>VTLG01008171.1_pt1 | contig 16050 bp, 17 predicted proteins | sample 4694571 | NCBI WGS metagenome assembly VTLG01 (sample SAMN12604809, study PRJNA352737) | marine metagenome | biome: ENVO:00000447; feature: ENVO:00000209|ENVO:00000569|ENVO:01000036; material: ENVO:00002151; isolation source: viral sequences binned using virsorter ...
GATATGTTGTACTATTCAATGACACCAGAGAGTAGAGTGGGAGTAAGGCTAACGTGCATACAAGGAGATACAAATGCCAAAGACAGCAATAATTGATGAACGTGTACCGCTAGGTAAAGTCTATGTTGAGTTGACAGTAGATGAAGTACTAGAGGCATGTAAGAGGTTTGAGTCAGACAAGAAGTTTGATGAAGAGTTAGCCAAGATTTATAACAAGGATAAAAAGTATGACTAAAATAGAACACTTAGAACGAGAGATAAATGATTTAGAGTTCTTCATGCGTATACCAACAGTAGATGCACAAAAGAAACGAGAGCTTGAAGTGGAGTGTGCTTACAAGCAAAAGGAAATACAGGACAGAGCAAAGAGTATAGAGATAAACAAAACTCTTAACTGATCCAACAAAGAGGAGACACACATGCAGGAACTAGCATTGATCCGCACTATGTTGGATAAAGAGTTCTATGACAATCATAAAGGCATACGTTGTCCTGATAAGATATTCAGTAAGGATGCACGTAAGATTAAACAGACTCTTGATTATGCTATGGAGACATACGAAAAAAATATTACTCCTACTGAGTTAGAAGCTTTATTTTTTATTAATAATACTAGTATGACTACCGCTAATAAACAAGTTTTTAGTGAGTTATTTCAAAAGATTGCAAGAGAAAAACCTTTATCTCAAGACATAGCTACAGATGTATTATCTAAAATGTTTCAACAAGTAATAGGTGAAGAGATTGCTAACATAGGGTTTGATTATGTTAACGGATCACGTACTGGGTTAGAACCTTTACGTAGTATACTTAGTGACTATGAAGATAATTTTATGCCTAAGCTTAGTGTTGATTGGGAAGATACTTCCTTTGACACAATACTAGAACTTAGTAAGTTACAATCCAAATGGAAGTTTAATATACCCTCTTTGGCAAGAAAGGTTGAAGGTATAAGTTCAGGGCATTTTATTGTTGTTGGTGCAAGACCCAATACAGGTAAGACAAGTTTTCACGCTAGTGTACTTGCTTCACCTAATGGTTTTATAAGTCAGGGCGCTAAATGTATCATACTGTTAAATGAAGAGAGCCATGATCGTGTAGTTTTAAGATATATAAGTGCAGCATCAGGCATGAGTCCAAAAGAAATTCACAAAAATAAAGCTGTAGCTAAAATGAGATATGCTCCTGTAGATAAAAATATATCTATAAAAGATTGCTCAGGTAAAGACATGCATTGGGTTGAATCTGTTGTAAAAACATACTCACCCGATATTGTTATACTTGATATGGGTGATAAATTTTCTACTGCTAAAGGTGAACGTAGCGATTTATACTTAAAAGAAGCTGCGATACATGCACGTAATATAGCTAAACAATATGATTGTGCTGTTATATGGATGTCACAGTTAAGTGCATCAGCAGAGGGGTTGGTGCACCCTGATCAATCAATGCTTGAGGGTAGCCGTACTGGTAAGGCAGCAGAGGCTGATTTAATGATACTTATATCAAAGAACAGAGTAGTAGAGGGACAAGATGAATATGAAGTTAATCAGAGACATCTTTGTATAGCTAAGAACAAACTCAAGGGTGGATGGCACGGTACTATACATTGTCAGTTAGACGGAGAAAGGAGTCAGTATTTAGCATGAGACTTGTACTAGATGTAGAGAACACAATAACTAAACGAGATAATAAGAATATTCTAGATCCGTTTGAACCTGGCCTTGAACTTGTACAAGTAGGTATGCAGAACGTAGACAACGTAGAGGAAACACACTTATTCACCTTGAATCATTTAGAGGATCAAGACATAGGTGGGTCAAGAGCTAAAAACATTCAAATTATATTGGACAATACAACACTCTTGATTATGCATAATGCACAGCATGATTTGATGTGGCTGTGGGAGTCAGGTTTCAAGTATGATGGTGACATCTATGATACGATGTTGGCTGAGTATTTGTTGTTACGTGGACAGAAGGATGCTATAAGCTTAGAAGCTTGTGCAGAGCGCAGACAATTAAACTACCAGAAGCAAGACACTCTCAAAGAGTATTACAAGAAAGGATGGAACACCAATGAGATACCTTTACAAGAGCTTCTTTTTTATCTTAGGAGTGACCTCAACATTACTCGTGAGTTGTTCTTTGCCTTGGAACAAGAGTACGCCAAGCCAGAAGCAGAGTCCTTACATAGAGTTAAAGACATTACCTTCCGCACCTGTAAAGCCCTCACCAGAATGTATATGTCAGGAATCCGTGTGGACAGAACCGCCCTTCAGCAAGTCCGAATAGAGTTTGAGAAAGAGAAAGCTGAGATAGAAGACAGGCTGCAGCGCAAGACTCGTGATCTTATGGGTGACACACCTATCAATCTCAACAGTCCAGAGCAAGTATCTCAAGTTATATTTAGTAGGCGTGTGCACGACAAAAAAGAATGGGCTGACTTGTTTGAATACACTGAAACACAGCAAGAGTTTAGAGATGCGATAGACGCAAACAGTTCTATCATTAGAAAGACTAAAGCTAGTAAATGTTTTAACTGTAATGGACGTGGCTTAGTACACAAGAAAAGAAAAGATGGTACGTACTACAAGTTACCAAATAAATGTAAAGACTGTGAGGGTAGAGGCTATCTGCTAACCGAAACAAAAGAAGTAGCAGGGTTGTGTTTCTCTGCGCCAAACAAGAAATGGATAAGTGCAAATGGTTTCAGTACTAGTAAAGGTAATTTGGATAGTCTTATTACTACCGCTACGAATAACAATATGCAGCTTGCTCTTAGTTTTCTTACTGATCTTAAGCGTTTGTCTGCTATCAGCAGTTACCTTAGCAGTTTCGTGGATGGTATCGAAATGCACACCAAACCCAACGGAATCCTACACGTCAGCCTTACCCAGCATATCACCAGTACAGGTAGATTTTCTGGACGAAATCCCAACATGCAAAACATGCCTAGAGGAGGAACATTTCCAGTAAAGCGTGTGTTTATATCACGTTGGGAAGGTGGTCAGATCATGGAGTGTGACTTTGCTCAGTTGGAGTTCAGAGTCGCTGCATTTCTCTCACAGGACAGCACAGCCATGCAGGAGATAGAAACAGGATTTGATGTGCATTCCTACACGGCACAGGTAATAAGCAATGCAGGACAGCCTACAGAGCGTCAGGCAGCAAAGGAGCATACCTTTGCCCCTCTCTTTGGTGCTACAGGTTACGGTAGGACTAAAGCTGTAGCTGCTTACTACCAACACTTTACTGATAAGTATAAAGGTGTAGCCAAGTGGCATAAGAATCTAGGTGATGAAGCCGTGAGGTTTCTAAAAATTACTAATGTGAGTGGTAGACAATACGCATTCCCTGAAGTGACTCGGAGGAAAAATGGTAGTGTGTCACACTTCACTATGATCAAGAACTACCCTGTTCAAGGCTTTGCTACAGGTGACATTGTGCCTGTTGTTCTACTGGAGTTTGAAAAGATGCTTAAGCCTTTGCAGTCTTGTTTAGTCAACACAGTACATGATTCTATGGTTATAGATGTACACCCTGATGAAGTAAAAAAAGTATTGACTATCGTAGATATTATTAATCGTAATTTAAACTGTGTCATAAAAGACGCATACGATGTAGAAATGAATGTGCCTTTATTATTAGAAGCCAAAATAGGTAACAACTGGCTTGACACAGTTGACATTTAGAGTATAACTAAACATCTTTAATTTTGAAAGGAAGTAAGTAAAATGAACACAGAGTTAGCAATACAGAATGATCTAGGTATGTCTCTTGCAGAGGCAGTAGGCGTAAGTACTCAAGGCGGTGGTGAAAGAAAGAGTGCTGCTTTACCTAGGGTAAACTTGATGCATACAGGTATTATGGGTCAGATTGATGTCAACGGAAAGTCTATCAAGACTGAAGTTGTTCCATCAGGATCATACAAGATTACAAGAGGAGATGATGATGTTGTCTATGCAGCTACTCCTACAATACGTATCTTTGCAATTCGACAGCAATGGTCTAAGTGGGATTCTAAAGAAGAAATGATGATGAAGACCATTATGGCTAACGATCTTAAGGGTGATCTTAAAGATAATGTTGGTACATTTAATCTTGGTAGACCGTCAGGTTATATCGAAGATTGGGAAAGCCTACCTGAAAAAACAAAGGATCTGATTCGCACTATCAAGCGTAAGAAAATTCTTTTTGGTTTACTGACTGCAACAGGCGTTACAGATGAATCAGGTAACCCAGTAGATGAAATTACTGACATGCCTTTTTACTTTGAAGTACCACCTTCAAGCATCAAGTCTTTAGATCTGTCAGTGAATGCGTTGGGACGTAAAAATATATTGCCTATCCAATGCAAGTTCAAACTAGGGCATAAACCTGGGGGTGAAAACTTTGTTATTATGACATTAGAATATGTTGATAAAGTAGAGTTACAACCTGAAGATCAGGAGAAACTGCATAACTTCTTAGAGTATATCACTACGATTAATTCTTATATTCTAGAGCAGTGGAATGAAAAAAATAAGGAGTCTGTCTCTGATGATGATGCTGCTATCGTAGCAGAGTTCGTCAACGTAGAAGAGGCAGACTAATGAATCACCCTGCTGAACTAGCTGTCTTTGAATATCTTGGTAAGGCTATCAAGGGTGAGACAGATATGGCTGAAGACATCCGTAAGCAAGTCGCTTCTGATGTTGAGGCTGCACTAGAGAAGCAGTTCGGTGGTAAACCTCGTGACGAGTTTAGACTTAGGATGTCCAACATTGGGCGTCCTACTTGTCAGCTATGGTTTGAGAAGAATGACCCTGAAGATAAGACACCACCACCACCACACTTCTTGATCAATATGATCATAGGTGACATTGTGGAAGCAGTGTTCAAGGGTCTTCTTCGTGCTGCTGAGGTAGACTTCAAAGACAATGATAGTGTCACCCTTAAACTAAAGGATGGCACAGAGATAAACGGTGAGTACGATATGGTACTTGATGGCAAGGTAGATGATGTTAAGTCAGCCTCACCTTGGTCATACAAGAACAAGTTCAATACTCTGGAAACTCTAGCTAGGAGTGATAGCTTTGGTTATGTATCTCAGTTAGTAGGATATGCTGAAGCTGCAGGTTTGGATGTTGGTGGTTGGTGGGTAGTCAACAAATCTAACGGTGAGTTCAAGTATGTTGATGCAAGCTCCGTAGATAAGTCTGCAGTGATGGATAGCATTGAGCAAACGGTGGGGTACATCAATGAGGATAAACCCTTTGAGCGTTGCTTTGAGCCAGTGCCAGAGACACATTACCGTAAACTCACTGGTAATTTAAAACTTGGACCTGAGTGTGGTTTCTGTTCGTTTAAGCACAAATGTTGGCCTAACCTACAGACTCGTGAAGCTGTGATGTCACACGCTGCAAAACCACCAATAGTAGACTATGTTCTACTAAGTCCTGAGTATGCGGAAGCATAATAAAGGTAGGTATCGCAGTGGCCTAGAAAAAGAGGTTGCTGCGTACTTGCGTCAAAATCAAAAGAAAGTCAGATACGAAGTGCTAAAAGTAGAGTGGGAAGACTTACGTTATCGCACCTACACACCAGACTTTGTATTGGACAATGGTATTATCATTGAGACTAAAGGTATCTTTGATAGTGCAGACAGACGTAAACATCGTGAGATACAAAGACAACACCCTGAGTTGGACATACGGTTTGTATTCAGTAACGCAAACGCCAAGTTATACAAGGGTGCTAAGTCTAGGTATTGCAATTGGTGTGAGCAGCACAAGTTTCAGTGGGCGCATCGTGTAATACCTGAAGAGTGGCTGAAAGAAAAAGGTAAAGAGATTACAGTTAAAAAGATAGAATTAAAAACAAAAAGGAAAAACTAATGGGATATGAAATAGGTGATGATGAAATCGCAATAGTTATAAGTCCAATTGATTACGATAAGCCTAACAAATGGAAAGGTGATTCAAATGTATCGATAGCAATATCTCCTAACCACGACTTACCTGAGTCCGTAATAAATGGAATAGTAGATATAGCAACTATGATGTCAGCTTTCTTAGACTTATCGAATGAGCAACCTTACTTGTATGACATGGTAAAAGAACACAGGGATTACTTGGTAGCGTTGGATGCAGGAGAGATAGAAGAAGATAAACCTATTGTAATAAAAAAGGGAAATGTATATACACTTAACAGGTGGACTAAGACAAAAGGGAACGCATAATGGAACCAACAATTACATTAACTAGTGAGACAACACTTGATTATGATCAGGTAAATAATCCAGTGCATTACAATCACAGTAATATAGAATGTATTGAAGCTATAGAAGCAATGACAGAAAATATGTCAGGACACACTGCTCCTCATGCTGCTAACGTGTTGAAGTATTTGTGGAGGCATGAGTACAAGAATGGTTTAGAGGACATTGATAAAGCTATTTGGTATCTTAACAGATTAAAAAAGCGTTATAAGGAGATACATAAATGATAACACAAGATGACATAGATGCTTGGAAAGTTATGTATGAAATGACATTTGGTGATTATCAGACAGAAGCACAAAAGACTGCGATATATCCTGATGAACACAAGATAGTCTATCCTGCATTGGGACTCGCAGGTGAGGCAGGTGAAGTAGCCAACAAAGTAAAGAAGATGTTAAGGGATGGGAATTTTGACAGAGAAGATGTAGCTGCAGAGGTGGGGGATTGCCTGTGGTATATTGCAGCTTTGTGTCGTGACCTAAACTTTGACATGGGATACATAGCTAGGTGTAACTTAGATAAACTTCACAGCCGTATGGAACGAGGAACCATTCAAGGCAGTGGCGATAAGCGATGAAGTTTAACATTAAAATAACAATAGAAATAGACGAGGAAGAACGAATACTACCTATAGTAGCAGAGATGCATGAGGAGGCGGTTGCTGAGTTATTCCAAGATATTATTTATGATATTGATGGTGCAGTAATTAGAAATATAGAGGTTAAAAAACATGAATAACTATTTACCAACAGACTACCAAAGTTTTATACACAAATCACGTTACGCTAAATATGATGATGGCAAAGGTAGAGAGTCTTGGCCTGAAACAGTAGAACGTTTTATTGACAATATAGTTAGACCTAAAGTTGACAAAGAAACAGCAGATGAATTAGAACAAGCAATTATATCGTTAGACATTATGCCTAGCATGAGAGCCATGATGACTGCTGGACCTGCTGCAGAACGTGACAACACTGCCATGTATAACTGTAGTTACTTACCTGTAGATGACCCAAAGTCCTTCGATGAAGCTATGCAGATTCTCCTTTGTGGAACTGGTGTCGGATTCAGTGTCGAGAGACAGTCCATTAACAAGCTTCCCGAAGTACCTGAACTCTTCGAGAGTGATACTACCATTGTGGTAAAGGACAGCAAGGAGGGCTGGGCTAAGGCGTTCAGACAATTGTTGGCACTCTTGTGGGCAGGTGAAATTCCACAATGGGATGTTACTAGAGTTCGTCCTGCAGGTGCAAGACTAAAAACATTTGGCGGTAGAGCTAGTGGACCTGCGCCTTTGGTTGAGTTGTTTAACTTTACAGTTAAGACATTCAGAGATGCTCAAGGAAGAAAGCTTTCTAGTTTAGAATGTCACGATTTAATGTGTTTCATTGGTCAGATAGTTGTTGTAGGTGGCGTTAGACGTAGTGCCATGATTAGTTTGTCTAACCTTAGTGACGATAGAATGCGCCACGCTAAGTCAGGACAGTGGTGGAACGAAGCTGGACACAGGGCACTAGCTAATAACAGTGTATCGTATACAGAAAAGCCAGATTCAGAAACGTTTATGCGTGAGTGGTTGGCATTAGTAGAAAGTAAATCAGGCGAGAGGGGTATTTTTAATCGTGAAGCATCTAAAAAACAAGCTGCTAAATTTGAAAGACGTGATCCTAACCATGAGTTCGGAACTAATCCTTGCAGTGAAATTATACTGCGTCCTTACCAGTTCTGCAATCTTACAGAGGTTGTGGTACGAGCCACGGACACGGTTGAAGACCTGGATAGAAAAGTCAGATACGCCACAATACTTGGGACGATCCAAAGCACGTTCACAAAATTCCCATACCTCAGAAAAGTCTGGACAAAAAACACAGAAGAAGAAAGACTCTTAGGGGTAAGTTTGACAGGTATTATGGATAACCCTCTTATGACATCAGCTAACAAAGGATTGGAGAAGACTCTTGAACATTTACGAGAAACTGCTGTTCGCACTAATACTACTTGGGCTTACCGCCTTGGCATTTCATCAAGCGCAGCAATCACCTGCGTCAAGCCAAGTGGAACGGTATCACAATTAGTTGATTCATCATCAGGAATACATGCACGTCATGCACCTTACTACATCAGAACCGTTAGAGGAGATAACAAAGATCCACTAACACAGATGATGATTGATCAAGGCATACCTAATGAACCTTGTGTTATGAAACCTGATACTACTACAGTGTTTAGCTTCCCACAGAAGTCACCAAATAAAGCTGTAACTCGAAACGATATGACAGCCATTGAACAGTTGGAGATGTGGTTAACCTATCAAAGACATTGGTGTGAGCACAAGCCAAGTATAACCTGTACTGTGAAACCTGATGAATGGATGGAAGTAGGCGCATTTGTTTACAAAAACTTTGATGAAATGTCAGGTGTATCATTTTTGCCACACTCAGATCATACTTATCAACAAGCACCCTATCAAGATTGTACCAAAGAAGAGTATGAAGAGCTACTATCTAAAATGCCTAAAAACATTGACTGGGATAAACTTAGTGACTATGAAAAAGAAGATAACACAGTTGCTATGCAGTCTATGGCTTGCACAGGTGATGTGTGTGAGGTGGTAGATATAGGGGCATAATTAATGAAAGTTTATACTAGGCCATTCCAAAAAGAAGTTTACGATAAAGTGGATGGACCATCTAAGGAAGCTTTGATTAAATATTTAGAATCAGAAGGGCATACAATTGTAAGCAAGAAAGAAGACTATTATGCTGATGTTGTAACAGAAAAAGATGGTATTACTTTTTTTCATGAAGCAGAACGAAAAGCACAGTGGAAAGAGGAGTGGCCTACGTATTGGGAAGAAATAAGAATACCCGGGAGGAAAAGAAGACTAGTAGAAAAATACAAAGATCAGTTGGAGAACTTATACTTTTATGTTTTTAATAAACATTATAACCAAGCTTGGAAGATAAATGGCACACAGATGGTAGATGCTATTATTAAAGAAGCTACTGGTCCTACATACAGGATACCAAAGGGTGAGACATTTTATCATGTACCTTATCAAGAAGCTGAAAGGGTAGACATAGTTTAATTACTGTGTTATAATTTTTACAACAATCAAAGGAGTTAATTATGTTGTTATTTAATTTATTAGTGCCAGTGGTATACGCTTTAACTATTTACGGAAGCTATGAAAATGTAGCTAAACCTGTAGCTAAAGCAACATATGAAACAGGTATTATTGTTTACGAACAAACTGTAGACGTTATTAGAGATGTAGTTACTGACGATCCTGTAGAGTCAGAATAATGTATGTCTTAGTGCTCATACTTACTCTTGGCAATGGTTTTGTCAACGTTAAGTCAGTAAACCATATATACCCTACAATGGATGCATGTAAAAGTGCTGCAGTGTATCTTCGTGGTGAGCTTTTGAGTACTAAGCCATCACCCAATTCAAACGTTCATGCTTATTGTACAGAGATACCACAGGAGGTATAACCAAGTATGAGCCTAGAAAAAGAAGCGAAAGACTTTATATCTAGGAGACATGATCATTTTAAAGAGGGGCTACAAGAACGTATAGAATCATTAGACAAGTTTATGACAGACAATCTGTATCACACCAGTGAAACACGAGAAGCTGTTAAACATCTAATGATAGTACAAATGTGGGCAGAGCGTAGCTCAAGACTCAATGGTGTAAAAAAGTAAGGGCGCTAACTGCGCCCCTCTTTTATTGTGTATCTCTTATGTACTTCTGATAGTCTTTGAGTCCTATGTATAAATCTATCAAGTTAGTTTTGTAGATGCCTTTTTCTTCAGGCGTAAATACTTTATCTGCATCAACTACATCAAGGGTTTCATCAAAAGACAAACCTTCATATCCGTATTGACCTCTTATCTCTGCCCATCCTAAGTCAGCAAACTTTCTCTCTTGTCTACCCATAGCTTTTAACTCGCCACGCATAAAAGATTCGTAGTCTTGTGCCGCTTCGGGTAGTTGTGACATTCTTTGTAATGTGTCCTTAGCATCTGCTCTAGCTACTCTAACCTCTGCTTTCAAGAACTCTCTAAGTCTTGCTTGCTTTTCTTGATCATTAGATTCTGCATATCTAGGTGACATCATAAACAGACTAGCTTTAGCTGCTAAATTACCTTGTAGCTTTTGTTGTGTGAACAGTTCTAGAGCTTGGTTCTTTTCCATGTAGGGATTGTATATCCTAAACGGATCTACCTGCAGCCTAGTCATCTCACGTTGTAATGCATTCTTTGGTGGTCTACCTACAAAACCAGTAAGTTGTTTTATTAGCGGATCAAGTATCCTGATAGGGCCATTACCAAAAACATCATAACGTATAGCATCTTGTCTCATATTATTAGCATCAGCATCTTTCGTGTACTGAGTCTGATAGTATGTACGTGTGGATGTGTTAGCAAACTCTAGATACTTAGCTAGTGTCTCAGGAGCTATCTTTATTCCTAGCCCTTTCTCTAAACCCTCAGACATTTTATCACTATTAAAGTCTGGAAGATGTCTAGTAATTCTTTGCATGGTGGACATGGTAAAGTCCATACCCATAAACTCTACAACAGATACGGTAGCATCTCTTGTCTCAGGTAAGTAGGATGAACGTGGGTCAAACTGACCGTAGAAATCTTTCAATACTGCAGCAGGATAAGTGTAAGAACTAAAGTAATCACCTATCTGATTTGTGAGAGGTTCCCAATTACCGCTTTCTGCAGCACGTATGATATTATCAGCAAGCCCAACGCCAGGCCTAAACTCTGTACCACCTAGTATCTTAGTTAAGTCTTTAGATGCCTCTGATAAAGGTTTGACAGGTAAGCCCTCCATCATTCTAGCATAATAGTCTGCTACGTATACTTGTGCAGACGCAGGACCAAGAGCGGCCTGTGCATCATACACTCTACCGTCTTCACCTTCTGCTTCAAACCACTCAAGACCTCTGTGTATTTTATCTTTACTTATGCTGTATAGTCCACCAAATGTCATGGCACCTGTCATGAATTTAGCTGTTTCTTGGGTAGTAGGCTTTACACCATCAAGCAAGGGTCTTCTTAATAATGTTAGACCTGTGTAGTCTGATACAAACTTAGCTTGAGAAGCTAGGTATCTAGGGAAAGGTATGACAACAGTTAAACCTGTGTTATGTATAAACCTAACTAAGTTCCCTACACCTTTGTTTAGTTGACTAGCACCTTTACCACCAAACCTACGTTGGAATGTAAAGGCTAGTGATTCATCTATGGCTGCATCAAGTATGTCTTCTGGTAATTGATCTGCTGTACCTTTCTCCAACATATCCATCACACTATTGCCAATACTTTTGTGTAAGTCTTTTCTTTGTCGTAGTGTCCTGTCTATATTACCAGTAATGATAGCACGTTTAACTACAAAGTCTGATAAAGTGTTTAATGTGTTGGCAGCAGCACCTAGCTTAGTTAGTCTACTATCTTTAACAACGTTAGCTTCTACGATAGCTGCATCAAAGAATACTTTTTGAAACTTCTCTGGCGATTGTCCTTGTAGCATAGTTACAAGTGCATCAGCTACGTAGTTATCTTTAGTTAAATATTTTAAATTAGATACTGATCCTTTGAACTCAGGCATACCAGACTTACCACTTACAGTCTTAAGCACACTAGCATTTAGCTGATCGATGATGTCTATACCTGTCATAGCTACAGAGAATATATTGTTACGCATTGTTGTAGCAGGTTGGGATGTCATAAACAAACGTCTAGCATTCTCTACATCTTTAAAGTTACGCCAGATAATGTTACGATTGTCACGAGTAGCTTTAGCTATAACTGCTAAATCTTCTGCTTTTGCAGGAGCCATACCTGCCTCAAATAGTTCGTCTACCTTTTTAGATAGATTGGCTAAGTCTTCTCTTCTCGCCCTTTTAGACAGACCACTTTGTATTCCTAATATTTTAGCAGCTTGTGATACCTCAGCAGCATAGGTTGCAGATAGTTGTCTTGGTGTAAGTCCATAGGCATCTGCTACTTGAAAGAATGAATCTTTATTCTTGCCTATATTGTCTGCTAGTATTTCAGTTATACGTATGTTTGGATCACTTAAATTTACACCAAGTCTTTCAGCTAAGTCATAAGATGCAGCAGATAACCTTTGCACTGTTTCTAAACTTAAGCCACCTATTAATCCATCAGGCATATCCTTACTAAGTAGATACTTCTTAACTAGATTACCTTCACGTACAAGATTAGGATCAATAGATTGCAGAACTCTTTTGGTAGCACCTTCCATGTTAGCAGCTTTCTTGCTGTCTTTAAGTGCATCCTCTGCTCGTTTTCTAGCTATTGCGGCACTAGCTTTAATCCTATCTTCACTAGCTTTTCTGCCCATATCAATAGTGTCAGCTAGTTTCTTAGCACCTTTGTGTTGTGTATATGCAGGTATACCATAACCTGCTACGCCCATGCCAAAACCCAACGCACCGCTTAGTGCAACTGCGCCTTTACTACCTTTGTATTCTACATCTAGTTCGGGTGCTACTTGTTCTCGTATCTTTTGATTGCCGTATGTTTGACCTGCAGCTACAACACCATCTGCCATACCTGCTACTAGACTACGCTTGATAGCTTTCTTGCCTAGCTCTCTAAGTGCAAGTAAAGATGCAGCCTTTGTACCTTGTATTGCAGCAGCACCAGTACCTGCAGAGGCAAACCCTGCTAGGATAGATCCGTATGTACTAGGTGCACTACCACCACCCTGAATATAATCAAAGAATGCTTCACCGCCTCTGTCAAACAAACCCTCACCTTTTGAGTTATCAAAGGCAAACATAAGTCTACCGAAAGACTGCTTCTCATTTACATCTACACTATCATCTTTCATGTAGTATAAGTCTTTAGCCATAGTAACTTCATTGCTAACTTGATAGCGGAAGTGTTCTAAAACCTCAGACACAACATCGTCAGCAGACATCTTACTTACATCATCATCTGTGTAACCTTTTCTGTTAGATTTTAGAAAAGTTATACTGTCTTTGAGGAAGTTAGCGTTTGTTGCTAAGTCCGATACTTTTTTATCCTGCATACTCTCAGCAGTATAATACGAGAAAGCGTTAGACATTATCTATCCTTGTTCTTGTAAGACCTGCATAAGACCATCTGTTATTTCATCTGTTGTCAAGCTAGAGGATATATCTAGTCTTGCATCATTATCAGCAAACCATGCAGCTATACCTGACTTGATGTCTTCTCTATCTTCGTAGTCAACCTCTTCTTCTTCAAGGTACTCTATGACGCTACGGAACTCTTGCTCAATAAAGTCTTGAGAGGTTTGTATCTTAGTATCTTCAGGGGCTTGTTTCTCCGGTGCTTTAAATGCATCACTACCTGCGAAGTACAAGTTTAACCTGTTCTCTGGTAAGCCTTTTTCTTTACGCTCTTTGCGAGACATCTTATCCCATTCTGCACGAGTGTAGTTAGCCATGCTATCTCTGAGACTATCAGCAGCCTCTATATTACGTAGAGCTACCTGCCCTGCGTTACCTGCTACAAAACCTGCTGCGTTAAGCTCAGGTAATTGTTCAGACAATTTAGGTGTATCGTCAGGTAATTGATACTGTTGTAGACCACCTTGTTCAGCCATCTTAATTATTGCCTGTTCTACTGAAGGAGATATATTTAGGCTAGGTTGTACTACTGTTTTTTGCTTCCCATCAGCAGTGTCTACAGTATAGCTACGACTTTCTATAGCCTCTTTCAGATCGTTTTTAAAGAAGCCCATTTCTGTTTCATTTGTGGGTATAGTAATGTTAGCTTCTTGTACAAGAATTTCTGCAACCTTCTTAGCTTGTTCTTCTACAGACAGATTATCTAGGTCAAGAGAATTTACTTTATTTATTGCTGCATCTATAAAAGGTGCACCACCTTCTGCTTCAGAAGTTTCTAATTTCTGTAGTATCATTCTAGCAACATCTACATCATTAGAAGGGTCTAGGTTGTTTATCTGTTCTTGTATATAGTCAGGCGCATTAAAGTAACTATTTCTTAATTGTAAATCATCTATGGATTTTAGTATAACTGGTGCTTCACCTAAAGGTGTCTCCATAGTTTCTGTTGTCTTAGTTTTAGTAACACCTATTTCCTCCATTGAGTCAGCGTCATCAACAGAAGTAGTAGTCTTAGTAGCACCTATTTCTTCCATTGAGTCACTATCATCTACATCAACAATAGTTTTTTCAAGATCGTCAGTAATAACTATAGGTGTCGTTTCTTTCTTTTCTGGCTCTTCTTTACGCTCTAGTACTTTACCTGCTACAATATCTTGAATGTCTTCATTACTTAACTGACCATTCTTAGCTTTGATGATACCAATAGCAGCTTGATTGTTTACACTCCTAATAAAACTATCCAACTGCTCTTCTGTTTCTATAATAGAAGTGATGTCTTGTAAAATACTTTTACGGAAAGAGTCTAAACCCATATCTGTACCTCTAAACGCAAGTACTATTTCTTTCTCTAACCGTTGCATTGCTGCACCACCATTATTGACCTTGGCTTTTAGTAATGCTTTGTCTTTACCTTGACTAGCGGTATAGTTCATATAATCAGTTGGGTTAGTTAAGTCACGTTGGAATACATTAGAAGATAACCGTTTTGAAAAAAAGTTATTTGTAGTTCTACCAGTGGCTTCAGTGTAGTCGTATGTTGGTCCTGCACCTCTTGTTACACCACCGTATATATCCTCTGGTGCAAATCCTGCTGCTTCTAACTCAAGAAGCTGTGCATAAGTCATACCGCCTGGACCTTTGATAGACTCCATTTTTTCCATTGCTTGCATCTGTGGGTCAAACGCCATTGCTGCACGAATAAAGCTACGAGTCTTAGCACTCTCGCTTTTAGGATTACTTTCTTTAGCAGCTTCGTTGTAGTGTAGACCCATCAACTTCTCAACACCTTCAGCTATATTGACATCTTCAGGAAACTCTAGATCACCTGACATATTTACAAATGCCATTACATCTGTAGCATCGTAGCCGATACCTACATTAGCTTTTAACTTATTGCTATTTTGATCTAAGGTTGCTTCTAGTAAGGGTAAATCTTTTCCATACGCTTCTGCTAGAGCTAGTGTCTGACCTTTGCTAAGACCATACCTATTTCTTATAGACTCAGCAGACTTTAATACAGTATTAGCTACCTGTTTATTCTTAGCATATTTACCCTTAGCGACACGAGCATTCTCTAAGTTCTCTTCAATCAAACGATCTAGCGTCTTCTTGCGTTGCTCAATGTTCTCACTTAGCTGCTCACCAAAACCTGCCCAAAACCCTGCCATGTTACTAACCTCTTGCCATTAGACCACGTTGCATCTGTGGCTCTTGTGTTTCTTCTACAGGTTCTTCGGGAGCTTCCTGCAATGTTTCGTAATCCTCTTCAGCTTTGTCTAACACACCTAATGCTTCCATAGCCATGTCGTAACCTGCATCTCTTTCATCTTGAGGTGTGTCAGCTAATCCTTCACTTACTCTAGCCCTGATAGCTTGACGCTCTCTAGCTTGCTTTTCTACATCAGGCTCGTCTAGACCTTCCACATAATTTACACCTGCTTCCTTAGCTATAGACTTTATATGCTCATGCATGAATGGCGCAATGATAAGGCTGATGTCTATAGTATGCCATCCTGCAGCAACACTAGCTGTAAGAATACTTTCTGCTAATGCCTTTACTGGAAAGCCTAGATCAAGTAGATCGATCATGTTGTCAACAACTTCAGGATCATTGAACTTAC
>VTLG01013420.1_pt1 | contig 16048 bp, 17 predicted proteins | sample 4694571 | NCBI WGS metagenome assembly VTLG01 (sample SAMN12604809, study PRJNA352737) | marine metagenome | biome: ENVO:00000447; feature: ENVO:00000209|ENVO:00000569|ENVO:01000036; material: ENVO:00002151; isolation source: viral sequences binned using virsorter ...
GAATTGTCTGCTTTCACGCATGGTTCAGAAATAGCTGCTGATGTAACATCAGGTGGCTCTATGACATCACAACAAACTGATTTAACTATATCAGAGTATAATGTTGCTTCAGTTTATGTTCCAGATATTGTGAATGTTCAGTCAAACTATGACTTATTAAGTATCTATACTAAACAGTTAGCTTATGCTGCTGCTAGAGGTTTTGATAATTATATGCACTACTTAGTTGCGAATAATATTACAGGCTTACTTGCAAGTGGGACAGGTGCTGTTGGTGCAGATGCAGATACATCAATCCACGTTCAAACTACAGGTTCAGCTTTAAGTGCTGCTAATCTTTCATCATTGATGGCTATCATCTTGAAAGAAACAGGTACTACTGAAGGTTGGAACTTAGTATTGTCTCCTGCAATGTATGCTAGTTTAGCTGCACTTGCTGACTTCGTTAAAGGTACAAATTCTCCATTAGGTGCAGGATTTGAATCAACAGGTAACGCAGGAAACTTATTAGGTATGCCTGTTTGGATTGCACAATCGCCTTATATGGGTGGTACAGGAGCTGATGTTGCTGCTGATGCTACTAAAGGTATTAAAGCAGTTGCAGACCTTGAGACATCAGGAACTGATGATAACGATATTGTTTATGGATATGCGATACATGAGAGTGCATTATACTATGCTTTCTCTAAAGAGGCTAAAATAAGTGCTTCTTACAGACACGCTTATCTATCAACATTAGTTACTGTTGAGTCAGTATATGGTGGTGTTGCTATCAATACTGATAATGCAGGTGATAGAAGAATCGTTGCATTGGTGGATTATGAGTAAATCGTAATTAGCCTAGTGTTAATTAGAATAGGGGGTGTTAATTCACCCCCTATCTTTAAAAGGATATTATGGAAAAACTTAGATGGTATAAAAATAAAAAGAAAATTGTTCATTCAAGGAAAGAATCTTGGTTTAACTCTGAAGAAAAAGAACAAGTATATAAAGATAATTTTACAAGAATTAAAGGCGAGGATGATTTAAGTGTTTATGTAGCACCTAAGCCTAAGCCAAAACCAAAGCCGAAGAAAAAGACTAAACCTAAGAAGAAAAAGAAATGAAAGACTTACTTCAAAAAATAAAGCATCACGAAGGATTTAGAAGCCGAGTCTACAAATGTACGGAAGGTTATGATACTATAGGATATGGCTTTGCTATTAAAGATTTAGAATTAGACGAAGATTTAGCAGAAGAAATACTTATTCGTAAATTAGAAAAGCTTATTAAAAGAGTTAGATCAAAATTCGATTGGCTAGATGAAGTACCTAGAGAAGTTCAAGGCGTTCTAGTTAATATGGCGTATCAAATGGGACTGTCAGGGGTATGCAAATTCCGTCTAGCTCTCAAGTATATGCAACATCAGAATTGGGAACGTGCTGCAGATGAAATGTTAATGTCCCGATGGGCAAGGCAAACGCCAAATAGAGCCAAGGAATTAAGTAATATAATCCGTTCCCTCTGATTTGCATAATCTATCCGTTGTAAGTTAAATTACAACACAAATATGAATAGAGATAAGATAGTTTGTCCATCCTGCTACAACGTAGGATTGATAAAAAAAGGTTTTGACCAGAAGAATCGTCAAAGGTGGAAGTGTAAAACTTGTGGCGTAAAAACCATTACCCCTATCGGAGACGAAAATGAGCTAGAGTTACTTACTGAGAATGTAAAATTAGCCAAACAAAAGCAATCGGCTCAAGACCTTAATCGCATAGAGAGAAAAGCATTTCGTGAGCACGTTAGAGTCGAAAATGCCGTTTCTAGGTATGCACAAGAATTAAAAAAGCTTTTTGAAAAACACAGTTTAAGCGAACTGACAATTAAACATCGTTCTAACAATAAAGCAGTAGGAGTTATTCAATTTAGTGATGTTCATTTTAATGAGTTAGTTGAAATGGAACACAATAGGTATGACTTTACTGTAGCCTCACAAAGAGTGAGAGATTTTATTGAAAAGGCGATAAAGTATTTTTCTACTGCAGGTGTAAAAAATATAGTAGTAGCACTTACAGGAGACCTCCTGAACTCAGATAGACGGTTAGATGAACTCCTGGCTATGGCGACCAATCGGTCTAAGGCTACCTTTTTAGCAGTAGATATACTCCAACAGGGGATTCTTCATTTAAACAAGCACTTTAACATTACGGTGTTAAGTGTCTCTGGAAACGAAAGCCGAGTTAAGAAGGATTGGGGATGGGGAGATCTAATTGCAACAGACAATTATGACTATACCATATTTAAAACTTTGGAGTATTTGTTCAATGACTCGGCTATAAAATTTATTGAGGGCGACCCCTTGGAGATGGTAGTAGAGGTAGCAGGACAGAATTTGTTATGTATGCACGGGAATGGCTCAATTAAAGCAGGGATAGAGACTTCAATCAATCAGATAGTTGGAAGGTATAAGATGAGAGGTGTTGGGATTGATTATGTTATATTTGGGCATATTCACTCTGCAAGAGTAGGCGACAATTTTAGTAGAAGTTCATCATTAGTGGGAGCTAATGATTATTCAGAGAGAGCATTAAATTTATCAGGTAGAGCTTCACAGAATTGTTATATTTTTTACAGTAATGGGAATAGAGACGGTATTAAGGTAGACCTGCAAAATACTATCAGCGAGGGTTATAATATAGATAACAGCCTTGCTAGCTATAATGCTAAATCAGCAGCAAAGTTAAAACAAGGCGAAACAGTATTTAGGATAGTTGTATGATAGACACATTAAAAAATGCGATAGGAAATCCCTCAACAGGTATAGTATCTTCTTTTGGGGGAGTAGGTATATCTTTATTGGATATAGAAATTTGGCTAAGAATAGCAGGACTAACGGTTGGTTTGACAATAGCATTATTAAATCTCATTTGTATGCTTACAAAGGGAAAATTTTGGTTTTGTAGAGATTAGGAGTAGGTAATGGAGGAACAACTCCAAAAAGAGCTGGAGGGAATGTTAGGAAATTACCTATGGCTTTTTATATCAGGACTCCTATTCTTAATGTTCAAATCAACGATTGAATCGTTAGTCGAGGGAATAAAAGTATTCCTAGGAAAAGATTTAAATACAGATGATGTAGTTATACTAGATGGCAGACCTGCAAGGGTGGTTAGAGTTGGTATGTGGAAGACAATATTCTTCGTTTATGAAGTCGGAACTGTGAATGGAGAACCTTATGTCAAGGGTGGCAACAAAGTTGCAATACAGAATGACCAACTAAAAGTACATATCATAGAGAAACCATTACCTATGTTAGATTTGTCAAAATGGAAGGAAAAAAAATGATCCCAGCGATGGTTTTAAAAGCAATCTTACCTAAAGTTATTAAATTAGTTGCAAAGCAGTTTAAATTAGATAAGATGGAAAAGATCATTAAATATATGGATGAGCCTAACGATGCAGATATTCGCATTGATAAGCTCGAAAAAGATATTAACAAACTAAAGAAACAGATAAAGGAGTAATTTATGTTTGATTCAATTTTAAGTGCAGTAAGCAGTAACACAGGCTTAATAGCAGGTGGAGGAACAGCAGCTATAGTTTTATGGGTATTGAAAAAAGTGCCTAATGATTATATCTGTGAAATGGTAGAAACAATGTTTTATGGATTAGGGAAAGCAATGACTTTAGGTTTGAGCAAGTGGAGTTTGACGAGGGATTTTTGGAATAGTACGGTTGAACCTTGGTTTATTGATTTATTTGATAATGTAGTTGGTGGAGCATTAAGAGGCTTCATCAAAGGTTTAAGGGTAGATGGTTAATTTAACTTCAGATAAAAATTTAGATAAACATCTAAAGATAATCAAGTCAGGGGAGGAAAACACCTCCCTTGAACTTGCTACCGAAGGCAATGGAGCTAAAATCAAAGGAAATTTAGAGATTACAGGCTCTATAGTTAATCCTATTGGGCAGTTCAATATTACAGGCGATTACATTGTAGTTGATGGTGGTATTTTATATATGATAAATTTAGGGAATAGGCTTCATTTCACAGAAGATACTACTCAAGATTTGTATGATTTTTATGCTGTGCAGAACTACGATACCTGCCTTCATATTACTAATGCTAAAACTAAAGGAATACAAACTAAAATTAAAGGCGGTACAATAACTGCCGCAGATACTAGTAATTTATATGATTCTGCATTGACTGTATCGGCAACATTAAATGATACAAGCGATTCAGGTTCTTGTGTTTATAAGTTAATTGAAGGCGTTGCCACTAATACGGACATTACAGGATGGGATGAATTATATTTATTACACTTAACAGGAGCAAGAACATTTTATGTTGATAATGCAGGGAATGTAGCTTTGTCTGCTACGGGTAGATTGCTTTTCGATGGAGATACTGGCGGACATACTTATATAGCTCAAACTTCAGACGATGTATTAGATATGTATGTTGGTGCTGATAAAATGCTTACTCTTGATGAGGCAAACGATAAAATTACAATGGGTGCAACAAATTGGGTTGCAGGAACAGTAAGTGGTGGAACAGTTACAGAATTTAGTGTAGCAAATAGTGCTTATGCAGGTATGATACTTGCATACAGAGGTATTGGAATAAATACTGGTAGAGACCAATATAGCTTAACAACATCTTTTGCTGTTCCTGATGCTGATATGACTGTAAGATTTATCGCCCCTCCAAGTGGGGTTGTAGAGGTTGAAGTACAAATTAGACATGATGGAGCTTCAGGTGGTGCATTAGTGTTAGGGTTGTCAGATAATGCAACATATAATACTATCGGAGCTCAATATGAAGATAATAATAGCCAGGTTGATGAAAGCGATGTAACGAATGTAATTCATAAATGGGTTGTTACAGGATTGACAGCAGGAACTACTTATAATTATTGGCTTGGAGCAAAAAAGATGACAGGTATTGGAGGTACATTAACATGGGGTGGCGATACTTCTGGTCATTATGCACCATTTATAATGAAAGTAACAGCCTTACCAGCAGCAACAACAGATTTTGCAGTATATGGATAAAGGAGAGTAGATGGCAGGATTAACAGGAAAAACAATAGCGAGCAATTACAGGTCTTTATTAAGAGTTGATGATGATGGTAGTGGGATAGATACTGCGTTAGAGGCTGTAACTGATGGAGAGGGGACAGTATCTGCATTATCATTATGCGATGACAATCTTAAAGTGCAGCCACAAAACGATGATACTACAACAGCATTACAAGTTGCCTCGAAGGGTGGTACAGCTCTATTATCAGTAGATACGACAAATAGTGTAGTCAAAGCTAATGTTGGGCAAGATATTGTAAATACTATGTACGCTACATTTCACATGAATAGCACTTGGTGGGCATCGGCAGCAGACGATACTCATATTGCCTTAGCTTATGGGTCAAATGGGGTAGCTACCTATCCTATTGCCTTGGGAACAGGTACAGACCCTGCGACATCATTTACAACTGCAGAAGGCAATGGCACAAGGAGTGCAGAGCTAGTTCCTTGTTTATGGTATGTTACGGATAACATCACTATTGATTCAGTTATATCTATTGAGGGGGCTGATGCAGCAACAGGCGATACTACTCGTATGCACTTGATGAGTTATTCGTTTTCTAGCGGCTCGACATCTGCTTTGGCGAGTGGTTCTGTTTTAGCATATAATTCAGATGTTACAAATGCGGGTAGTGAGCAAGCTTACAAGTCTACATGGACAATAGGATCTTCAGACGTGGATGCAGGAAAAGTAATTTTAGCCTTTTTAAAGTCTGATAGTATTAATTCAGATTATTCGGCAAATGTTTATATAAAATATCATTTAAGATAGGAGAAGTTATGGCAATATTAAAAGAAAGTTTATCGTTAAAGACAGGGTTAGGGGATAGTTATAATTTCAGCTTATCCGAAAGTTATAATGAGGTATTTAATTTAAGGCAAGAAGTAGATAATAGTGATGCCTTTATTAAGCTAGTAGGTTCGTCTACAAGTATATCCGCCCAAAATTTACAAAACCTAAGAGCTATGGTTATTAAGAATCATGGAAAGGTAAGTGCAGAAGTTCAATTTAAATATACAGAATTTAAAAACAATTCAAATGTAGATGATGCAAACTCAGTAGATATGGGTGGCGGAGCTACGGTAGCAAGGTATGCTTCATTTTTACTAGGGTCAGGAGAATATATTTTCATGCCTAATGTAAGATGGCTTGGCTATAATGAAGCAGCTTCAGGGGCAAATGCAAAGCCTACTACAAATGGTGCATACTTATCACTAACATCTGATTTAGAGGTTGATAGTGGGACTACAATTAATGATTCTGGTTTTGAAGCAGCAGATACAGAATTAACAGTAGCAGATTCAGATTATTTTGAAATAGGAGATTTAATTCAAGTTGGTATTAATGATACAACTGCTACTAGAATAGAGGTTATGAGAATTACAGCAATATCTACCCATACGCTAACTGTTGAAAGGGCGTTATACGGAACATCAGCAGCAGACAAAGATAGTCAAACAAATGCAACAAGTGGTGCTGTAAATGGAGCTAAAGTGTACTTTCCGATATTTAATGCTTATGGAGATTATAATGATTTTAGTGTGGTTCAAACAGATACGGCTGGGAGATTTAAAGCATATAATTTCTTTGGATATGGAAGAGTTGCAGACGGTACAGCAGACGGTATTGTCCCTGGCTCTATTGCAGGGAAATTTTATCAACCTGGATACCAAGCATTTGGAATGAAAGGGATAACTCCAAGCACAAATTCAGGGTTATCTGTAAGTACAGCCTATTATTTTACCATAGCAGTTGATGGTGGCTCTACTATAGAAATAACCTTTACAACCGATGGATCTAATGTTAAATTTGGAGGGACTACGGGGATTATTAGGAAAATTCAAGATGCTTTAGATGCTCAATTTTACACAGCAGGGAACTTGTTTGAGAAAAGGGTTGTTGTAGGGATTGTAGATGGAGATTTAAGATTTACATCAGGACAATATTTATCTACTTCAGCCATAGCTTTAACTGCAGGAACAAGTGGGGCATCGGCAGCAAATGAGTTTTTTGATGGTGCTACAGGCAGAATTCCTGCTAGTCCTGCAGGTGCGGTAGCCGCAAAGCTTCCACCTGATACTATTATTGATGAGAATGGGGTTACAGTCCCTAATTCATCAGTATTCTTTTATGATGATGGTCATGGGAATATCAGAGGTACTGCGACAGGGAATGTAAATTATCAAACAGGTGCTATTGATTTCACAGGCTTGCCTAATGCAGAATTTGCTATAACAGCTAATTATGATTCAGCTCATGGCGGAGGTGCTAATGCGGCAAGTAACGTAGAGAATGTTGTTACTACTGTATCGGCTCGTTCTTGTAATAGTAAGATTAATTGCCCAATAGAAATAGTAGCATTTAACTAGGAGAGATTATGCCATACGGTAAAGGAACATACGGAAAGAAAAGAGGCAGACCCTCTAAAAAGAATAAAAAAATGAAACCTAAAAGGAGGAAATAAATGGCATCAGCACCAATATATTGCACGCATAAAGAATTAAAAAGAGTATTTCCTCAAATAGATGAATTTGATGGGAAAAAGCAAATTTATGGATGGGTAAAACAGAGAGATGACTATGATAGTACATCAGATTTATGGTATGCTGCAAATACAGGTCTAGTAACTCAGCTATTTATAGGCGGAGAAGAGATTTATACTAAAACTTTTCCCACATCTCAAACGACTCAATTAAATGGAGCTTATTCAGATGGAGGAACATCATATACTGTAGATAGCGAGACAGGTTTTGGTGCAAACGATATTATTAAAGTAGATAATCATTATAGTCTAGTTTCATCTGTAAGTTCAAATACTCTTAATATTTCAGGAACGGGATTCAGAACAGCGTTTAATACTCTATCTGTAGACCATGCAGATGATAGTTCTGTATATCTTGTTCACGACCAAAGCGAGCATGATTCTCCGTCTGGTTATTGGACTGTATATGATTCAGATATGGATTTATGTATTTTAGCGGTTCCAGATGACACCGACCCAAGAGATTTGCTCATTGAAGCAGGCGAAGACTTCACAACATTAGTAACACAATTTAGAACAGATGCTAGTAGATATTTAGATTCTCGCCTTGACCCTAATTTACCTAGAGAACAATTAAAAGATAAGTCAGGCAACTTTGACTATATGATAGTTAGAACAACTGCATTAATCGCAGCTTCATTTATGATAAAAACTAGAGATCCTAATTCTGAAATGGCAGCATCTTTCATGGAAGAGGCAGAGAAAAACATTAATGATATGAATAATGGAAATGCTGCTTTATCTTGGCAAAACACATCAGACGGCTCTAAGGGAATAATAAGAGATGTTGGAACAATCTCTGGAACAGTTCGCCCTGTAGATACAAGAGGTAGATGGAGTGGTACTTACGATTTAATTAAAGTAAAGATTGATACAACAGGTGGTGCTATTGGGACTGCCACATACTCCGTATGGGTTAAAGATGGCGATAAGCTAGGTATGAATGAAGGCACGCAAGTAGTTACTACTGAAGTTATTAATGGAGACTACCAAACTTTATCAGGAGGATTACAAATACGATTCGCAGGAACAGATTTTGACTCTACTGCATCGGTAAATGATACTTGGGAAATTGAAGTAAGAGGCTTTGCAGAAGAAGTTGACTCTAGCTCACTTAAACCTATAAGGATGACTAGAAGATGGCAGTAACCTTTACAAATAATTGGAAAAACATACTTGACAAGCTCAGAAATGTGCTTAGAACAGAGTATGGTGGCTCTTTACCCGTTTATATAGGAGCAGAGGATAGCAACGTAGGAACGCAGTATATTCGCCTTGACCCTATTGGGAGTGAATTGGTAGAATATTCAGTAAACTCAGAAATGAGAGAATTTACGATTAATATTTATTATGTTTTTGGTGGAGCTAATGTTAAGAAGACTGCATTAGACCACGTCTTAAGATTTGTTTCAAGGACTGAAGCATTAATACATGATAACATTTCTATGACGCTAGCAGATTCATCCCCTGCTATTAATTGTAGATTTGAAACTACAGAATTAAATACAGATGAAGAAGAATCAACCTATGTAGTTCAATGGGTATGGAAATGCCAGCACGTAGGCAATTTAGGATAGGAGTAATATGAAAGTAAAGTTAAAAGATAACAAAAAACCTATAAGCATAAAATCAGGGTGGTGTTTTAAAGCTGCTGGATATGATGGCGATATAGTAAGTGAAATTAATTCAGGGAAAGAGGTTGAGGTTGAGTTTTTACCAAATGCCGCTAGAGAATTAATTGAAGAAATCAACAATACAAAAAAAGGAGATAAATAATGGCTATAGATAGTGGTGCTTTTTCCCCAAAGCAATTTAGAGTAGCAATAGCAGAGCAGGATGATTGGGGAACTATTACTCCTGCTAGTGGAAGCCCTGACAATGATTGGCTTGAAATAGATATTGATTCTGTTAGTAGCCCTGTTTTAAATGTTGTTCAAGTGGCTGAGCCACGAGCAGGAAGTAGAATTACCAATGCTACAGATTTTTTTCAAGATAATAAAAACAAAGTGATTGAGATTGCTGTAAGCGGGACTTTAACAACTGAAATTGGAGATTTGTTATTGAGTAATTGGTCACAAGGAGATAGTGTGGTTTATGGGATTGCTTCAAATATTGCTGTTCAAAATATGACAAGTGCGACTGTAAATCAAACCGCAAATCAATTATTGTCGCTTCAAATAGTGTCTCCTACTACCAATAAAGCTTTAGGATTCAAAGATGTTTTCTGTACAGCATTAACATTTAGTGGGGATGCAGGTACAGAGGGTGGTAGGATTAAATTTAGTGCTACATTTAAAACAGGAAGTATACCTGACCTTTCATTAGCCGATATTGCTATAGATACTATTCATTCTGCTAATTTTGATACCATGAGTGCTTGGGATGCAGACGATAGAATTATTTGTGGACACGCTAACGTTCTTGTAAATTCGTTTAGTTTAAATTTGGAAAATGACGTAACATTTGCAGGTATCACAGCTACAGGATTTGAATCAGCTTCAAGGCTTAGTGAGATTATTGCTACTGCTGATTTTTCAATTAAATATGATGGGAATACTGATTTAATGTTTGAGAATTTCCACGACCAAGCATCGGGGTCGGCAGAAGGGGCAACCCTTATGAGTCATACTACTGCCCCAGCAGACGGAACATTTGGGTTTGCTATGGCAAACTCTGTAATAACAAGTCTTGCTTTTAACGAAGGCGATATTATGATGTTAGATGTGTCAGTAAAAGCCCTAGGGAATGGAATTGGTTCTAGTACAAAGCTTGTTAGCATTGGAATTTAATAACTAAATAAGAGGATATATGAATATCAAATTAGAGACAGGTCGTAAATTAAAACTAAAAGATGTATCTCTTGATGAGAGAGATGAGCTACTAGATAGTGTAGAATATCAATTTGATGCTAAGAAGAAAGTAAAAGGCGTTAAAATGATGAATACTACTATCACTAAATGGTTAAGAACAGGGTTGGATGGCGATACATCAGACGACTTTTTAAAATCCCTCACTTTTGAAGAAAGAACAGAGATCTTTCTAAAGATGCAAGAGAGTATTATGGTGGGGGAAGGGAAAGCCTCCGACTAGAACTAAATATACACTTTGACGGTTGTGGAGGCTGTCAGTATCATAGTTATCCCTATAAGGCTGAAGTTCCTATCTTGATTGACGGTAAGCGTGAAAGAAGAGAGTTTACCTGCGATGAAGATGTTTGGCAGATAATTGACCTTTTAATAGAAGAAACGAAAGAGGTCAATTCGCAAGGAAAGGAATTTGACATTGCTCGTTCAGTAGATGCCCAGATACCGTTCTTTGCCTGTAGGAATATAGTGTATTCTAAAGAGTGTCAAAAGGATATTCAAAAATATATTTACTGTAAAGAATTTGGAGTATCCCCTTACGAAGGAACTTTCCAAAAGCATCCTTCTAAATGGATAGAAAAAAGTTTTATAATTAAAAATGCGTTAGCTAGAAAAGAAAACGCACAGATAGAAAAGGCTAAAAATAATGGCTAATCAAATATTAGTAAAGTTTAAACCCGAAGGACATGAAAAATTAATTAAAGCTATTAATCGCCTATCCGATGCACAGTCAAGGCTAAGAAAGAGTGGAGGCTTACTCAGCACAAGAAATAAGAGACTTACCAATGAAAATAATAAGCTAGCTAATAGCTTCGCCACAATTCGTTCTAAAATGCTATTATTGTCTTTTGCTATGTCTTTAGGTGTAAAGCAGTTAACCGATTTTGGGAAGCAAGCCGCTAAAGTAGACTCTATGAGGAGGGCTTTTGGCACATTGTCAGGAGGAGCTTTAAGTGCATCTCGTTCAATTACAAAATTAAAAGAAGCTACAAATGGAACTATGTCAGAATTTGATTTGTTCCAGCAAGCAAATAATGCCATGATTTTAGGAGTTAGTAAAAACTCTGATGAAATGGCTGAAATGTTCGACATCGCACAGAGATTAGGTCGTGCATTGGGTAGAGATACGGCAAGCTCAGTTGAATCGCTTATCACAGGTATTGGTAGGCAGTCTCGATTGATGTTGGATAATATCGGTATTATTGTAAAATCTGAAGAAGCTTACGAAGATTATGCTAAATCACTAAAAAAATCCGTAGATGAGTTGACTGATGCTGAAAAGAAACAGGCATTTTTAAATGCTACTATGGAATCAGCTAGAGAGAAAGTTAAAACATTGGGAGATGAAGGTAGAACTTCCGAAGACGCTTTCCAGCAATTTCAAGCATCAATGGTTGACTTTGGAGCTGCTATCGGGGAGTTTGTTCTTCCCGCTATGGTTGTAGTTCTTGATACTGCTACAGATATGGCAAATGTATGGAATGATTTTTTAGGAACAATCTCAGCCGAACCTGCAGAAGTTAGTCTTTTTCAAGAATGGAAAAAAGACGTTCCTGAAACTGAAGAAGGTATAAGGGCGATGATAGCTACTCTCGAAGACCAGAGAAATGCTATATTAGGTGTAGGGGAAAGTGTAGAAATTACATCTAAAGGCGTTATTAAGAATTGGGATCCTGCTATGGATAATATGATTATAGGTCTTAATCTTGGGGCAGATGCAAATAAAAATTTAATATTAACACTAGACCAAAGCACGTCATCCATAGACAATGTAATGGAAACTTTAGATGGTATAGATTTGGTAGAGACTTTTGCAAAGCCACTTGAAATATCTGCAGACCAAGTTGATTCGATAGACCCAAAAATAGCTGATCTAGCCGCTAAATTATCGTTCTTGCAAGAAAAATTAGCAGAATTTAAAAAAGAGTCAAAAGGGATTGATTGGAGAGGTATTATAGATGGAGCTGGAATTGCAGAGAGTGCTATCGCTGCTGTTGCAAATGAAATGGCAAGATTGGTTATAGAGGGAAAGAGCTTGTCTAAAATAAAATTAGGAGATGTTTTAGGACAAATGCTTTTAGCTGCAGGGTTTAAAGCCCTATTGACAGCAGGGGCTGGTTTTGCATCGGCTTCAATTTTACCCGCTATTTTAAAACTACTTAAAGGAGGTGTGAAAACATCTTCTTTGGAAATTGGTTCAATGTCAGCCCATTCAGGGGGGTATATTCAGCCTGATGGTTCAGTTCAAAGATTTGCAAGAGGTGGTGTAATTAAAGGTCAGGATAATGTTCCAATATTAGCACAAGCAGGCGAATTTGTTATGAGTCGTAGTGCAGTAAATGCGATAGGCGTAGAAAATTTAAATAGGATGAATCAGGGGGGAAGTAGTGCAGTTAATATTACTTTTACAGGTAATGTTATGAGCCAAGATTTTATAGAAAATGAAGCAATACCACAAATTAAAGATGCAATCAGACGAGGTGCTGATATAGGAGTTTCTTAATGGAGAACTATAATCCTGGGGAAGGAAGACTTTTACCTGATAATGTTGTATCCGATCTTAACTCTAAACAAATATCTTCATATTATAGGGTTGTTATTGAAGGCAATGAAAATATATACTTGTCAACCCATAGTATTAATTTTGAGGGGAATTATTACAAGCCCTTATTATTAAAATCCCCACAAATTAAACATTCCCTAGGTTTAGAGGATGGTAGATTCAAAATATCTGTTGCTAACTTAATCATTTCTAATTTTAAATATGGTGGAGAGATTTTTTCAGATATATTAAAAGATACACCTTTAATCAATTCTAGGGTTAAAATATTTTTAAACACTCAAAGCTCAAGAGAATCAGATGAATCGGTTTTACTACACGTTGGACAAATAAGAAAAGTCGAACATAATACCTCTGAGGTTAAGATAAGTATTGAGGATTATACGCAGCAAAAGCTTAGTGTGCAGCTACCAAAACAATCAATTTTAAGCCCTGATTCACATACAGCTTACACAGATAAGTATCGAGGGATGCCAATTCCTTTTGTTTATGGTCATGTTGATAAAGCCCCTGCTGTAATTGATACAGGGGGAATAGTCAAATCTGATTATGATGATAGCGTTGAATTAGTAACTTCAGGAGAGGGTGATTATGCTCATTACGATGCTGATGGAAATGTAACTCTTACGCTTGGGAATAACCACTACTATTCAGGTGTGATAAGTAATGTATTTTACAATGAAACCATACACCCTCTATGGGTATATTCGGGCGGTAGCTATATTAATATTATGTTAAAAGCATTATCAGACATTGCTTCCACTAAAGCTTCTCTAGGGTTGGCTGAACTAGGGATAGTTGAAACTTTTGCAGGCACCCAGCAATTTGAAATTGACCAACTCGATGGAACTTTAACCTTTAAGCCTAATTTTATGTCAAAGTTTAATGTTCTACAGGGAATATTATATGGGAAACCAGGAAAAGTATCATTAACTAAAAGAACATCTGGAGGAAATAGTCATTTAGGAGATAATATAACAGGATTTGATAATCCTGATAACTTCGGGCAGCAAATTAACAGGGTTTTGACAGACGGAGATTATGAGTTTGTATCCATTTTAGACGCAAATGGTGCGGAGCCTAATCACGAGTGGATTTATGATTTATCAAGCTATGCTGATGATGTTACAAATTATAATGTAGTAAATCAAAATTTAATGAGGCTGAGGATTGAAACTAAACCCAGGTATAATGGTTATGGATTTAATTCTCAGGTTGCGATTAATGGGCGGAGACTTCCCTTCCTTAAAGCTACGGAGGATATGGATGGGGGTAATCCCCTTTATGTCTACACTAGGTCTGATGGACAAGGAACTTACACAAATCAATTAACCAATGGATCAGTATTTAATTCATTATCCTTCGCCCCATTAAACCCATATCTTCTAAATTATAGTAGTGGGGGTAACCATACTATTGATGGTTTCGACTCTTCTGAATGGGAATTTTATAAAATATTTGGCTATCCAGATTTTACCATCTATACTGATTATTTAGGGTTGGACAATCCTGCTAGTGCTAATGGATCTCCAGATAATGGATATTGGGAAACTATTTTCATAGAAGACATTGAAACAGGTGGCGGTCTTACCTACGACCCTATGGTTGACCCTATTCTCCCTTATTTACAAATATGGAATGTCCCAGACAAGGGGTATTTTGATATATATTTTGGAATAAATGGCACAATTAACTACCCAACTGAAAATGCAGGAGTAAGACAATTTGAGCAGAAATTAGGGGGAGTAGTGTCGGAAGTAGACTTAAAATCTGTCGTTGATATTAAAGACATACTTGAGGAAAACTTATATCTTAATATTGATGGAAGAAAAGATGATATGGGGAACAGAGTTATAGATGCTATATCTGTTTTGATAGACATTGCTTCTAAGGAGATGAATGTCCCCTTGGATGATATAGATTATGATTCGGCTGAGATTGCAAGAACATATACAAATATAGATTTAGCATTTTCGGTAAATAAGTTTATCGATGGCAGGACATTATTTGAAGAAATATCAAAATCTATAATGTGCTATCCTCATTTCAATTCCAATGGGGAATTATATTTCCCTATTCCGTATGGAGATTATAGTACGACCAATGCTTTTTCTATCAATAACAGCGATATAATTACATATTCTTTTTCCAAAACTCCTATTGAAAAGGTATATACAAGAGTTGATGTAAAATATAGATTTGATTATGAAACAGGAGAATATGCTTCTAGTGTGTCTGATGCCTTCCCAAATTCAGACCAAGGAACTACGGATTTATCTTTAAACTCTGATGCTCTTCAGTATTACGGTTACGAAGATTCGGAGGAGAATGTTTTAATATTTGAATCGAAATACATTAGAGATTTAAATAGTGCTATGTCTTTAGCAACTAAATTATTTCACTATAACAGGAATCAACATTTAAAAATTAAACTTACATTGCCGTTGAAGTGGGTTGGCATTGAAGTTGGGAATAAGTTGTATTTTGAAAATTTAATAGAAGACAGGTTGGCTTATGGTGCAGATTATACACAAGAACAGATAATAGCAGGACAAACAATATCTAATTTATTTTTTGTTACTTCGGCTAATATAAATGCTGACAGTATTCAAATAGAGGCAACTCAAATGCACGTTTTTGAAGCATGGGTTGACTTGGTTGATGATGATATTGATGAAGAAGTAACCGAAGAAGAAACTGAAGAAGAAACCGAAGAGGAAGTTGAAGAAGAAACCGAAGAGGAAGCTGAAGAAGAGCCTGAAGAAGAGGTTGAAGGGTATCCTTGGACAAACACTTGGAACTTCGCTCAAAATAGTGGTATAGATATTGAGCCATATGGCAGCAGGCAGGAAATTACTTTGTTTCCGTCTTACACACTTCCTAATTATAGTTATGGGAGCTATAATGTCGTAAATGATATGGGGCAGAACTCTAGCGTGAAACCTACAGGGTTTATGCAGAACTATTATTATTTTTATTTTTTCGAGTTTAATCCTAATGAATTTGGGACT
>VTLG01014198.1_pt1 | contig 16048 bp, 24 predicted proteins | sample 4694571 | NCBI WGS metagenome assembly VTLG01 (sample SAMN12604809, study PRJNA352737) | marine metagenome | biome: ENVO:00000447; feature: ENVO:00000209|ENVO:00000569|ENVO:01000036; material: ENVO:00002151; isolation source: viral sequences binned using virsorter ...
TTAATGTTTTTGTTTATAATGTAGCTTGTATATCTAATTCTTCTTGTAGAGCTTGAGCATTACTAATATCATTTTCTACCACGAATGCCTGTACTGTAGATCCTCCACCCCCAATTTCTGGTTGCTCTATCCCTTCTAAATTAGGACTATCAAAAGCACCCATACCACCCGCATCTAAACCTCCACTTGAAGCACTCGGTACTTCTACATTTGTATCTGGGTTATCTCCACCTCCAGGCACTTTAGCTAATAATTGTTTAGCACTAGCAACCCCACTTAATACTGCTCCTACACCTGTAGCAATAGCACCTAAGTTTAAAGGGAAGGGCATAGATTGAGCAGATTTAATAGCACCTGTAACAGCAGAAGCTGTATTCAATAATATTGATGCCATAGCTGCTGCCTTTGCTGCCTTCGTTCCTTCACCTGCTAATTGAGTTACACCTCCTAATACTGCATTGGCAAAATCTAATTTAGCTTGTTTTTCTGCTGCTGCAATTGCTTTTCTTTTATCAGCTTCTTCTTTTTCTTTAGCAGTTAATTTCTCAGCATCTTCTAATTGTTTATCTAATACTTCTTGCTCTAAATCTCTTTGCTCTTGCAGTAAAGCGTTTTTATTCATTAATTGCTCAGATTCTAAACCTGTTACTGTTGCTTGAACTGCAATTTTTTCTGTTTCTAATGCAAATATCTCATTTGTTAATTCCACACTTGTTCCTTCTAAAGCTATTCTTTGTTGTAGTGAAGCAATTTGTGCGTCTATTGCTTCTTGCTCAGCAGTATTCTTATCTAACAATATTTGCCCTAATCTTTCATTGGCTGCAATTCTTTCTGTTATATCTAAGCTAACATCATCTCTTATTTGCCTTTGTGTTTCAGCTTCTATATCGTATTGCTCAATTAACCTTTGTTGCTGTAAAGATAACAACTCATAATTCTTTTTAGTTGCAGTAATTGCTTTACCTTGCTCAATAATTGAATTTACTGTTACATCTTCAAATGTGTTTTTAAATTCATCTTGAACAACTGTTGCTATATTTGTTATTTCTCCTACCGCTTCTGTAAAGTCGCCAACAATTTCTTTACCACTTTCAATTAAAGCGTCTTTAGTATCTTTTATTGATTGTTTAGTGTTTTCTATGTTAGTAGTTAATTCTGCAATTCTTTCTACATCTTTACCTTTACCACCAAATACTGACTTCTCCCATACTAACTGCAATGATTGTACTCCTAATTTAATTCCATCAAAAGCTAATTTAAAAGGCGTTAAAGCAATATCTAAAACATTCTTGGCCACCCTTCCTAAAGCATCAAAATTATCAGAGGATTCTGCAACTGCGGTATAAACATTAATAATAGTATCTGTTAACAGTTTAAATACAACTCCTATTGAATTAAAAACTACTTCTACACCATCAGCTATTTGCTCATTTTTCATTAGAGCATCAGACAGATTATCTACTAATTTCATAATCAATGCAAACCCTGCTGCCTTCATTGCTAACCCTACACCCTTAAATCCACTTGCTAAAGAACTTGTACTTGTTTCTGTCTTTTTAGTAGTTTTATCTATATCCCCCAATTTTTCTTCTACATTATTTAAACCATCTATAGCTTGTTTCATATCTGCATTTAAAATAATTGTTTTTTCTATCGCCATACCTTTCTTTTTATTTGTTTAAATAATCGCTTAAAACTCGTGTGGTGTTCTTCTAAACCATAAACAAAGTCTAAATCTCTGTCTTTATATTCTACTAATTGCAAATGCTCTACACAAGGTGCTATTAGTTTACTTGTATTTTCTATATATTTTTTTAATTCCATAATAAATATTCTCCATTTTGTAATTCTATATTATTTCCATTTTGATATAATGCCCAATTCTCAGAATAAGGTATAGCAATATTTGAAACTAAATTAACGTCCATTTGTACTGATAATTGCCAAACCCTTATTGTGTCTGTTTCTACATCTTTTAAACCAAATCTTAATAAACCATCTACAACATCTATTTCTAAAGTACAAGCACCTGTAACTCCTGATTCTTTTAAACTAAATTCAGCAGTACCATTGGCAGTACCTAATTGTTTAACGTCAAATGTAGTACCCCTTACAAAGCCAGTATAATAAGCAAAAGCTTCAGTAGATCCTGCCAAGTATGTAGAGCTTGTTCCACCGACAACAGTTGAAATTCCTTTTACTCTAATTATGGTATTACTGTTGCTTGGTATTATTAATGGTTTCATATTAACATCACCCTGAACATAAGCATACGATTTAGTATTACCAGTTGTATTACCACTTAAAATTATTCTGTGACTTTCACCTTCTATTTGTGCTATACTTTTTGGTGTCGTATTATATTTAACTACTACGTCATTACCATAATATGGCATAATAGATTGTGAATATTTATTATTATCATTACCTATTATTAATGGTACATTATATCCGTTTATTTTTCCTGCTAATAAAGACTTTGTTCCATTGCCTGAAAATAAAGACTTATAAGCAAATATAGTAGCTAAGTTAATAGGTAGACTTCCTGTGTTAGCTAAACAAAGAAAAGTCGCTGTTCCATTAGGGTTTGCAACATTAATTAAAGAGGTACCACCTGCTGCTTCACAACTCGGCACATCTACGAAAACACCAGTATAATTAGGAGCACTGAAATCAGGTGTGCAACCTGGATTATCTTGTGGACAAAATACAAACCATTGACCAATCGTATTGTTACCATTTAAACTACCCACAACAGATGTACAATCATTACAAGTACCACCATATATTTCACCTGCTTTTATTAATGTAACTTTTGTAGATGCCTGACCTCCTACTTGATAATTGCTAATATTGAGTATTCTCCAATAAGTATCTTTTATAAATATCTCATCATTGAATTTAAAGTTAAATATATCTACGGAATTTAGATTTAAATAACATTCCATAATTCTAGATTCTTCATTATAGATTGTATTTAGGTATGACTCCCAATATTCGTAATAAAGACTATTTAAACTAATAACACTATTTTGATTATAATTAAAGCAAGTTAAATCGCCACATAATGGGGGTGCTTGATTCCAATATAAAGATCTAGTTGTGTTTGTGAGTGTTCCTACTCCACTTGTTGTAGCTATTTCAAAAGGGCTGCATAATGGGTAGCTTGTAAACTCAACTGCTGTTACTGTACCATCTGTATTGCCTTTATGAAGATAATAGTTATTTATGCCACTTGAACCCACGACTGTTGTGGCTGTACCATTATAATAAAACAATTTAGGTTTAGTACCTTCTAACGGGTTTTCTATGTTAGGTTCTGATCCTTTATATGTGTATTCATATTGAACAGCCATATTTGTCTGATAGGTGTTTAATGTACTATCTTCATTCCTAAATACTCGTTCATTTATATAAGGCGAAAATATAGAATTGTTTTTTAATTCTCCATTGGCAAAATCGTTATTAGTTTCTAACACTTCAATCTTACCATATACATTATATATTGGCATTGTTTCCTTAATAGTCTTATTCCACATATCAACATCTTCTAAATCACTCAATGTGATTGACTTTTTCTGCATTGTTGTAGTGTCCTTAACTATTATTTCTTTTGAGGTGTCTAGCTTATCTGTCCAATGTTTTATAGCACCCTGTGATAAATAGTCATTGTAGGGTTCAATAAGTAGATTATTTGCATTGTCAGGATCTGATAATATAATTAAATTAAATCTTTCTATTAAGTCTTTTAAAAAGTCTTTTTGTGTTAGTGAAGGGTTTATACAACTTGGTATATCTACTGTCTTAAAATAGATATTTGTACCATAACCAACCCAGTTTACCTGCATTCTAGTATAACAACCTGCAAACCCTTGTAATGTATTATCTGTTCCAAATTTTATAGAAAATTCATTACCTGTATTTAGCTTTTTAATTGATACTGCTTTTGCCACCACTACAGCTTCTTGATTTAAAGGGATACTATCTAATGGTAGACTGGCATTAACAACCCCACTTACAGCTCCTGTTGCGCTTATAGGTAAATAATATTGTGTTGCAGCATATTCAGTATCCCAATCTATACTGTTATTTGTTGTATTATATTTATATATTTTAATATCAATATCACAATTATCATTTGAGCAAGATGCTATATTAACTCCTGTCACTGCAAAACCTACACTAATATCTGTCATATTAATATCTAATCTTGTAAAGTAGTTTTCAGTAGAATTGAAAACACCTATTTCATCAATTGGTGTAGTATTATTACTTGTTGGTGTATTTTGGTTTGTAGGTACTACAGAGAAATTAAAACTATTTGCTGTTCCGTAACAACCTAAAGGTGCTCCTGCTGCTACTACTTCACTAAAGAAATTAGCGTTAATATCTCCTACTATAGCAACACCCGTTATTTCACCCCCTGAGCTTGTTGTAGGGGTTACTGGTACGCTAATATGGTTGCAAGTAGTCATAAATAAATTACCAAAATAATTGCCATCTATAAAAGTAGATGTATAACTAAAACCTGCTCTTGCTATAATTAGTTTGAATAATTCTTTAATTTGTATAGATGGTCTAAATTGTGTAATATCTACGCTATATTCTAACATTACATCAGGTTCATAAGCAGATGGATTACTCATATTTAAAAACCTATTAGTATTTGGTGCATAGTAGAATTTAGGTCTTGTAACACTCATAGGGTACATTACCTTTTGAACTTCTGAATCAGCATCTTGCAAACTTGTTCCTGCTGTATTAACAAATGTTGTAGCAGCACCATTCCAAGAAAGCACCATATTCTCATAAATGAATTGATGATTTAATTCTGCGCTATAGCTACCATTATCATTTAAAAAAACATCTTTTAGTTTATTGTTTCCTATTACACTAAATAGATCTGAGGTGTTAGACATTAATACAATCTCGTATACTTGCGCTTTATGATATACAGATTTTAATTGTATTGAACCTTCAAATTGAGGTACAGAACCGACATATAAAATAGCATCAAATTTTTTCCTTGTACTAAAGACTAATGTTTCTAAATTTACATTAAACCAATTCTGAAAGAAAGAATTATTGTTATCAGTAAATGGTAATTTAAAAGTTTGTGAATAATTACCCTTTCTTTTTTCAGGTTCTTTAATATCAGCAAATTGAAAATTTAACGATATACTTGGTGCTTCTTGTAAATCAAGATTATATGCAGTATCATACGTTGCTGCACTTGTTGCTTTTCTATATACGACTAATCTAATATCCATTATGAATTAGTATTTACTGGGTTTGCGTATTCTATATTAATTGTGTATTGAATTAACTTGTCATTAGCTACAGTCTTTTTAACTAAACTTGAATCAGTAACTAATACCGCTTGAGTGTAATCTGTGTCACTATTTTCTAATACATATACATTAGTAGACATTATTAGCTTCTCCATTAATTCTGCTTCTGCTTCGCTTAACCAATCTGTATTTAAAGTTTCTTTTAAAGAAGCTGTAGTCTGTCTTGTAGTTTTACCCCTATCTGTATCATTATATCGCCATACAGACTTGTTATAGATTCCTACTAACGCATTATAATTGTTTCTTTCTACGTTTAATGTTTGAGTAGACTTCATATTAAAATTCCAATAATCATAACCCCCTACACTATTTCTCCACGCCAACCTTCTAACCTTAAAACCTTTACAGCTTCCACTCTGTTTGTAAAATGTATAAGCTGCACTTTTAGCAACAGAACTTCCACTGTTAAATGCTTGTACTGTGTAATATTGCCAATTAGCAAAATTAGAAGGTCTTGCATCTCCTGAACTTCCTCCAGTTGGCACTACATCAGACGCTTGTAAATTAGCAGCACCACAACCAAAATATAATAATGATAGAGCAGACACAATTGTTCCGTTAGGAGCTTCACCACCATTAGTAGAACTGTTTGCAATAGTTTGTGTAGCACCTATTTGAGCATTAGCAGAATCATAATATTTAATTAAAAAATTATGAGCATCACTTGCATAGTATGTAGTATCATTTAAAAATGCTAACGTATGATAGTCAGTTTCTTGTATATAATTTAAATATTCTAAGCTGCCAGATGTTGGATTAAGATTTTTTCCTATGTCACTTAAAAACCTGTCTGTAGCACTATTCATATTAAAGACATTAAAAGCATCTGACTGTATATATTCAGCACTTCCACTCGTACTCCTTGGAGTGAATAAAGGTAAAGACGCTTGTAAAAATCTTGACGTATAAGTTATCTGATTTGTTGTCACATCAGCAGGAGATGCGTTGGCAGCAGAAGAATAATTCTCATAACCTTTAAAATAAAAAGTACCTATTTGAGTTGAACCAGAATTTTTATCACCATTAACGCTAAAGATCTTAGTTGCATCTTCATTAGCTCCTAAAGTGTGTATTGGTTTAAAGGGGATTGTTGTGTCGTTTTGGTCTACAGTCGTATCTACTAACTGAGTATTAACAATCTCTCTGACATCAAAAAATGCCCTTGCTTTGTTATTAGCTAAATCATCACTATACCCATTACTACGCTGTCTTATTTTAGCTAAGAAGATGCCTGAAGCATCATTTAATTGAACTGATAAAACTAATTGATAATAGAATAATGAAGATATATTATTCGGGGTATATAGCATAAACCCTATAATCGGTGTCCAATTTGTTATTGCAGGTACTTTACTTGCATTGTCTACTGGTTTCTGTTTCCATTCTAAATTAGCCATATATCTATTTTAATAATTTATCTAAATTTGTCATCATATCTTCGGCAAATGCTTCACCTATTTTTTCTTGTGCTTTTAATACTTCTTTATTATATGCTTTATCAAAGAATAATGTTCTTGTTAATCCTCTTTGCGCAATAGCTCTACCAATTAAAAATGCAGCAGTTTTTAAATTAGCTTTATTTTTTTCTTTGAATTTACCTGTCTTTTTATCTCTTAGCTTTAAAGGTTTATTTCTAATCCACCCTAACACTACACCTCTTTTTATATTCTTCTTTTTAAAGCTAAACGGACTTCCTTGCCCTCGCATCTTTCCACTACCTTTAAACCCCCCAGATCCTTTTACACCTTGATTAACAAATTGCCAGTAATCCTCTGCATCTCCAAATGTCCATTCTAATAGTATTTCTTTTTCGTTTCTTCTCACATAATAATTCATATCATTATAAAGAGTATTCTCTTTTGTTTCTTTCTTTTCTTTTCTTAAATTATTTCTTGCTTCAGTAATTACATCAGCACCTAATTTATGATATACTTCTAAAGTGTTTTTAAACTCCATTACGAATTAGGTGTTATTGGCACTATACACAGGTTGTTAGTGTTGTTTACTTCTAAACTAATAGAAGCACTCCAACCAGTCAAAAGATTGTTAAAACGGGCTGTAAATGGCTCCGCGTTAATTGGTACAGTTAATAATACTTCATTATCTACCCAACTTGTAGAATATAGATTTTGTTTAAATTCATTTATAACATCTTGTAATATGCTCAGGTTCTCGCTAAATGTATCTAATCTTCCTAATCGTTCTTTATTAGGAGCATCACCAACTTCATCATTAATCATATCTAAAACGTATATTGTAAACGTATAAGTTAATACGCCTGTATTGATTGTAGCGTTGCCTGGCTCTGCATATAATATAACATAATCAGTAGCACCTAATTTATTTATGTCCACCTCGTCCATAAAGCCACTGTGAAAGCTGTTTATTTGTAAATGCTTTTCTGCTATTGTTTCAAAAAACCCTACTACATTTCTAAACGTTATCATAATTATTCCTTTTTTTATTATTATAATCTTGACTAAAAGCAAGGTATGTTAATACCTCTCTAATTGGTATCCTTGTTATTTTTTCAATATCTAAAATTGAATTAGATAAAGAATATAGTGTATTATACCACCCCCACTTGCTCTGCATACTTACACCTTTTGTTGTGTCATTTGATGAGCTTTCAAATAATTGTGCGAACTCCTTGCTAATGTTTCGCCTAAAGTCAAAAAAAAACCTAACGAACTTAATGCTATATCCATTGGGCAATCCTTAAATAATTCCTCTTTAAATTCATCAGGGTTATAATTCTCTATTGTATATCGTTCATTCACTTTATGAGTTACTGGTCTGTATAATATGCTCATTATATTGTGCAGGTTTTTAATCGGCTCTTTTGTATACGCTTCTAGATCTATATATTCACCTGTGCTAATAGCTGACAAATTAGGTACAAAACCATATTCTTGTTCTTTAAAAATAAATATCTTTTTAAAATCTTCTTCATCAGGTTCTTGCTCCACTAGATCCTTAATAATATTCATAATCTCTACTAAGTCGCTGTACAGCATTTTCTTTACTATTGCAGTAGTTGTACCACATAACAAAGCTAAACTGCGTATAATTTTATTCTTTTCACTTCCTTTGCCTTCTTGAATATCTACATACTTTTGGTATGTTTCAATATTAATATCACTCCAATTTTCTGGTATTATAAGTTTTATTTCAGTCATTACATTTATATATAAATTATTAAGAATTGTTTTTTGCTACAATATAAGACAAAAAAAAAGAGGTGCAATTTTGCACCCCTTCTAAAATAGATAAATAGCTTGGATTCTTATAATTTGATTTCCTCAGTAGGTCGGGTTATCTCCTTATATCTTCTTGGTAAACCTATTTTTATTATTGTTAGAAGGTACAGAGGTTAAGTGCTTCTTTCGCAGTAGGTCGGATTGATTGCCTAACTATATACCTGACTAACAATATGCTAATATAAAGAAAATTTAATATACAAACCTAATATTTACTAATTTTTTTTTACATTTTTTTTATTACCTCTATAAAATGTAATATTTTCCACTATGATTTACAGCAAGTTTATTTAAGCAAAGATATCTAACAGCATCAATCAAATGGTCGTTAATCTTAACTGGTGTATTAAGTACATCACCATTTTTATCTGTTGCCCATTTATAAGTCCTAAATTCCTTGATTGCGTTTGTACTATCCTTAGTTATGTTTAACTTATATCTACGCATTATATCAATACCTAAGTGTATTCCTGCGCCTTTTTTAGCAGGTTTTATATTAAACCCTTGTCTATATATTTCTTCTATTGTTTTTGGCTCTGCTGAATCTCCTACTATTTCTGCTTGTCTGCTTACTCCTAATTCTCGCATCTTATTAGCTAAGTCAGTATTTGTTAATCTCTTTTCATATAATAGCTCTTTAATATATAAACTATCGTCTAATTGATATACTGCGCATAATGCGCTTGGACTATTAGTAAAACCAAAGTCAATTCCATAACCTACTAATTTGCCTTGTACATTATCTACTAAGTTAAAATTCCTAAAGATTTGCGTTGATATACTTCCTATCTCACCCAGTCCATATACTCGCCAATAGTCAGGATCTAATTGTTTTAGTCTTTCAATCTCAGCTATTGTGTCGTCATCTAAAAACGGGTTAGCTAAATAAGTAGATTTAATAAATGTGCAGTCATCTCTAGTTATTACTTTTTCATATATCCAAGAATAAGGATCTGAGGGGTTATAATCTAAATATATTTGTTCTGTTGTTCTAAGTGTTAATTGTGTCCAACTTTCAAAGTCTAATTCGTTTGCTTCGTTAAGCCATAAATAGTTTCTCTTACGGCCTCTAATCTTTTGTGGCTGGTCTACACTAATGAACTCAATTAGATTACTGTTTAAGCTGTAAGATAATTCAGACTTGTTATGGTATTCTTCACTATATATTTTAAGCTCTTTAAGGATATTAATTACATCTCGGTATGCTGTACCCTTTAATGCGGGCAAAGTCTTTCTAACTATAGTAAACACTTTATTCGTTTCTTGAAGTGCTTTTATAATAAACAACTGGCAAAGCGAATAAGTCTTGGAACTCCTTGTACCGCCCTGTAAACAAGTAATTCTCGTATTAGACTTATACGCCTTATTAAATACATTTGTTGTTTTAATCCTTGCCAGTGTCAATTACTTCAATTTTAATGTCTGTTATTGCTTTGCCATTTGTCGTTACATCTATTTCAGATTTTTCTGTATATCCTCTTTTTTTAGCTTTAGATTTTAAATAGAATATAATGCTTGTTTCTTTACCTGCTGATATATTCTTAATTAGTTGTCCTTCTACGTAATCGATTTGACTTTCTTTAATTTCTTCTACTGCTTCAGCAAATTCCTTATCTTCTCGCATATAACGATAATACGTACTTCTGCTTATATTACCTGCTTTTTTACAAGCGTGGTATATTAACCCCTGAGTTTCTTTTAATGCTTCTAATAATTTCTCTTTCTTAGTCATTTTTTCTAAATTTATTTAAACAATAGGAAGAACATAAATTTATTTTATTTGGTAAATATGTAATATAATTTCCTTCAATTTCACAATTACATATATGACAAATTATATCTTCTTTTTTATTGTGTGCCATTTGTATTATTTTTTATTCTTTTCATCTATTATTTTCGGTACAGCGTTATCCCATTTAATTCTATGATGTAATCTTTTATTCGTTCTCCCCATTAACGATATTACACAACAACTAGGGCTAAATATAATCGTATAGAAACTTTTAATATATGTTCCACTTAATAAATAAACATCAGTCATTCCACCATCATTAGACTGTGTTTGTAATTGGTTCATTTGAATAAACGGAATACTAAAAAAAACATTACCCTTACTTTGATAATTTGTATATGTATTAACATCTTCATTTATTCTTCCGATAAATTGAAATGGCCTATCAGTAGAACAAAAAAAAGTGTTCATTGCTTTTCTTTTAAATTTACCAAAATTCTGACCACCACCAAACCAATCTCCACCTTGAGAAAAAGCGATTGATTTAACATTAATACTTTTATAATAATTTAATGTATGCTTTATAATTTCATTAAATCTAGTCTTAATAGCATAATGATTTGTAGGGTGTTTTTTATCTCCATTTATTCTAAAAGAAAAATAAGTATAATCATCATCAAGTTGTAAAAAATATTTATAACCTAATTTTTTTGCTATATCAAATGATGCGTTTCTAGCATATACAATAGTCTTTCTATTATTAAAATTATCAGCAGTATCAAATTTTTTACTTTCTTTTAGTTTGTCAAAAATAATAACATTTTCTTTGCCAAATTTTTCAATATATTTTTTACCATCTTTATCTTCATTATCAATAATTAAATAAATTGGATAAGTACAATTTAATTTTTTTAAGGTATTGTAAGTAATAACATTATTTGGTCTGCCATGTGTTAAAATAAAAATACATAATTCATTATTTAATTTATCCATATTCTTCTGTGTATTCATTAGAAATTTCTTCAGATAGTTTTACATAACCATTTTCTATAGCTTTATCAAAATCAATAATAACGAGTGCTAGATCTTCCATAAGCGATTGAGTGTCTATATCTGAATGAGCATAATAGTCAGCAATCTTATTATAATTAAATATAATATGTCTTTGTGCTGAAAGTATTAAAAAATCTTTTATTTTATTATTAATTTTTGAATTATTAATTTTTTCAACTAGCTTTAATGTTTTCTCTATATTATATAAATCTTTTATATTAGGTTTTGTATTATTTGTTTCATATACTGGTATTTGTATTTTGTCTGTATAAGGGTTATCATCAATTTTATCAATATTAAGTCCTAATTCAATATGCTTAAAACCCCAGTCAACTAATTCGTCTATATTAAATTCATTCGCCAGAATATCCATATTAAATTCACCACCAGACTTATTTAGTCTAATATTTAATTCTTTTTCTTGCTCCTTATTTAAATTTAATATATGGCAATCAACATCTTTAAAAAATAATTCTTTACATATTTTTAGTCGTTGATGTCCACCAATAACGGTTAAATCTTTATTAACGATAATGGGATCTACCAAGCCGAATTTCTCTATTGATGTTTTTAAGTCTTTATATTGTTTACTATTAATCTGTCTAGGGTTATATGTAGCAGGTTTTAGTTTATTTATTTTTATTGATTGTATTTCCATTTTATTTTTCAGTTAATTCTTTTAATAATTCTATTGCCTTTTCGTTTGCTATTGTTTCTATATAATCAACTATAAATTCTATAAAATCATTTTGGTTAATATTACCTAATTCTATTTCTTCTAAATACTCAGCTATAACTGTTTTAAGTATTTGCTTTTCAAGTAATGATATTATTATATCTTCTTTCAAAATCTATATTTTTTTCTATTTTATGTATTACGTCAATTAAATGTTTAATTCTTACAGTTTGATTAAAAATAGGATTATCACATTTGCTATGACAAGACCTACACAAAGCTACTAAATTTTCTATAAAATCGTTTTTAGTTTTATTTCTTCTTTCAATATGGTGTATGTCTACTGCACAAGCACCACAATTAGAACAGGCAACAAAATCTGATTCTATTAACTCAAAAAAATTATAATATACTTTAGTGTGATTTTGCATATTTTCCTCTTTTGTGTAAATCATCATTTGGACTGGACAATATAAAATCTCCATTACAGCAAAAGCATTTACCTTTTTTTATTAATGTTACCATTACACATCTGCAACAGAATCTAAATATTTGTTCTTTCATAATTTACAACTATTTTCATATACCTTTTCTAATTTGTTTAATGTAGATTTTACACAACTGCCACAACTAGACATTTTTTTGTTTGTTCTAAAAACACTATTATATATTTTTAATAATATTTGTTGATCGTTCCTAGAAATAGTTTTTTTGATTCTTGGCAATACTTCTTCATATATTTTAAGCTCGTCAGCAGTAAATGTTCTTGCATAGGGGTATAGCTTATTTAGTGCTTGTTTACGTTCCTCACAGCCACAATCATCTCCTAATACAGCTTTAGCTACTTTATCAATACCAGTAGCTTTAAAAACCTTTTCTATTGAATCGCCCAGCCCTTTACTTTTTTTTGTCATTGTTTAATCCTTTTAAAATTTTCTTTTTTAATTTTACATCATCTAAAATATCAAACGCTTGATTTAATACAGTATTAATAGCGTTAGTAATTATATTTAAATAATGGGGTTGTTCAGCTAAAAAATATTCTTTACCTTTTTCGTCCTTAAACGCTAATACAGAATCTTCTTTAAAATCTACACTATTTTTCTTTTTTAATGCTCGTAATATTCTAGTTTTTTTCATTTTTTAAATAGTTTTTAATATTGCTAATTGATTTATGTAACGTGTTTCTATTAATCCCTGTCGCCTTAGCCATAGTATTTAAGCTGTGATTCTCTTCGTAATACAATTTGAACACTTCTGCATCAAACCAATAACAGTCTTTTAATTTAAGATCTATCCATTCTAATTTTTCTTCTAATAATTCTTTCTCTAGTATTTCAGTATCTTCAATAATAGGAACTTGCATTAACCCAAATCTAATATGGTGTTTGTAATATTTTTTATATTTATAATAGAACCTACTTGTACTGCTATGAGCTTGATTAATCATTATTCTAGCTATATAGAATGTTAGATGTTTTTTTTTAATTATTTCATTAATTGATTCTTGGTCACATTTATAAAGCTCTAAAATTACAAACTGTAATAAATCATCTGAATCTTTGCCACTTGTAACCTTAACAGCCATTTCTTTTAAATCATTAAAATGTAGCTCTAAATATTTATTCAGCATATTTTATTTACAGATGGTGTTTTATTTAGCTTTAATAAATTATATTCAATTAAACTCAATTTGTCTGAATGAATTTCTAATATATTAATAAATTTATCATTTAATTTCTTATAAATATAATTTACTATATTATCATTTTTTTTTAAATCTCGTAAAATTAAATTAAGCTCAGCACCATTATTAAAGATAATTGTAAACAAGTAATTGTTAGTATCTGAATAATTCCAATGCAGTCTTTCTTTTCTAGTATTAAAAAATGTAGGTTTTATACTCATTATTTATTTATTTCGTTGTCTGCATATTCAGATGCTTCTGCATCAACATTATTATGATAGCAATTTATAAAAGCTCCATAAGCTCTGTACCATTCTAATTCTGATTTAACTTTCTCTAAGTATAATTTTGTCATAATTTTAAATATTTATCTATTATTTTTAATGTTTCATCTAAACCATTACAAACACAAGCTAAATAACCTTTGTCTGTTAATCTTTTTATCCAACTTAATTGGTCTTTAGTGGCTTTATTATATCCTACTTTTAATTCTATTGCTAACCCATTATAACTCCCTTTAGGTTCATACAGAAACAAATCTGGAAACCCTTTTTTGTAACCCGATTGTTTAGCTTTAATTCTTTGACTAAAATGAGGATTATACTGACCACCCATTGAACCGCAGTATAAAACCCTTTTAAGATCTAAATATTTGCATACTGCTTTTTGTAATTCGTATTCTGTCATATTAAAATATTATTATCATTGAATCATGCATACCACTTTTATTATCTACAAATTCACCTTTAGAATTATATCCACTAAATTTTAATCTTCGTCTAATAAATCGTATTTCTTTTTTATTGGGTAATATATAATCGTGAAATATTTTTGTGCTTGTTGATACTGGTAACAACATCACGCATTTTTTTCCTTTTTTAGATTCTTCTATTGCTTTCATTATGAATGCTTCTTTTAATTTCCTGCTATATGGTGGATTAACAAAATTCCTACACCCCCACTCCACATCTAACCCATTCCAACTCATATCGTGCATATATGGACAGGGATCAAAATCAAAATCAAATTCTTCATTTAATTTATCATAAAAATCTTTTGGTGTTTTCCAGTCGTCTTTGTGTTCTAAGTTTCTATTTTTCATTTTTTTATCCATTTACTTTTACCATCATAAGCATTAACCTGCTTAATATATCCTATACTTTCTAAATGTTTCTGATAACCTAATCTTGCAGTCTGGTCTTGTTCTATTCTTTTTGCAAAGTGAATATCGTAATAGTCAGGGAATTTAATGCCTTGTTCTTTTTTATTGAATGATGAATTACTCCACCTTTTTAATCTCCTATTGAGATCCCAAGTTTTCTCTAATTCAAATTTTTGTTTAGTACCAGACTTATTTAATTCAGACCAGTATAAAAAAAAGTTTTCCTTATCATTATTACTAATACCTTCAATTTGGTTTATTGAATTTTTAAATTCAACAATTCTTTTATTTACTTTACTCTTATCTTTTATACTCTTTTCTTCTATACTCTTATATACTCTACTAGCATTGGGTTCGCTATGCGATGGCATTGCGTTAGCATTTTTCCACCTCTTAGAAGCGTTTTCTTTAGCTTTTAAACTCTTACTATTAATAGTGTCTATGTGTTCGTTTAAACGCTTAGAATAAAAACACCCATCTTCTATTATAAATAAATCAAAATCTTCAATAACGCTTTTTAATTTATCTGCATCACATTGTAAACTAAATGCCAATACAGAATAATCATCTATACAAAGTTTATTTTCTTCATTAAATAATAATTCTAATAACGCCCAGAATATTCCATAAGATTCTATGCCTAAATTACTACGCATTTTAATTATTTTAATGTCTGTAAAGCTATTAGATTGATGTTGCAAGTATGTTTTTTTCATTAGTTTATATAGTTAAAAAAAGAGGAGAACGCCCCCATTCCCCCCTTCTTAGTTAAATTAAAATGGTAGATCTTTGTTTAATTTTGTAGCTTGTTCTTCTGCCAAAATATCCTTAACATTTAAAGAAACATAAAATTTACCTTTCCATTCGTTAGATTTAATATAAAAATCTATAGTAATATAATCACCTAATTTAATTTTATTTTTGTGAACTTCTATTCCTTCACTGCCAAATATTTCAAATTGGTGCTTATGGCTAAAACCACTATCTGATTCTTCTATAGTTATTAGCATCTTTTCAAATGTGTCACCTTTTTTACTTTCAATAGTTTCTGTTTTACTATCTAATATTTTACCTCTTATTTTATACATATTTTTTAATTTTTATTTATTATTATTTATTTTGAATTG
>VTLG01000248.1_pt1 | contig 16046 bp, 37 predicted proteins | sample 4694571 | NCBI WGS metagenome assembly VTLG01 (sample SAMN12604809, study PRJNA352737) | marine metagenome | biome: ENVO:00000447; feature: ENVO:00000209|ENVO:00000569|ENVO:01000036; material: ENVO:00002151; isolation source: viral sequences binned using virsorter ...
AGGAAGAAAAAGAAAGTGCTGAAGAGGAATCCAGTAGCGAAAGCTCTACAGAGGTTTCGTCAGCAAATACTTCCAAACAAAAAGAGATACAACAGAAAAAAGCTCTCGTTAAAAATATTGACAGAGTAATGGATAAGGTTGACTCTGAAGTCAAAGACATTGCAAAAAACCTACAGATCAAAAATATTATAAAATTAGAAGCTATGACCAGTGAACAGGCTTCATTAGACCTATACGCAAAAGCTTTATTTTATGAGCCAAAAGACATCTATTTAGACCAATTAAATATCTTTGATAATAGGCAAATTTACGATAATGTCAGTCTTGCAAGCTACATCAAAACTGATAAAGTAGCGATCAAGGCAAATGCCTTGCATGAGATTAATCTCAAAAAACAAAAGTTATTAATAGAACTGGAGCAATTAAAAAATGGGAAAATTTAACCTAAAGGATCAATTAGCAGGTGTGGCTGCATTAATAGCAGCTATCGTAGCTATCGGTGGTGGATTTGTTAAGTATGGTGAAATTACAACTAAACTTAATGCATTGACTGAACAGACTGGACCTGATCTTACTCCTCTTGCACAACAAATAGGCAACAATCAGAAAATGATATCTGCAAATATTGGAGAAATTTCTGGTAATGACAAAGACATTGCTGTGCTACAAAAGCAAATTGAATTGCTGGAAGTACAAATAGAGGAAATAAAAGTAAGTACATCTAATCCACTATCAAACTAATATGGGCAAACCTCTCAAAATTTCGGAGCAGGCCGCTGTGCAGATGCCGATGAAAACGGTAGCCTCTTTGATCACCATGGTCGCACTCGGGACCTGGGCTTACTTCGGTATTATTGAAAATCAGAATCGTATGAATACGAAGCTAGAGATATTTGAAAAAGATTTAAACATGAATACAGAATTTAGAATCAAATGGCCTCGGGGCCAAGCCGGATCGCTTCCCCAGGACCAGGAGCAGTTCATGATGATCGAGGATCTTTACCGTACCACCGATCGTCTAAATAAACAAATTGACTCTATGATGAACAATCGTGTGAACATTGAGTTTTTACAAAAACAAATGGAAAAAGTTTTATCTGATATAGAGAAGCTCAAGGACGCTAACAGAGAAATACACTATAAGAATGGAACACAATAATGGTTGAAACAGTGATCGCATTACTTATGTTTGTAAACGGAGAAATTAAGGAACACCGTATCCAGCCCTCAATGGGAGTTTGCCTTCGTGGGAAGCGTGAAGCGGAACGCCAGTACAGTGAGACCGTATCTTATAAATGTATTAAATCTAAAGCTGAGACTGAGATGTATTTAGGCGAAAAACATATTACAAAAATTATATTAGACTAATGGCTAAAGCAGATTATCAAGAAATTATTGCTGAGTACAAAGAGCAAGTCCGAGTGCTCAAGGAACAGGTGAATGAACTCACCGATGCCTGTAAGGCTAAAGATTCGGCCTTGAAAAGGGCACTACAAAAGTTAGAATACACAACAGACGATTTAGATAAATTACAAGATAAAAAAGATGAAACTAACAGCTAATTTTAGCTTAAATGAGCTTACAAAGTCACAAACAGCCGAAAGGAAAGGCATTGATAACACCCCTAGTGCCGAGCACCAGGAAAACCTGAAATCGCTCTGTACGGCGATCCTACAGCCCGTTCGAGACCACTTTTCTAAGGTTGTAAGCGTTTCTAGCGGATATCGCTCTCCAGAATTGTGTACTGCCATAGGCAGCAAAATCACGAGTCAACATGCAAAAGGCCAGGCGGCGGACTTCGAAATCTTCGGAGTATCTAATAAAGAACTCGCTGATTATATTGATTCAGAACTTCATTATGATCAACTCATTCTCGAGTACTGGAAAGAATCAGATCCAAATTCAGGCTGGGTGCACTGCTCATTTTCAGAAGGTAACAACAGGAAACAATACTTGAGAGCTTACAAAGAAAATGGTAAGACCAAGTATGAGCCGGTTCTTTAAAAAAACTCACATTAAATTTCAACCAGAAATTACACCAGGTGTGTGTCCTCACTGTGACATGCCATCAAGTTTTATATCTATTGTTAATGATCTTTATAAATGCATGACTTGTGGAGAAGAAGTTAAACAAGAAATTAATGGTGTCATTAGATATCTACCATTAGGACAAGATAAAATAGAAGAAAAAGAACATGGCACGTAAAAAGAAACCTTTATTTGGGGTATCTAATTACAAGAAAAAGAAGCCTAGAAAACGTCCCGGACGTCACGCAAAAAGACCCAACAAACGCAGCAAACGTAAAAAATCGCGCGGCCAGGGCCGAAAACGTGTTCTTTAATGTTATTATATTTCTATTCTGGGTCGATATTTTTTTATTTTTAATACTTGCAATTGGTACTATCTTACACTATATAGGATAAAGAAAGCATGAGATACGAATATACAGTAACAAAAGATAGTGGTGAAGCAGAATTGATTAAAGCCATGAGCTGGAAGAAGGCTATAAAAAAAGTGCTTCTTGTAGACTCAAAATTTAGTGGCTGGATTACCTACATTAATAAAAAAGGTAATGTCCAAACCAAAATATTTAATAATGGGAAAATTGTTCACTAATCAAAAAGAGATAGACAGAGCCATACAAGCTGCGGTAGATAAGTATAATGAAATATATAGTAGTAATTCTTCTATTAAGCACAAACGGAGTAGACATACAAAAAGTAAAACTCAAGCACCACGGAAATTGCGACGGAATTGCTAATGCCTGGGTTGATGTGAATATGAAATACTATAATGAAAGAAATGGCGATCCTAAACTCCAAGGATGGTATAACTCTAAAGGGAAACTATTACTGGGTTGGATTTGTAAATAGAATTTCGATGATAAAAGGACCTGCGTCCATGTAACGCCTCGCGCTAGCCTCTGTACGATAACCTTATACCCTCACGGGTAGGTGTGGAGCCTTTGCTCCCGTAGAAGTACGTGCACGGAAACTGCGGGGGTTATATGAATTAAGTACGGGTTTCTGGCTTACAATTAAAAGCTACAAAAAGTCTATTTTTTTCTACTTCTTCTCTTCCCATTGCTTGGATCATTTGCATACCATCTAAATAGCCTCCCTTGACGCACTCATAGTGACTATTAAAGGGCGTAGGATTCATGATAGAGGGGGTCAAACAGGCTCCATTTATCGCCGAACACACCCATAAAAATAAAAAAAACTTCATTGACAATCTTGTAAAATTTATATAATATCCCATATTGTTATGAAACAATATAGAAAGAGGTATAACACATGACAGACATTAGTAAATATAAAAACGTGTCTTTGTCTAAAGACACATATGCTAAGATAGATAAGATTCGTAGGGTCATTGAGCCCCATACAATTTTAAGTCGTAGTCAAACGATTAATATTTTAGTGAACAAAGAAATGAAAAGACTTAATGGAAAGGCGGAAAAATAAATGTTTGAAATTTCTCAAGAACAAAAAAAAGAACTTTTAAAGTATTTAGCTAAACGCCCTTACATTGAAGTCGCAGGTCTAGTTGCAATGATTGCAAGTCTGGAGCCTGTGAAAAAGGAAAAAGGCAAACAAGACAATGGAAAGGATAAGGCACAATAATGCAACGAAGAAACTTTAAAGATGCTATGAATGAAATGTGCGATCACACGGTTGCAAAAATTCAAGAGCATTCTGAAACTTTAATTCGTCTTGACAAAGAGCAAAAAGGTGCCCTTCTTAAATTTGGGTCCGTTGAAATGGATACAGATTTTCCAAGAACAGTTCTTTATGCGATTTTAAGGCGAGTCGTTGAAGATTTTAAACCAAGAAACGATAAGCATAAAGACACGATGGAAAAAGTTCTAGGAACTTTAGACGTAGGAAAAGATCCTTTTGCAGTTCAGAAAGAATTAATTAAAAAATTCGCCAATGAAGCCACTAAAAAATAAATTTATTTGTCCAGCGTGTTTGGGTAATGGCTACCGGAAGATTTTTAAGGATCAAACCTCAAATTTAAAGGTGGTTATTGATTGCGAAGCATGCGATAACCAGGGAGAGATAAAAAATGATAAAAAAAATATTTTCGCTATGCGTTATCTTAGTAACTTGCTCTAGTTGCAGTGAGTTTGCACTCCTTGCAAGTGGATCAAGTATTGCTTTAAGTCAAAATGCTTATGCGAAAGCCTATAGTGGTATAGATATGATGACTATTATGAGCACTGATAAAGATATAAAGAGACATGTTTATGACAAAGTACGAGGACTTGATAAAACAAAGAAGAAATAAAGATAGTTCGGTCGATGAGATCGCTAAGAAATACAAGATGAATGTTACAGATGTAAAGATTATCCAAGAATGGAAAGAAAAATATGAGAAAGAGCATAAGCTTCGTCAAGAAGCTGAGAATGAAATGGTTTTAATTAAAGGAATTACCATTACCAACTCTCCTGAATTAAGAGCAGCGAACAATGAGATTAATGATCTCAAGAATAAAATTGCTGACCTTGAAGAGACCGTAAGATCAAAAGACTATTTTAAAGATCCAGACTACAAGTTTTTAGTTGATGAAAATCATAGACTCGAACAACAGTATTTAGAAGTCATGGCTGACAATAAAAAATTAGCTCAACAAGTTGAAGATAAAATGGATCAACTTAGAAGATCAGGAGCAATATGAGGAGTTTAGATGAGATCGTTAAGGATATTAAGGTTGTACTGGAAGAGAAAGTTGCCCAGAACGTTGCGGCACATAATGGTGCTATTGGTTTTATTAGCTTTGCCAGCGATACTGGCGTGGCTACTTTAAAACTCTCTGGTGCATGCTCAGGCTGCGCCATGTCTCAAAGAACATTAAAAGAGGGTGTCGAACGTCTACTCAAACACTACGTCCCTGAAGTGAATAGTATTGTTGGTGAAGATGATGAACAAGCGGCGGACCAAGGTTACAAACCCTTTATTCCAAGGGATGAGCGAGATGTATAAGCCACTACCTAAAGAACTAAGATTAGGTTTTTCAGACATTCACGACATAGGTTTATTTGCTAAAGAAGATATTCCTAAAGGAACTAATTTTGGAATGTCACATATACAGGTGAGTGATACTTTAATTAGAACTCCTCTTGGAGGATTTATCAATCATAGTGAGGATCCTAACTGTGAAAAAATTAAACTTTATTTTACCAACGAAGATAAACAACCGGCCTATAATTTTAGTAAATGGAATTTAGTAACAATTAAAGATATCAAAGAAGGAGAAGAACTTACATTACGCTATACATTTTACGGTATTAGTAATGATAATTTACACGCTGATAACACAGAAAGATTTACAGATGTCGCACAAGGATAAAGATTTAGAAGAAATTTATAATGACGTCTTCGGTGATGCTATTAAGTACATGCGTGACTATGAAGTTCAAGCGGTTGCAGCAACGTACATGGCGATTGCTATGAGACTTTATAAAACACATCTCGATGATGATGAATATAAGTCCATGATTCAAACGGTTATGGAAACTGAAGTTAAACCCTACAAGGAGCCTAAGCTACACTGATGGGACGATCTACAAATTCCTTTTCAGCGATGGTTCGCCAATCTAGTATTCCTGGCGCAAGAGCTCTCGTACCTGAAGAAAAACTTTTTATTGCTGTGCTCAGTCAAGCAGCGCACGATGTTTTCTCAAGCCACGTGCAAAAAAATGACCGTGATGCAGCGATCGCTTTCTTCTTGGGCAGAGGTAAACAATTTAGAGATATCTGCGAACTCGCAGGGAGAGAACCTCAGTACGTTTACGAGAAGGTTAGAAAAAGAATCCTGCAGGGACGAGGTTGGAATCTTGATCAATCCATGCGCAAAACTTACCGAACGAGAGTTGGTCGAAAACGTAAAAAGAAATATCTAACCGGCAATGCCTACTATGCAGCCAAAGCAACTAAGAATTTTTATTACCAAGACATGGGTAAAAAAGGAGGACGACCTAGAATGTATAATAAAATAGAAGGAGCACAATGACAGAGAAAAAGAAGATAGCCATACAGTACCAAATGTTTCGTTGGGGACCCTGTCTGGTTAAGTTAAGTATCTCGAAAGAGAACCAAGAACTTTTATTAAACGAAGCCAAGGCCAGCAAAACGGATTTTGAAACACGACTCGCGGGCATTGTCACCAAGCAAGTAGCCTTTAGAGATTATAAAATGTTTGAAGAATTCTTTGGCAAAATCTTTGAGCTTTACGCCGATGCACTACAAAAGTGGACCGGTGACGATAGTATTGATTTTAAACAGAAATATGAGTTGGATGCGCTTTGGGCCAACTTTCAAAGACCTGGAGACTTTAATCCACCGCACGATCATGGTGGCACGTTGTCTTGGGTTATCTTCCTCGATGTTCCTGAGGCGTTAATTGAAGAGAATAAGAAATATAAAGGACGATCCGCAGGACCTGGAGGTATTACATTTATCTATGGTGACGGGCCACGCGAATCGGTAACACACCATTCGTTTGTACCGAAATCCGGTGATATGTATATCTTTCCTGCCTGGTTGAAGCATTGGGTTTATCCTTTTAAAAGTGATTGCGTTCGAATATCCGTCTCGGGTAACGTGCGTGATTATCTTAAGATCAAAGATGTTCGAGGATTAAAGCCGGTGACACCTGAAGAAGTTATGAAAGAAATAAAAGAACCCGCATTGAAGGGGAACAACTAGACAATTGTTATGAAACGTATTATTAAACCTTTCATGACTAATTTCCCTTATGATATACAAATGACCGCGATGTTTATTTTCATCACGTTGTATCTCGTTATGGATATTATTTTTTAAATGAAGCATTCACCTCGGTACAATTATCTTGATGTTACACGGACCGAGGAACACGGATCACGGAAATACGATGTTCTAGGCATACGATTACCTAGTGTGACGACGATTCTTGCACAAACCAAGGATCAATCTTATTTAGACTCATGGAAGGCAAAAGTAGGACATGAAGAAGCAGAACGAATCAAGAATCTTAGTAGCAAGCGTGGGACTAGTATGCACAAGTTCATTGAGAAACACATCACGGGTGAAGGCTACGACGATCTTACGGAAATTGGTACGCAGGCTAAGCCAATGGCTCAAAAGATTATTGATATCGGATTAACACCTATTACAGAATATTACGGGTCTGAAGTATCTTTGTACTATCATGGCCTTTACGCGGGCTCTACCGATTTAGTTTGTATGCATAATGATAAAGAAACTATTATAGATTTTAAACAAGCTAATAAGCCTAAGAGAGAAGAGTGGATTGAAGATTATTATCTGCAAATTGGTGCGTATGCCATGGCCCACGACCAGATGTATGGCAGTAATATTGAACAAGGAGTCATTATGGTCTGTACTCCTGACCTATATTACCAGGAATTTAAGTTTGATGGGCCTAAAATGAGAGAGTATAGACACAAATTTCTTAAGAGATTGAGTCAATACTATGTCCAAAATAAGGCGGAAATAAGGCGTATAACCTAGGGGTCGTTTTTCGTGGAACTTTTTGCGTGCTTAAAAGTGAGCAATACCAACAAAAGTTCCCCCGAAACACGGACCACGGAACTTCTCACGGAACTTTTTTTTGACCTAGAACCGTTGGTATATATAACTTTTAATGAACAAACAGTAAAAAGTTCCACGTACTTTTCATTTTATTCTGCTTATGTAAAACTATTTTTTTCATTTAAAAGTCTATATACAGCTTTATTAAGATGATTGAAGAAAATTTTTTTGATATGTTCAATAGGATACATAATCCTGATTATTATTATAGTAGGAATAAACATGAAAAGAAAAAAACCGAAAAGAAAAAAGAGGATCGCAAGCCTAAGAGAAAACCGTATCCCGTATTCAAAGTACAGGATTGAGTGGTTTGATATTGCGTCAGATTCAGGCTGGGCCAGTGAACATCAGTTTGATCAAATGAAACTAGCTACACCTGTGAGTGAGGGCTGGTTGTATGAAAAAAATGATTGTGTAATTAAAATCTTCTCAAGTTATGACAGAGACGAGGATGGTATAGTATTTGGTGAAAGAACAGTTATTCCTTTGTCTTGTGTGAAGAAGATGAGGAAGCTGAATTAGATGCTACCTCCTTATCAGAAGATTCTAGTTTACGCAGCGGCTTTAGCTTTGTTTGCTGTGGCTTACTACTTTTCGATTTTGATCCATTGAGTCTTATATCTTTTTGTAATTTCTTAACGTCGGTTGCTTCAACTTTACCTTCTAGTATAGGTGAGTATTGATCTATAATTTCTTTCATTCTAGCCTCTAACTCATCAGCCGATAGATCATCTAATTTACCTGTTCTTATAATCTTTTGTTCAACATATAATCCAGCTGCCTTACCTCTTGCCACCTCAGCATTTACAGCCGCAGACCAGGCTCCCTTTGCAAGAGCATCCTGTCTGATCTTACCTAACTCTGATATGTGACGCTCGAATGTTACAGCGTATTTCTTTTGATATTCCTCTCGAAGCTCACCAATGTATTTAACCACAAGTGGAAATAGTTTTGGATTTTGTAATTCTGATGCTCTAACTCTAGCTGAGTCTTCAGCATATCCTGCAGCTTTGGCACATTCGAAGCCATTCTTCCTGCCTTCATTCGTCACAATTTCGTGAGCGAATTTCATTTGCATTTCTGTTAATCTTTTTGGAACTCCCATATATTGACAAGTACAGTAACTTCAAGTACAAGTCAAGTTATGATTAGTGCTACGTTAATAAGACAGGTACTAGACAAGTTTTTGAAAGCAGAGACAGTTAAAAGTGCCAGAATACAAGTTAGAACATCTGATGGTGTTTACCATGATGTTAAATCAATGAAACTACTGGAGAATAGAATATTTGGTGCAAGAGAAACTCATAGAATTGTTATTGAGGTTACTCCTGAGAGAGCTCCAATGGGAAAGGTTATAAAAGATCATGGTGGCATTATACTATAATATGGATTCTTTGGTATTATTTGAATCAGTTATATATCGTAAAGAACTCCCTGAGCATGTTAATAATCTAAATAAGATTACAAATGATTATCTAGTTAAAGCTAGAAAAGAGAGCAAGGAAGCTATCTACGAACGAGAAAAGAAATATGGTGTGAAAATAGGAGATCATGGCATGTCTTATCATTCCCACGGTAAATTATATCACGATAAAAGAATGGCTGACTTTGAAATGCTTATTAGATCAACAGCTAGAAATATATTGGAGACGCAAGGCTTTGACATGTCTGGTCATCAATTAGATTACACAGAGATGTGGGTACAACAGTTTGCAGATCAAGGTGGTGGCCATCATGAGACACATGTCCATTGGGATAATCATATTTCAGGATTTTATTTCTTGAAGTGTTCAGATAGAACATCAGTGCCGGTCTTTCATGATCCGAGAGCTGGACGCATGATGTTGAACTTGCCAATTAAAGATCATACAAAATTATGTTATGCGATGGAGAGACAAATTGTCCGACCTAAGCCTGGAACACTACTAATGTTTAATTCTTACTTGCCACATGAATTTAAAGTTGATAATGGAATAGATCCGTTTCGATTTATCCATTTTAACATCAAAGCGACACCAAAGTAATTACTTTGAAAAATGCCTAAACCAGAAACAAAATTTTGGCATGAGCTTAAAAGAAATACACCACAAATTAAATGGACAAGGCTGGAAAATAGCAGCGTATTCGGTACTCCTGATCTATTGGGCTACAATACTAATCAACACTTTTTTACTGTTGAACTAAAAGTAACTCGTGGTAATTCTGTTCGTCTGAGTCCACACCAAATTGCCTTCCACAAACTACATCCTAAGAATAGTTTTATCATGGTCAAGACACGTGGTCCGTGTTCCGTGAAACTTTATGAGGGTTCGCGAATCATGGAGCTTGAAGCTTGCGGCTTGGCGCTTGAACCTTTGTGCTTGGGGCTTGAAGCTTGTCGCTTGAAACTTGAATCGCTTGGAGCTTGAGGCTTGGCCCGGTAACCGTTGTCCCTGGCCCACTGTTCATGGATCTCGTATATTAATTTTGATTCGTTAATGTTTGGGGTACGTGACATTGCTTACGCTCCTGTCCCAGCATGCTCTGCAGTCTTTGCATTGGTTGCCTTGATCCTGTGCCGGGCAGGTCTTGGCCTGAGTCGACACAGTACTAGTCCACGGCCAGAATTTCACTGGTTTTTGATCAATCATATGTGAAGACATTCTAATAATTAAATTGGACGGAATTATGTCCGGGTCCATTAGAGACAGGATCCGCGCTTCGCGGGTCGGGAGCCAGTGCATTGTATCCGGCGTGCGCTTGCACACTTCAAATATTTGTTTTAAATGCCACGCGCTCTGCAGGTCCCCTGAGTCATGCCACCTGAACCATGGTTCGCCCTTAATAAGCACAGTCATGGCCTCCACCCATCGCGGGTGCTTGAGGCTTTCGAGCCTTCTGGCTAATGCCATCCGGACGTTGTTGAACCTGTAGCGGCCCTTCAGGGCATAGCATCCATGACACACGGAGCCCGGGACCTTCACCAGCTTGGCGCCTGTTACACATTGCCAGGCCGGCAGGTTGTATGCGGGTCCAGGCATTTTAGATGGTGCGGACAGGCCGCCGGTTATTTCTTTTGCTTCTTTCTTTAACATTTATGTTGCACAATCTGGTATTGCCAGCCTTCAGGCAGTCCGTCAATGTGATCAATCACGTTATTGTACATATGTATAGTTATTGTTTCTTTTGCTTCTTTTTTGAGCATAATATCTTTCTGCATTTATTAATATAGTACTTAGACAGCTCACTGTCTGGCTTTGTAAAATAATCTAATAAATATAACTTTCTTTTTCTTCTCATTATTTTTGTGGTGCTTTGGCAAATTTATCGTCCGGAAAAGCACCAAACGAGGACATCAATACTATCTTACAATATCCCAGGTCCATTGTCAATGCTGCTTGGAGCTTGGAGCTTGGAGCTTGGAGCTTGGAGCTTGGAGCTTGGTGCTTGTAGCTTGAGGCTTTTTACTCTTCATCTTCTTCAGGTGTTTCAAATGAATATGTTACATGGTCCTTGGTTACTTCACCCCGGAACCACTGGACCGGGCATTGATCTAACCAATCATGAAACTCTTCAGACATTGGACTTGCTTTCATATTTTCCTTTCAGTTTAGAATGATTCTAAAGTGGCCAAGCACCTGACTTGCGCTTGCGTGCCTATCAAGTTAGTCCGGACCTAGCTTTCAGTGCTTGACCCCAGATCCAACTGGTTTCGATTTTAAGCTATGCGCCAGCTGGATCTGGGCTCAAGGGCGTCTCTACAGGGAATACAATAAATTGTTTCCTAATCAAGACGCCGATTGGCTTTAAAAGTCAGCAAGATATATAATAATAAATCCTGCCACACCTAAAAATCCGTATAACCAAATACTATCCACAATCAAAGCAAACTCCTATTACTTGCCCCGACCATTCATCAGGTTTTGGCATACAACCACAAATTGTGCATTCTGTATAATTCATATAATATCTTATATAATACTTGACTTACCTTTGTCAATAGTTTATTTTCATCAAATAACAGAAAGGACAAACTATGAGTAGATTAAGACTAAACCAAGAGTATCGAAACAAGATCGCAAATCGTATGCGAGTACACTTGGAACAAGAGGACACGCAAGAGAAAGAAAAATTCTTTCAATTAAGAGAGAGTTTTTTGGACAAGCAAAATGCGACTTGGGAACTTGCACAACAATGCGTGACTAGACAATATCCCAAAAAAGATGTGGACATGGCACATTATCTTCAAGACAAATACCCTAATGTAAATACTATTGCAAAAGATAGTTGTTTTCATTTTGGTTATATGCAAAACGCAAAAGCAAAAGATGATGAGGACAAGTATGTTTCCAAACATTTTGACTTTCGTTTAAATGGTGATGTTGATGGAGTTGATCGTCAAGATGATGTTGATAGTTATAATCCACAATCACGTGACTTTGCTTATGCTTATTTTAGAGATGAACTGAAAGCAAAAGAGAATTGCAATCCAGATATTAATATTGAAATGGAGGGCAAGGACAGAAATCCACACCAAACTAAATTCAATGATGCAAATGAGAGAGCATTGGGATTTAGTGGCGGCAAGGGAAATGAAATCTCTCATGCGAGAGATTGGAACAATGACTATGAGTTGGATTTAATTGGTCGTGAGTATTGTCGAGATAGACAAATTCCAGTTTCCGAAAGTGAGTTTAATACTTTCGTAATCTGGCAACAAGCCAAAGGTCAATTAATCATGGCTCATTATAAATGGATTAAATCAGTTTTAGAACAAACTAAATTCATTAAAGATGTAATCAAGGGTTATAAATATCTTGATGAAGCCATTGAGTTCGCAACTGAAAGCGGATTGAAAATAGATGAAGCTGAAATTATTAGATGCAATAGTTCTGGCTTAATGATTTACAATCCTAAAAATGCGGCTCAAATGTTAAAGTCAATGAAGAATAAAACTCAAACAAGAAAGGATAAAATAGCGGCAAGACTATTATACGAAAAACAAGCCCAGAATTAAGGGTTGACATATCTGGGATTATTGTAGTATAATCCCAGATAACAGAAAGGACGAACAATGAAAGACAAACAACAATTTGACATAGATGTTTATTTTACAATTAAATACTATGCTCACAAACACAGCAAGACAATCACAAGACGAGGTAAATGGGATAGCCAATGTAAGACTTGGAATAGTAAAAAAGGTATTCCTTGTATGACTTACTTTGATGTTGATGCCAATGGTTATCGAACTGCAACTGGACAATATGAGGTATTAGAACAATGACAAAAGAACTACTTGAAATACTAAAAAAACTAAGAAGATATATTGAAATTCAATCAGACAGAATTGATATATTAAACAAAAGATTGGAACAGTTAGAGAGGGATAAATGAAATATTGCCAAGGACCAAAGTGTCATCAGTATAGAACGAAAGATAGAATACGAGGACCGAAAGGCGCCAAGGTTTATCAGACGAGAAGAAGATCAAGCTTCTATTATCTTGGTGGCAATGCATGTTCAATGAACTGTGAAAGAGATTGGTTTAATAAGTTTGGTGACCAGGCTCTCAATCACTTCGGTAGAATACATGAGCCAATTAAATTAACAGAAGAAAATGCTTGGTTTAAATATAGAGATTGGCGAAACGAGGGCGATAGATTTTATTTAGCTAATCAATTAAGTGAGCAACGAATACCAATCACAGAAGAACAATATCACGATGACAATTTAGTTCGTCCATAACTAAAGGTCGGGCGCCGCGTCGCGGCGCCCGGCTCCCACTTGACAGCACTTATAAGATTTAATAGGATAACAATTATGACAGATAAAATAAAAACAACTAATCCATACTCGGGTCAATCTGAGATGCTAACACCAGAAGAACACAAAGTATATATGCAGGTTAAACAAGATGAGATGGATGAGAAGTATGACTCAATGCAAAAAGGATTGAGTAAGTTTAGTCGAATGAATCCCGAAGCTTACATGACATTGCTAGATTAAAAGTATCCGCGTCGCGCGCTCCGCGCGCTCCGCGGGGGTCTCCCATTTCAATAGTGGGAACCAATTCCAACCAGTAATTTGAATCACCTATTATCTTTTAATACTTAAATAAAAAGGGGTCCCAATAGTTTCGACTTTATGGCTTGATTTAGACTGTTAAAGCGTTTAAATTCATTATGGGTCCCATAAATGCATATAAACCTAGAAAAAATAAAAAAATTACCCCCAGACGTCAAAAAAGACTTCTATAAGATGTATTTGAAGTATACGGAGAAGAAACATGAAGCCAAGGTCCGTGAAGACTTCTTATCCTTCGTGAAGCATATGTGGCCTGACTTTATTCAGGGGTCCCATCATAAAATTGTAGCCAATAAATTTAATGATATGGCAACGGGTAAAAGTAAAAGAATCATTATTAATATGCCCCCTAGGCATACGAAATCTGAATTTGCCTCATCCCTACTACCGGCATGGATGATTGGCAGAAACCCAAAATTAAAAATTATTCAAACTACTCACACAGGAGAACTAGCCATTCGTTTTGGCCGTAAAGCTAAAACACTTATGGACTCTCCTGAATACAAACAAGTCTTTCCAACAAGACTTAGGGAAGATTCACAGGCAGCGGGACGATGGGAAACAGCACAGGGAGGCGAATACTTCGCAGCCGGTGTTGGCGGAGCGATCACGGGCCGTGGTGCGGATTTATTGATCATTGATGATCCACACTCGGAACAAGATGCTTTAAACATGACCGCGCTGGAGCGTGCTTACGAATGGTACACTTCAGGACCCAGACAACGTTTACAACCCGGCGGACAAATCATCTGTGTTATGACCAGATGGAACGTAAAAGATTTGACAGGCATGTTGATGCAGGCTCAGAAAGAAGCAAAAGCCGATCAGTGGGAACTCATCGAGTTTCCGGCAATCATGCCGAGTGGTAAACCAGTATGGCCGGAATATTGGAAGTTGGGGGAATTACAAACGGTAAAGGCCTCATTATCGCTTGGTAAATGGAATGCTCAGTGGATGCAAAATCCAACTTCAGAAGAAGGAGCCATTATCAAAAGAGAATGGTGGAAGAAGTGGAAGCACGACTGGATGCCAAAATTGGATCATGTCATACAATCTTATGATACCGCATTTATGAAAACAGAAACCGCAGACTTTAGTGCGATCACTACGTGGGGCGTGTTCCGTGAATCGGAAGACAAGCCTCCTAATATGATACTCGTGGACGCGATTAAAGGAAGATACGAGTTTCCAGAACTCAGAAGAAAAGCGTTAGAGCAATATAAATACTGGCAACCGGAAACGGTTCTGGTCGAAGCGAAAGCTTCAGGACTGCCCCTGACTTACGAATTACGGAACATGGGCATCCCAGTTATTAACTTTACACCCTCCAAAGGAAATGATAAGCATACAAGGGTAAACTCGGTCGCACCGCTATTTGAAAGCGGGACCATATGGGCGCCCACTCACAAAGAGTTTGCACAGGAAGTTATGGAGGAATGCGCAGCATTCCCGTACGGGGAACATGACGACTTAGTCGACTCGATGACTCAAGCTGTCATGCGATTCAGACAGGGCGGATTAATACCGCATCCTGAGGACTACAAAGATGAAAAAATTGTAAGAAGTAAAAGGGTTTACTATTAATGAGTGCATTAAAAATATTAACACAGCTAATTCTAAAAGATACAATTAAACAAAAAAATTTAATGTTAGAATTTACAGGTCAAGCAAAAAAAGGAATTGCTTCACTTGAAAATTTACCTGTTTTACGTAAAGATGCAGAAAGCAAGGCATCGAAGTTGTTGGTCGATGCTAGAGAACGCGGAATAGATTTAAGTAAGTTATCGGCCGAACAAATTAAAAAAACTTATAACTTTTCTAAAGAAGTACGTAATCAAAAAAGAATGATGAAAACGGAAACGCCAAAATCCAAAGATGAAGTTAGTCCTTTTATGGGTTTTAAACCTAAAATCGTTCCAAAAGGCCTTAGTGACGAAGTTGCAACAAGTCAAATTAATAAGTTAAGAGAGAACCTTCCTTCCATGAGTCGAAATGAATTAGATCAACTCGTGAAAGATGTCATAAACAGAAAAGCTTATGCTTCTTTTGATGATGCACAAAGAAAAGAGTTGTTAAAGGCAATTGAATACCAGACAACCCATAAACCCGATTTCGCATCCGGCGGCATCGCGCGTGTGGGATTTTCCAAAGGTAAACTGGCAAAAGGATTTTTTGAATTTGTTGAAGGATTATTCATTAAAGCTTCCAACGACATTCGACAGGGTAAAGGAAAATGGGCAGGCTTGGATCAGAAACAGAGAATGGTTCAACACGACAATCTTACGAAGATGGTAACGCAATGGCAAAAAACTAAACAGCTTCCTGAAGGTGCAGAGCAGTATTTTGGAGTTGATGCAAAGAAAGTGTTTACACAGATG
>VTLG01007214.1_pt1 | contig 16045 bp, 38 predicted proteins | sample 4694571 | NCBI WGS metagenome assembly VTLG01 (sample SAMN12604809, study PRJNA352737) | marine metagenome | biome: ENVO:00000447; feature: ENVO:00000209|ENVO:00000569|ENVO:01000036; material: ENVO:00002151; isolation source: viral sequences binned using virsorter ...
TAAAAGATGGAAATGGGTTGATGATTTAAACTTAAAATTATCAGATGGTTCAGAGTGTTTCTTTACGCATGGCGTTTCGGCAGATGGCATCAAATTAGCTATGCAATATGGAAAAAACGTCTGCCAGTTTCATTTCCACTCAAAATTCAATATTCAATATTTTAGCAATCCTGATAATTTGGTGTGGTCTTTACAATGTGGTTGTTTGACGAAACAAAGTTCACTTGCCTTTGGTTACTCGAAAAATTTTCGTTTAAGATTTGTAATAGGCACTGGTGCTATCATTAATGGACAACCTATGTTATATCCGATGATTTTGAATAATAAGGGAGAATGGATAGGTAAAATTGTCTAGTTTAAAACGCCATAGAGCCACGCAGAGAGCCATTGATAAACAAATAGGTGGTACACACTACAAAGGCAAAATACAACCGATAGAATTGATAGTTTCACATAATTTAGATTTTATAGATGGTAATATTGTGAAATATGCAGTGAGAAACAAAAAAGGAGAGAATCTAAAAGAAAAGTATGATAAAATAATACATTATTGTGAATTAGCGAAAGAATTAAAATGTGGTTAACTTTACTTAAAAATCCTTTAACAAAACTTGTTGCAGAAAAGACTATAGGTGCAGTTACACATAAACTTAAAAAAGATCAGATTGTTAGAGATAGAGAAATAAAAAATGCAAAAAATGTTGATATACAATCTTTAAAATCTTCTGACAATTCGCTCAAAGATGAATGGTTAGTCATAGTATTCAGTTTAATTTTTTTGGCACATTTTGTGCCAAGTTTTCAAGACTCTATGGAAAGAGGTTGGCAAATATTAGGTTTTGCTAGTGATTATTTTTGGATAATTATTTTAACTATTGTTGGTGGATCGTTTGGTTCATCGTCAATAACAAAATTTATTAATAAAAAAAAATAATATCTATATCTATTAAATAATTGTATTAATGATTATGGACATTGATGCAGTAATTATAGAAGCAGAATTTGAAATAGAAAGCAAGTGGCGACCCTTTGGTCATTATATAAATTTAAGATTTATTGATGTTGTTCCTAACAAACCAAAATTAAATAACACTTTGTATGAATTAAGAAAACAAGAAGATATAGAGATTGTAAATTATCATTATACAGAAACTCCAATAACAAAAGACACAGATATAAAATATTTTGATGTAACTATAAACTAGGGTGGTACTAACAAAAGAGAGCATTAAAACGACCACCCTAGCAAATCACTAACTCTCGCTAATGACTTTATCTACTAACTGATAAATAAAAGGATCAATCCAATTTTTCGTTAGCAGAATCCTTTAAACCTTATTAGTCAAAGCTAAATCTCTTTTTAACTCTGATTGTTTCAAGCTGACATATCTATCAATATTGTTGTATTTATATCTAGCTTTTACTAATTCTTTTTCAGCTTCGGCATATTGTTCTACAATTTTTTTATACTCTGGGTCTATTCTTGCTTCATGTTCTGCTTCTGACATTGTTTTGACTAATTTTTTGTGTTTAATTACACAAGAAGAAAATGTACCTTTTCTGCCCTCATCTAAAATAATTACTTTCTTTTGCCATTCTGCCCAATCATTAGATGCTTTTTCTAATTTTATATATAATTGTTCGCTTAAATTCATTTTTTCTCCTTTAACATATATTTGAATGTAGAAGTCAATGGATCAAATTCTAATTTATCACAAGATATTAAAAATAAAGATACAAGTATAATTAATGCTATACTAAATCTTTTAAGGTATTTGTTATGAATTGGTTTGCCAAATATTATCATGGGTATTGCAACATCTCCTCTGCTTCTTCTTCTAATTGTTTTATTTGTTGTTTTAAACTATGGTTTTCTTTTTTTAATTTATCTATAAAATTACTTTGATTTTTAAACTCCATATATAAAGCTTGTAGTTCTTCTGTCTTAAAAGCGAGATCACGTTTTAATTGTTCAATCTCGCTAATAAGTTTATTCATATTTAAAATGGTATCTCATCGTCCATATCAGACATTTTTTCTACTGGTAATGCATGATCTGGTGCGGCTGGTTGAGCCTCTGTCATTTGAACTTGTTTATATTGAGGCATTGTTTGACCAACTGGACGTAAACCATCAATAGGTTTTGGTGGTTGATTTTTTAAAGCACTAAAATAAAAAATAACTTTTCTTTTTTTTCCATTATCATACTTATTTGGATTATCTTCATAATCTTGTGTAGCAATTTTTAAATTAGCACCTTTATCAATCATTTCAACAATATGTGGACTATCTATCCATTGTTGGAATTGATAAGGACTTAATTTTTTTTTAGTTGTTTCATCATACATCATAACTTTGGATTTAGACTTGTAATCCCAACCTTTATTTCCTGTATTATCTAATATAACAGTAAGTTTATGTGTTATAAAGTCTTCATTGTTTGGTTTTTTGTACACCATTTTCGTTTTCCTTTCTCCATTTTTTTAAATTATCTTTAAAATCACTTTCAAGTTTATCCAAATAAAGCATAGCTTCAAAGCCTTTAAAATAAGAATCATCTAATTGTAAAACATACATAGATACCTTTTGATCTTTTTCTTTAGGTATATTTACAATAGCGAGTTTTTGTATTTTAAAGTCTGTTGTTTCTTCAATAAATCTTCTGTACATTTCGACTTGAATAGCTTGGTCAAAACTATAATCTCTGCTTGTTTTCCAATCAAGAACTGCATTTTGACCATTCCAAGACTTTTTTGTAACTATAACATCGTTAGTTCCACAAAGATCAAATTTAGCACTATACAAAGGCAATTCACTTTTTACTACTATAAATTTTTGTGCTTTCCAAAATCTTAACCATCTTTCGACCATATTTTTTAATGGTTGAGATGTTGGAATAGCTGGTTGTTTTTTACTTTTAAAATAAATATCAATCCAATCGTGAAGTTCACTTCCTATATTTTTACCAAACGATTCTTTTTTTTCTGCAATTTCTGTGACCCTACTAATAAAATCATTTATTTTATTTAATGGTTGGTTGTCTTCGAGCATTATTTCTTTTATCGCATCATATCTGTTTTGTTTATACCAATTTTGCAAATCAGGTCTTGTTCTTTTAGTTATGGTTGATGTTACACTTGATTTTGGCTTTTCATCAACGTAATACCTATATCTCTTTGCATTTGGGTCATATTTTATTTTATTACCAAATTTATTTTCCAGAAATTGTTTTGGCATTTTTCTCTCCTTTATATTGTTTTTTATTTTTAGCTTTAGAATTAATTATTGCACAATATTCATCTACTAAATATTCATGAGTAAATTTTTTTCTCATGATTGTTCTATCCATAGCTTTGATCCTTTTATCTTGCCATGAGATTTGGTTAGGTTTTTCCATGCTCTCTCCTTTATAGTTCATAGATTATAGACACTAAATTTAGGTTCAGTATCGTCTTTTTTATTAAAATAATATTTATTAGAAAGTATAGTCAAATCTTTATCTAAAATTGGTTTGATCCAATAATAAAAAGGTACTCTAAAATATTGACTTAAAGCTAATAATCTTACTGGATTAGGTAAATTAGCACCTTTTTCGTACTTTTGGATTTGTTGAAACGTGACTCTGATAGCATTTGCAACTCTGGTCTGCGTTTTCTTGTTAATTAACCTAATCTTTTTCATTTGCAATCCAATGATATGATTAACGACTTTTTCGTTATGGTCATCGCTAATATTCCATTCTTCAAGCAAATTATTTATAGAAGTGTTTATTTCTTCTACATTATTATTTTTTTTCATATATTCTCCTTATCAATTAATTGTTTAACTCTGGTAATAAACAAATCGTTTCTATTGGTTGCTTTTTTAAATAATCTAATAACTCTTTATGAGTTATAGATTGATCTTTAGTAAAATTTGATAAAGCTGGTTCAATAATTGTGTATGAATCTGCTTCAACAAAATCATTTGGTAAATTATTTTTTTTCATAAAAACCCCATTCTTCCTTTTCTGTTTGTGGTAGTTGATTAAAAGATTGTCTAAAACATTTTTTGCATAATAAACAATCGCTGAACACAGAAGTTGATGAAAAAAACCATGCTAGTTTATCTGCATCATTTCTGAAACATTTAGCACACATATAAGCCAAAATTTTTTTTTTTATTGATCTTTGTGGCATTAGTTAAGCACCGAGTGTCCCCGTTTAGTAAGACACTTTCTCATAATAGACTCATACTTTGTGTCCATTGTTGGACTCACAGACCAATACAAAATATTACTAATCATGTTTGTATTATTTTTTGCAATAGTCTGACAATGTTGAGTATCGTTTGTTATTTCTTTTGCTTGGTCAGTATCGAAAGTTCCAGATCGACCAGCAGTATCAATGATGGGTTTGTATGCACAAGCATTAAGCAGAGTACAAACTATCCCTAGTGTTAGTATCGTTTTTTTCATATCTCTATCCTCTCTTTAAAGAACTGGTTGATGATATTTCATCATGTGCATTTTAAACTGCAAGTTCTTCTTTTTCTGCTTCAGCTTTGAAAGGCGAATCAACAAATCTTTTTCCTTTACTATTGTCTTGTCTAGCCTTTCTTGAACTTGAAACATCTTCTTTACGTTCATCTTTTTTTTCCCTTATAAAAGCTTCAACGTGATTACCATACATTGAAACTCCATTATTAGCCACATCTTGTAATGTAGCATTTGGTGGGTATGCACCAAATTCTTTTTTAAAATGTTCTTTCCAATCTTTCGACTTACATTTTATAATTGATACAATCATGCTCTCTCCTTTGAAAAATGATTTACGATTGCTATTTCAACAGCTTTTCGATTAATTGATGTAATAGCTTTTGAAACATCTCCATCACAATTATATAAAAACTGCCTAGCTGTATAAGCATCACAATTAGTTTTTTCTCTGACTTTTTTTACTTTATCTAAAGTTATCATGCTCTCTCCTTTATAGTTAGTTTGGATAATTCATTTAGTTGTTTGTATGCCAATTTATATTGGTTATACAAATCTTCTTTACCTGATTTGATTCTTCTTTTTTGTCTATTAGTTTTATAACACCAATAATCCTCAAAAATATCTTCAACATCATAATCAAACACTTCAGACTCAATTAAACTTGCTTGATTATCTGAATCTGTTGATAAATAATGTGCCACTTCTGAATCAACATCAATTACAGAAAATTTACCATTATATTTTTTTCTATAATCATCAATCCATGTAAGAACTTTATCGTGTATTCTATTTTGTTCTTCTTCAGGCAACTCAATATATCTTGGATTATCTGATTTATCATTTGGGTCAGGTTCACATAAATCAATTTGCCAATCCACACCCTCTAAATATCCAAACAACATTTCTTGTGCCATTTTGTTTAGATATATTTTTACTTTTCTTTTAGTCATTATGCTCTCTCCTTTTCTAACTTTTCTTTATTTTGATTAATATAACTTTGGGCTTCTTTTTTTTTAAGAAAATAATTATCCCTACTAATCCAAGTCTTATTATTAATTGTAATCATATAATGGAATAATCTTTTTGTTCTGTATACTTTATTAATTCCTATCATTATGCTCTCCCCTCTAAAATTTGAATCACTAAATCTTCAAATTTTTCTTGACCATAATTATCTATTATTTGAAAAGTATCTTGGTTGAACATAATATCGTGATTTGATATTTCTGTTCTTATATCAAGATGGTCATTACCAATAAATTCAGAAACTAATTTATCAGCAAGTTCATTTATAGTTGTCATACTCTCTCCTTTTTTAGTGTTAGTTTTATTTAACATACAAATAATCTATAAAATTAAGGTTGCATTGTAAATAGTTAAAAAATGCCTATTTTACTAGTTTTTTTGACTATATTTACAACTAATATTTTAAAATTGCAAAAAAAAAACAAATCACTTATAAAATCGAATCAATAAAAAGTATGAAAAAAAAATAAAAAATGCTATTGAGAGATGTCGCAAGACAAGTATTTATTATTTTCATATCAAAATACTTAATCGTGTTGGGTCGTTCTCTCTCGACCCAGCACCCAATAGAGAGAAAAAGAGATGAAACAATTAGAACTAGACTATCAGGCTCACAATTACACCGATACAAGTAAATCTGCATGGGCAAATAAAAAAGACAAATTAACAAAAAGAGAACAAGTTTTTGAGTATATTAAACTTGTATCTTCAACTAATTACGAAATAGCTGATGAACTAAATATGCCATTAAGTTCGGTTACTGCAAGATGTAGAGAATTGCAGATTTTGAATTTAGTAGAAGATAGTGGTAAAAGACGAGAAACACCTTATGGCAAAACAGCTATAGTATGGAAGTCTAAATGAAAGATTATTGTGTAAAATCAATAAAAAGAGATGAAACATTAACTTGGTTAAAAAATATACATTATGCAAAACGAGTACCAATGATTATGTATTCTTTTGGTTTATACAAAGAAAATGTTTTAAGAGGAGTTATTACTTATGGAAAACCTATTTCAAAAGATTTGTGTATTTGTATTTGTGGAGAAAAATATAAGTCAGAAGTTACTGAATTAAATAGATTAGTTTTACAATATAATGAAAAAAATGAAGCAAGTTTTTTGGTTTCAAATTCTTTCAAATTATTGCCAAAACCATTAATTATCGTTTCTTATGCAGATTCTAATCAAAATCATAATGGATATGTTTATCAAGCTACAAATTTTATTTATACTGGATTAAGTAATGAAAGACTTAAATTAATAATGGGTGGTAAAGATTTATCAGAAAGAACATTATCTGGTATTCAAGGTAATTTAACAAGAGAACAATTTTTTAAAAAATATAATGTTAAAAAATCTAAACAATTGGGCAAACATAGATATATATATTTTTTAGGAAATAAACGTGAAAAAAAACAAAGATTAAATAATTTGCTACTTAAACAATATCCATATCCAAAAGGTAAAAATATTAATTATAACTGGGATTTTAAACCAGAAACACAAGGATTGTTGTTTTGAAAAGAAGTGATAAAGATAGATTAAACAAAATTTCACAAATGGGTTGTTTTTGTTGTGGATTACCAGCAGAGGTGCATCACATAAGATCACATACTGGTTTATCACTTCGTCCAGATCATCAACAAACAATACCTTTATGTCCAACTCATCACAGAACTGGCAAAGATTCAATACATTTAGGTAAAAATTTATTTATTGAAAAGTTTGGAACTGAACAATCAATATTGCATCAAATCAACAAACAACTTGAACTCATGGAAGATGCTTATAATTTATTTGGAGATAAATAATGGCAGAGATGAATGAGCAACATTTTGAAACAATTGATGAAAATAAAAATAGACTTTATCAAAAGAAAAAAAGAGCAAGAAAAATACTTAATAAATTACTTACCAAATATACTAAAAGAGAATTATTAGAAATGATTGATAAAGAGGCACATGGCTAAACGATCTGGCTATTTTTTAGTTTATAGAGATATATGGCGAAACCCAGTATTTAAAAACCTTTTACAATGTAGTTGTTGGATATATTTTATATCATCAGCTTCGCACCAAGATAAAACATTAAGATTTTTAGGAAATGATATATTTGTTCGTAGAGGCGAAATGATTATGCCTTTAAGAGTCACAGCTAAAAGATTTGGCATGACATATAGCGAGATGAGAGCATTTATACTACGTCTTGTGCGTAGAAGAATGATAACCACTAGAACGACCCACTTACAACCCACAAACAACCACAAGAGCAGAAAAGTCACTTTAATTAGCCTTGTAAATTATGATAAATATCAATATGTAGATACAGAGCAACCACTTACGACCCACTTACCGCAACAAGTACTGATACACAATAACAATACACAAATACTAAATACTAAGTCTAGCAAAGATGATGTTGTGAATAATGGGTATAAAAGGGCTGGTGATTGGGGGGAGTACATTGTGTTAGTAAAAAACAACAAAAAATATTTAAAGCATAAATGGAAAAAAGAACCTATAAAGGATTATGAATAATGGCAGATTTAAGAATATTAAGTTTAGGTGCTGGAGTACAATCATCAACTTTAGCTTTAATGATAGAAAAAGGAGAAATACCACCAGTAACTTGTGGAATCTTCGCTGATACACAAGCAGAAAGCAAAGAAACCTATGAATTTTTAAATTGGTTAAAATCTAAATTATCATATCCTGTGTATATTATCTCAAAAGGTAATCTAACAGAACATCTATTAAATACTGATTTTCCAATAGCACCATTTTATAGTTTAGACACTTTAACAGGAAAAAAAGGTCTAATGCTTCGCCAGTGTACCAATGACTACAAGGTGCAAATTATAACTCAAAAAGTTAGACAATTATTAGGTCTGAAAAAAAGACAAAAAGTAAAAAAAGGTACAAAAGTAGAAATGTTGATGGGTATTTCCAAAGACGAAGTATTTAGAATGAAACCTAATAGATTACCATATATAGAAAATATTTACCCTTTAGTTGATTTAAACATGAGAAGACAGAATTGTATTGATTGGTTTAATAAATATTATGATCAAACTCCACCTAGATCAGCTTGTATTTATTGTCCATATAAGGGCGATAAAGAATGGAAACATCTCAAAAAAAATAACCCTATTGAATGGCAACAAGTTATAGATTTTGATAAAAAAATTCGTAATAATTCAAGGAAAAAAGAAGTTGAAGTATATGTTCATAGAAGTTGCAAACCAATATCTGAAGTAGATTTAGAAATAGAAGAAAATCAATTAAATTTATTTAACGATGAATGCACTGGATATTGTGGTAATTAAATGAAAGCAATACTGCGAATTTTTAAATATTGTAGAAAACGACTTATTGCATTAAGTATAGAAAACAGAGTTTTAAAAACACAATTAGAGTATTATAGGGCAATCGTAGAGTCCAATAATCACAAGAAGCATTAATGATAAAAAAAAAGTCAAAATATCGCCATATTTCAATTAACAAGAAGAAATATTATTTTTACCACATAGTTTGGAATGATATTTTAGGAGATTCCTCGCATTTTACATTTAATGAGTTTGAAAAGATGAAACCAGCTACCATGAATACTTATGCTTATGTATTTAAGAAAGATAAAAAATATTTATGGACATTTGCTAGTTATGATGACGAAACATTTAGCGATAGAAATTGTTTTCCTATTGGTTGCATAAAAGAGATGAAAAAGGTAGAAATATAACAATATGAAATCAGACAAAATTAAGACAAAAGACATAAAAAAAACACAATTAAAAGTAGGCAGACCCAAAGCAGAAGTAGATGTAGAAATACTTAAAAATCTAGCTTCTATTGGTTGTCCAACTTATGAGATTGCTTCTGTAATGAACGTATCTGCCAGAACATTAAAAAGAAATTTTGCCGAAATTATCGACCAGTACAAAGAACGTGGCAAAGCTAGTTTAAGAAAAAAAATGTTTGATAAAGCTGTAAAAAAAGACAACACCATGATGCAAATATTTTTAAGTAAGAATTATTTAGGCATGAGTGATAAAGTACAACAAACAAATGTGACAGAGCCTTTGCCATTAATAATTGATGCAAAAGCAGAAGAAGTGAATGGCAAGAATTAAGTTTGTTCACTTTGTACCAAGAGATAAGCCACCCAAAAGACCAAGACGACATAAGAAAAAACTAAACAAACACGAAAAGAGAAGCTATAAAAAATATAACAGACAAGGAAGATAACATGGAAATAGGAGAAAACACATTTTTAAAATTAAGAAAAGAAAAAGATCAATTAAAACAAGAGTTAGATCAAGTAAAAACACAAAGAGATATAGCTTTAAGAAAACTTAATAAAGCCTTACAAATATCAAAAGATTTAAGGAAGATAATCGAGAATGGTAAAACGCAGTAATTTTTATCCCAATGGAGAGTTCATACCTTACCAGATGCCACAAGATTTTAGAAAATCTTTTGGTAGAGGAAGCTGTGGAAATTGTGGAATGTATTCACATAGAGGTGGTGGCTTTTGTGGTATTTATAGAACTAGAGGAGTCAAAGATACTTATTTTTGCAACAAATGGCGACCAAGACATTTTAAGAGATAATGTGCAAATATTTAATTTTATTATTATTAAGTTTTGATGGCCAAGTAATAAAAGAAAAATATGAGTTTGCTAGACCAATGAATGTGTACGAGTGTATGGATTTTGGTAGCGATCACAGAGAACAAATAGCAACTTACGATGATGAAAGAAATACTTGGATACTAAATGATGGTCGTGGCACATTTCAAGGTTTTATTTGTGAATGATGTGTGATAATGACAAAGAATGTCGTTACATGGAAATAGAAAACTAAATAAACCTTTTAGAACACCATCTGCATCAAAAAAGTTTGGAGTTTATGTAAGAAACAGAAGAACTGGCAGAGTGCAAATTGTAAGATTTGGTGCGAAAGGTATGCCAATCAGAAAGAATAATCCTACAAGACAGAGAATGTTCTTTGCTAGATTTAGACCGATCTTAGCAAAAGTAAAAGGACAGAAAACATTGAGTCCAGCTTACTGGGCAATTCAATCATGGAAGAAAGGGTTTAGATTATGAGCAACAAACCACTTAACATTTCTGAGGAAGCAAAAGTACAAATGCCTTTTAAAACAGTTGCTAGTTTAATTGTAATTGTTGCACTTGGAACAATGGGTTATTTCCAAATGGTTGAAAGACTAAATATTACAGACACAAGACTACAATTAATGGAAAAAGATTTAGAAGAAAATACAGAGTTTAGAATAAAATGGCCTCGTGGCCAACTTGGATCACTTCCTGCTGACTCTGAACAATTTATGATGATCGAAGATTTATATAAGACTACAGACAAAATAAATAAGCACGTTGAATCTATGGCTTTGAACAAAGTCAATATAGAATTTTTAAGAAAACAAATGGACAAAGTTTTAGAAGATATTGAAAAATTAAAAGATGCAAATAGAGAAATTAAATATAATGGAAATGGCTTATGATTGAATCTGTGATAGCTTTATTGATGTTTGTAAATGGAGAAATCAAAGAACATAGAATACAAGATAATATGGCCTCATGTTTAAGAGGAAAAAGAGAAGCAGAAAGAACATTTTCTGAATCTGTATCTTATAAATGTTGGCGTGGTACAGCAGAAACAGAAATTTATATGGGAGAAAAAAGTATTAAAAAAATAATATTAAAATAATTTATGAGTATTTATAATGATAGATTGGGTGTTAAAAAGAATAGAAAAAATTTCAAGATCAATATTCCATTGGACTTGGCGTGTTCAAACGCACCGAAAATATTACAGAAAGAAAAAATAGATGGAATATGTATTAACAATGATTCTTTGTGCTTATGTTGAGGGCAAAACAACTTGTATGCCACCACATAAATTTGATGAGATTTATGTAGATGGTTATAGTTGTATGCTTGATGGTTATACAAAATCTTTTGATAAGATTGTTGAATTAGGCAGAGATGATGTTAATAAATTTAATATCTATATAAAATTTGGTTGTAATGAAAATATCGCTGACAAAACCACAACTTCAAGTAAGCCAATCGAAAGCGAGATTTAGAATATTAATTAGTGGACGTAGGTTTGGTAAAACCTATTTAGCAGTTACAGAGATGATGAAATACGCATCTCAACCCAATCGTAAAATCTGGTATGTAGCACCAACATTTAAAATGGCAAAAGAGATTGTTTGGGGAACTCTCAAAGAAATGCTTAATCTATTTAATTGGATTGAAGATATAAATGAAACCACCATGACTATAACTATCAGAAAAACAAATAGTCAAATATCATTAAAAGGTGCAGATAATTATGACTCACTTCGAGGAACAGGATTAGATTTTTTAATATTAGATGAGTTTGCAGATATAGATAAACGAACATGGTTTGAAGTATTAAGAGCATCAATATCAGATAGACTCGGTCATGTACTAATGTGTGGAACTCCAAAAGGTTATGGTAATTGGAGTTATGAAATGTATCTCAAAGGCAAACAAGATAATGATTGGGAGTCTTTTCAATTTACTACAGTTGATGGTGGTATGGTTAGTAAAGAAGAAATAGAACAAGCTAAACAAGACATTGATATAAGAACATTTAGACAAGAGTTTGAGGGTACGTTTGAAAATTATGCTGGTGCAGTTTATTACAACTTCCACCCAGTTGATAATGTAGTTAAAAAACAAATTGATTGGACAAAACCTTTACATATAGGAATGGATTTTAACGTAGACCCAATGTCTGCTTGTGTTGGTCAAATAGAAAAAGATAAAGTTTATTTTATTGATGAAGTTATTATTTATGGCTCAAATACTGATGAAATGGTGCAAGAAATAAGAGATCGGTATGGAACTAAAATGCAAATATTTATATATCCAGACCCAGCTTCTAAACAACGAAAGACTTCTGCTGGTGGTAGAACAGATTTATCTATTTTGCAAAACGCTGGTTTCAAAGTAAAAGTAAAACACAAACACCCAGCAATACGAGATAGAGTCAATGCAGTTAATTCTAAGTTAAAAGATTCTAATGGCAAACGTCACATTTTTGTTTCACAATCTTGCAAAACATTGATAAAAGGGTTACAAAGACAAATATACAAGGAGAATACAAATATTCCTGACAAGGAAGATGGCTTCGATCACATGAACGATGCTCTTGGTTATATGATTGAATATTTAAAACCATTAACCACACAGGCTAATTTTTCTTCTCCAACAAGATGGACAATAAAATAAATTATGGCATATAGTAAAGATCAAGCAATAGAAACTCACAAAGACTATCAAGAAACAATCAATAATTGGGAGTATTATATTAGATCATATAATGGTGGATACGATTATATGATTGGTCAATATTTAAACAGATATAATTTAGAATTAGATAATGAGTTTAATCAAAGACTTGCAAACACACCATGCGATAATCATTGTAAAAATATAATACAAATATATTCATCGTTTTTATTTAGGGTAAGACCAAGTAGAGATTTTGGATCATTAGCAGATGAGCCTAGTTTAGAATCATTCTTAAAAGACGCAGACCTAGAGGGGAACAATCTTAACTCTGTAATTAAACAAGCACAAAACTACGCATCAATTTATGGTCATTGTTTTATAATTTTAGATAAACCAAGCGTACAAACAAGAACCAGAGCAGATGAACTTGACCAAGACATAAGACCATATCTATCAATCGTTACACCAGAAAATGTTTTAGATTGGAATTTCAAAAGAGAAGTAAATGGAAAGTATTATTTAGATTATTTAAAAATACGAGAAGAAGTAGATAAAGATGGTGGCACATACATGAGGCTTTGGTTTCCAGATAGGATTGAAACAATCTATATGCCTCGAATGGGAGAGCCAAGTGTAATAGATACTGCCGATAACCTGATTGGCAAAATACCAGCAGTTATTTTATACAATGCAAAGTCACACAAAAGAGGCATTGGTCAATCAGACCTTACCGACATAGCTGATTTGCAAAAAGCGATTTATAACGAATACTCTGAAATGGAACAACTAATAAGATTAACTAACCACCCATCATTAGTCAAAACTCCAAGTGTCAATGCAAGTGCTGGTGCTGGTGCAGTAATTGAAATGCCAGATGAACTAGAGCCAAATTTAAAACCATATTTATTACAACCCTCTGGTCAAAACTTAACTGCTATTATGGAGTCTATAAATAACAAAGTAGAATCAATAAATAGAATTGCTCACACTGGTGCAGTTAGAACTACAAAACAACAAGTATCATCTGGTATAGCTTTACAAACAGAATTTGAATTACTTAATGCTAGACTATCTGAAAAGGCAGATAATCTACAAATAGCAGAAGAACAATTATTTAGATTATATGCAGAATTTCAAAATGCTACTTTTGATGGCGAGATAAATTATCCAGACTCATTTAATATCAGAGATTATGCAACTGATCTTATTTATTTCCAACAAGCAAAAGCTATGGGTATTGGTTCTCCAACATTTATTAAAGAAGTTGATAAAGAAATTGCAAGAGCAGTTGTTGATGACGATGAGAAGTTAAATGTTATATTTGAGGAAATAGATCAGAAGTCAGAAGTCGGAGAGTTCACACAAGATGAGCCACAACAAGAAGATCAAGAAGTAGAGCAAGAGCAGATTTAATGAATGTCAGATATAGTCAAAGACGCAACATTTTATAGAATCAAGCAAATAGAGATTGCTGAAGCACAATATTATAAATCATTAGTAGCAACATTAGACAGAATAGAACGAGAAGTCGTATCTCTAGCTGGAAGACTTCCAACACAAGATGGTAAATTAATAGAACTGCAATCAGCTATTGCTATAAGACCAAGAATAAAATTTATTTTAGAAAGAGAATATTTAGATTGGTCAGATACAGTTGTTAGAGAGGGTTTTAATAAACAAGCAAAGAGAATAGAAAAAGCATTTAAAAGAATTGGTAATATCCCACCACAATTTCAAGAACTTACTAAAGGCGATTTAGCATTAGTACAAAATCTCAAACAACAATATTTTACACAATTCAAAGATGTATCAAATACTTTTACAAGAAGATTGTCAGAAAAAGTGTACCAGAATACATTAGTTGGTAGTGACTTTGCAACCCTAGAAAAAGAATTAAGACAAACAATCAATGGTATTTATGCAAGTTCAGATGATCCAGAGATACAAAGATTAGTCAATTTTGTTAATGACAACAAATACAAAAAATCAAAACAAGCTGAAGTTGATAGATCAATACAAACACTTCAAACTAAATTTGCAAGAGATCGTGCTGGTGAGAACATGAAAAGATATGCTGGTCAGATACTAAATGATTCTTTGAGAGATTTCGATGCAACCTTAAATTTTAACAAATCACAAGATGCTGGTTTAAACCTTGTCAAATATTATGGAGATGTAATTCCAACAACAAGAGATATTTGCAGAAATATAATAAATGGTGTAATAAAACCTAAAAGAAAAGATGGACTTTTTACAATTGATGAAGTCAGAAAACTTTGGGGAAGTAGAAGTTGGTCAGGCAAAAAAGCTGGTGATCCTCTAGTTGTTCGAGGTGGTTATAATTGTCGTCATCAATGGTCTTACGTCAATCCAGATTGGTATGACGAAAAAGGCGAACTAATAATATAGGAGAAAACAATGTCTGAAGAAACAAAGGCAGTTGCACCTGAAACGCAACAAACAGAAGCACCAAAAGAAGAAGTAAAAGTAGAAGCACCAAAACAGAATACTTTTACGCAAGAGCAATTAGATAACATAATCAAATCAAGACTCGAAGCTGAACAAAGAAAGTACGAGAAAAAACTTCAAGAAGAAGAAAAACAAAAAGCTGATCTATTGAAACAAAAAGAACTTGAAGAAGCAAAAACAAAAGCTGACATAGAAAAAATAATGCAAGATAGAATCAAAGAAAAAGAAGAAGAATTATCTAAATATAAAAATGAAATTAGGAAAGAAAAAGTAGATAATTCAATACTTTCTATTGCATCATCAAACAATGCAATCAATCCAAGTCAAGTTGTTGCTCTGTTAAAAGATGAAGTAAAATACAATGATGATGGACGTATAGAAGTAGTTGATAATAATTCTAATGTACGATATAACAAAAGTGGACAACCTTTTTCTCTTGAAGATAGAGTCAAAGAGTTTTTAGATAGTAACCCACACTTCCGAAAAGGGTCTGTGTCTGGTTCAGGAAGCCAGAGTGCTATCGGTGGTAAAACTGTTAAACCCTTTAATATACAGGAATATGATCATTCGAACCCAGAAGATCGTAAAGCCTATGCAGAATATAGGAAAAAACGTGATTCGGGTGCGATACAAATAAACTTAACAAATAAATAATAAGGTAAATAAAAATGGCAAACGAAAGCACAAGTTCTACACTATCGGAACTATACACAGAGATAGTGGCAGAAGCATTATTCGTAGCAAGTGAACAATCAATCATGCGTCCACTTGTAAGAAATTATG
>VTLG01015133.1_pt1 | contig 16039 bp, 15 predicted proteins | sample 4694571 | NCBI WGS metagenome assembly VTLG01 (sample SAMN12604809, study PRJNA352737) | marine metagenome | biome: ENVO:00000447; feature: ENVO:00000209|ENVO:00000569|ENVO:01000036; material: ENVO:00002151; isolation source: viral sequences binned using virsorter ...
GCCGTAGGTAAAAATTTTGATGATCCTACTCCAGGATGTAAGTCCAAAGGTGGAGCAGGAGTTACAAGTGCAATTAATGGAACCCCAACCGCTAGAGGCGGAGGAGGTTCTGCAGCAGGAGATCCTACAGGATGTCTAGCAGGAAATATTCAACCAGGAGGTCTTGGTGGTGGAGGAGCAGGTGGAAAAAATCCAGCGGCTTCAACAGCAGGAACAGCCAATACTGGTGGTGGTGGTGGCGGTGGAGGTAATCCAGGTCACTCAAGTATGTTGGGAGGAAGTGGAGTAGTAATAATAAGGTATAAATTTCAATAATGAGTAGAATTTTAAGAAGACCAATGTTTAGAGGCGGACGTGTATCCAGTTATGGAACGGGGATCGCTGCACCTTTAGTGCCTGGTTATGCAGGGGGTGGACAAATTGGTGGTGGAATTATTTATGGTAAGCCAATGGCGGACGGTCGATATGGGTTTGATAACCCTATAATAGATCAATCAACAATTGGAGCCAATGTAGTTAAAAAAGCAAAAGATAAAACATCTAATTGGGAAGATTTAGTAGCACTAGAAGAATTTTCAAGTGTACCAAAATATGATGAAGATTTTCTTAAAAATAAATTTGATTCATTTGTTAAGGGAGTGGAACGAAGAGTAGGATATGGTGAAGATGATGCTTTCCAAACAGATGTAGATTTAGGAATGCAACTTCAACCTCCTATAGATCCTGATGATGCGGCTTTCTGGAAAATATATAATGAAGACCCAGAGCAAGCTTATAAGTATTGGAAAGAAAATATAAGTACGTGGGGAACAAAACAAAAAGAACAAATGGAACACGCTAAAAAAATAGGTGCTGATGTTGATTATGGTATAAAATCAGACACAGACAAAAAAATAACAGTGGATCCTAGAGATGTTGAACTAGCTAAAATGCAACAAACTATTGAGCAATTATTAAAAGATAAAAATACTGAAGCTTCAACAGAAATTGATAAAGACGAAATTTTTAAAATGTTAGGTGGAGATAAAGCTAGAGGTAGGGATATTACAAATATGTTATTAGGCTTTGCGGGAGCTCAAGGCGATGATACAATGTCTAAATTCCAAAACTTTGCAGCAGCCGAAGCAAAACGTCCTGGTGAACAAGCAAGACTTAAAGAAACAGCTGGAACGTTAGCCGTAAAAGATAAATTAGATGCAAGAAAAGCGGAGAGAAATATTGCTCAGGTTTTAGGACTTGAAAAAGCTAAAATTGGAATGAAAACGGCAGCTGAATCATTGGGTAATTTAGATTGGCAAACACGAAAACTTACCATCGCTAAAAGTATGCAAAGTACACCAACAAGTGCTGCTGTTATTAGACAAACTTTAATGTATGAACCAAGTGAACAAGGTAAAAGAGTAACGGTTACGAACGATACAAAAGTTGTAACCGAGCCTGATAAATTTGATGTAGGTCTTTATGTACTTGATGCTGGTGAAAAAGGAAAACAAGTTATAGAAATTATTGAAGTTAATGGCATTAAAGAAGCTAAACCACGTAACGAATACATAATCTAAAGGAGAGGTAATGTATGGCCGATTTATATACCCAATTAACTACAGAAGCTTCTTCTGATACTTCAGAAGTTGGAACAATACGATCTGTTTTATCGGGCATAGGTTCTGGTCTTTTTAAAATTCCTGAAGGATTATTTTCACTAGGGGCTACCCTTATTGATTTAGGAGCAGGAACCGATAAAGCTGCTGATGTTGAAGAATTCTTTGCTAAAATCAATCCTTTTGATGAAGCTGCTGAAGCCACGACCGCTGGAAAAATTACTGAATTAATTGTTAATCTTGGAGTTCCTGGTGGAATTGCGTTTAGAGCTGGAAGTAATTTAGCTAAAGTAGCAATTGCTGGTAAAAAATCTGGAAAATATTTAGACAATCTTACAGATATTTCTAAACTTTCACGTAAAAATAAAATAACTAAATTTGATGAACTCGCAACAATGCGAGATAAGATAAAAGCTTTTGGAGCTGGTGCTGGCTTAGGTGGCGTTGCGGAAGGAGTCTTTGTAGGAGAAGTAGAAGAAGCCGGAACTTTTGGTGATCTATTAGGCGGCCCCACTGAAGTAGATAGAGAAGCAGGCACGCCTCAAGCTGAGTTATTAAATAGATTAAAATTTGGAGTTGAAGGCGCTTTATTTACAGGAGCCTTAGGAGCCGTAGGTTTAGGTGTAAAAAAATTAAGAAATCAAATTAGTGATAATAAAGCGGTTAAAGGAGAACTTAATAAATGGATTAGAAAATATGTAAAAGGTCCTTTTAGTTCAGCCGGTGAGAAACCATCAGATGTTTTTAGAGCCCTAAAAACAAAAGAAGGGAAGTTAGCGGGAGACATTAATGCTATTGACCAGGAAGCAAGACAACTAGATAGTGGAGTGGATGGATTGTTTCCTTGGTGGAAAAGATTAGTGGCTGATAAAACTACTGAAAAAGAAAGAGCTGTAGTTTTAAGTCGACTTAATAAAGTTCTGGGATCAAGTGAATTAAAGAAAAGACCAAACGAAAGTGATGCAGCCTTTGCCGCAAGAAAAGAAATTTATTTAAAAAATAAACAACATCAAAAAATGAATCCTACCTTTGAAACTATTGATGAAGTTGCAAAGGATGAGACCACAGGTTATCTCTTTGCTCCTGGAAAAGGACAATTAAAAAATTATAAAGAAGCTCTTCCTGATGCTCCTGATAATCTTTTAGGAACAGTCAAGACCCTAGATCCTATTACAGGTAAAGACATTACTGTTAATACAAAAACCGGTAATAAACTGTTTAGTGTAAGAATGGGTGATATGAACGCCAATGAAATCGTAGACTTTCAACAATTTTTAAAAAATAAACACGGCGTCGAGTTTGCCGATTCGGCTATGATGATTGATCGACTTAAAAACATTAGAGCTATTTGGGGTCAATTGTTTACTAAAATGGGTCGAAGATTAAGTCCTAAAGCTCAAGAAGAATTTCAAACGTTAATGACAAAATATGTCAATAATTGGATGGAGTCGGGATATAAAGCCTTTCAACCGACGAGAAATGATCCTTTTAGATTTTTAAATAATTATAGACCGGCTAAAGTTTTAATTACTAAAATTGCAGATGGCTTTATGGAGATTGCAGATAAGAAAAATGTTAAATTAAGTAAGTTAGAAGCAGAAAAATTAGTTAATGGTATAGTGGATACCGCTCGTATGCCTAACCCGTGGAAACTTAAATCAATGATTGACTTTGAAGGTCCACAATTTTTAAAAAAATCTTTTGCGGGAGAAGCTTTAGACACAAGTGTAATTCGTTTAGATGAATTAAGTACTGCAGCTGGTATTAATAGCAAAAAATTAATTCAAGAACTCTTGGGTAAAACTGAAAGCGTAATGCCTACTATTTTAGAAAGTACTAATAAACTTGCGGCGGTAGTTCGGTACAATGAAATGAACGACTTTTTAAAAACTTTATCTAATAGTCAACATAAAGCCATCAAAGATAAAACTGCTGAATTAATTAAAGGTGGAATGGTTCCAGAAATGGCAGAACAAACAGCCATTAGAGCACTAAAAGCTCCTTTGTTTGCAAATACAAAAGAAGAAATTATGAAACTTACTGGAGCAGGTCCTAATCAAGTTTCAATGTTTGGAGGAAAAATGACTCCGGTCGGTGTTAAAGGAACTGAATCTAAAACCATTGGTGGAGAAACTGTTCCGTTAGATCGTTTTAGAGATCCAGACTTCGAACTAGGAAGTTTTAGTTATATGGATAAAAAAGGTAAAGTAATAACCGCTCCCATTATTAATGCTTTAGATGGCCAATGGGCTTTAAATGAAACTTTAGTAGGAATGGGCAATGTTCAAAAAAGTTTTTTAGGGGATGGATTTGCTTCACAACTTTATCAAAATTTAATTTTATACCCTAAAGCTACATCTCAAATGGCTAAAACAATTTTAGCTCCCTTCACTCACGCAAGAAACTTTTTGAGTGCCGGTGCTTTTGCTGCCGCTAATGGTTTAATTCCTTTTGCGGATAGAGAAGCAGTTAAACAAGCTAAAAATGCTTTACAAATTTTTGGAAGAACTAAACAAGGAAATGAATTATACCAAGAAATGTTAAGGTATGGCGTAGTAAATACTCAAGTTCAAGTAGGAGATTTAATGCGAATAATGGAAGATGCAGGAATGGGCCAAAGATTAGGAGAAATAAGAGCCCTTAAAGGAATGATGAAAAAATTAGGAAAATTTAAAAGATTCGCTCAAGATGCTTATACAGCTGAAGATGATTTCTGGAAAATCTTTACGTGGTTTGGTGAAAGAGGAAGAATTGGAAGAGCATTGGACAAGGAAGGATTTGTTAAAGGAAAAAAATATTTAGATATTGATGGAAATGAATTTACTTATAATGATGAATGGATTAAAGGAGAAGCTGCTAAAATTGTACGAAATCAAGTTCCCAATTATTCTTATGTTTCAGATTTTATTAAAGCATTAAGACAATTACCTTTGGGAAACTTTATCGCGTTTCCTGCAGAAATTTTAAGAACGGGAACTAACATTGTTGAACGAGGATTAAAAGAATATAATTATGGAGTAAAGATGGTTAAAAATGGAGACGTTGTAACTGTAAATCCTTTTCGTTCAATTGGCTTAACAAGATTAACAGGAATGGCACTTACAACTACAGCCGTTCCTTATGCTGCAGTTGAAGCAGGTAAAGCTATCTACAACGTATCCGAAGATGAAATTAATGCAATGAGAAGATACGTTGCTAACTGGTCTAAAAATTCAACGTTAGTTCCATTAAGAGATAAAGATGGAAAATTAGAATACATTGATTTTTCTCATATGAATGCTTACGACACATTAACGCGTCCTATTCAAACGGTTATTAATTCTGTACAGCAAGGAAGAACCGACAACGACGGAATTATGGGTGATTTTATGTTGGGGCTTGCTGAAGCTACAAAAGAATTAGGTGAACCTTTTATTAGTGAATCAATTTGGACTGAAGCTTTATCTGATATTGTAATGCGAGGAGGAAGAACAAGAGCAGGCAAACCCATTTGGAATCCAGAAGATAAAGCCGGCAATAAAATTTACGATGGCTTAGGCCATTTAGTTGAATCTCAATTGCCATTTAACTGGAAACAAATGGGAAGATTAGGTTTATCAATGAAACCCATTGATAGCAAAGGTAGGTTTGATGAATATGGAAATGAATATGAATTTGGTAATGAAGCGTTAGGAATTTTAGGAATGAGATCTGTCAAAATTGATCCTAAAAAATCTTTAAACTTTAAAATAACAGATTATAAAAAAGGAATTAGAAATTCTAGAAATCTTTTTACTAGAGCAGTTTTGAAGGGTGGACCTGTAACACCTGAACAAATTGTAGATGCGTATATTTATGCTAATGAAGCTTTATATAATGTTAATAGAGATATGTATGAAGACATAAGAGCAGCTAAAATTTTAGGAACCTCTAGTGATTTTATTGAAGATCGAATGATTAATAGAGGCGAAAGACGATCTTTTAATGCTTTAACAGAGGGTCAATTCAGACCACTTTCAATTTCACGAGAAGTTAAACAATTATTTGAAGCAAGATTTTCGGAATTAGGATTACCGAATGCTTTTGAACAAGCTGAAGATGCAATGGATGGAATTAAAGAAATATTAGAAAAAACACCTCTTTCATATAATGCTTTACCAACTATTCCAAACCCGTTTCGAACTAGACCTATCCTAGATGCCTTACCTACTTTCGATAATACAACTCAAGGGGTTACTCCAATGAACTTAAATGTTCAAAATCTTGGTGCTACTATTACTCAAAACGCCAACGCAAGAATAGCAAATATTAATCCAACCAGTGGTTTAACATTGAGTGAAGAAGTTTTATTAGAAGGTCAACCGTTATATAAAGCTATGGCTAGACAAAAGAATCAAAATAAAATGCAGTTGCAAAGACCTAAAAATAATATAATGAGTACCTAATGGGAATGAAACCTAAGACAACAAGAGAACATATTGTGTCACTTTATGGACACATTACCGGAGTTAAAAAAGATTTAGCACACGTTCACGAAGATGTAGAAAATTTGGGCGGTAAGATAGACAAAGTCTATTGGGTTCTTTTGACTGTTGCGGGAACTGCAGTACTCTTCGTTATGGAAAGGTTAATAGGATGAATCTCAGCCAAAATTTTTCATTAAGAGAACTTACAAAATCGCAGACAGCGGAGCGTAAAGGCATCTCTAATGAACCCTCAGAAGAACATATAGAAAATTTAAAATTACTTTGTACTAATGTACTCCAAAAAGTTCGTGATGAATTCGGAGTCGTTAGTATCTCCTCGGGCTACCGCTCACCGGAGCTTTGCGAAGCCTTGGGCAGCAAAAGTACCAGTCAACACGCTCGTGGCCAGGCGGCGGACTTCGAATGTTATAGTATCGACAACAATGAATTATTTAACTGGATCGTTGACAACCTAGAATTTGATCAAGCAATATTAGAATTTTACACAGGAGCCCCGGACAGCGGATGGATCCACGTGTCATATAATGAAGACGGCAATCGTAAACAAACCTTAAGAGCTTTTCGTAACGACGCTGGCAAGACTCAATACGAAGAGATCTAGCGTAATGAAAAATAGTTTGTTGGTGCATAAGCATCTGATAATCCGTGCCGAAGCCATCAGACCTCCAGTAGACGAAGAGCAACTCAAAAATTGGTTAATAGAATTTATTGAATCTATCAATATGAAAATTATGATGGGTCCTTATGTAAAGTACTGTGACTTAAAAGGGAACAGAGGCATCACGGGCATAGCCGTCATTGAAACTTCTCACATTGTAATGCACGTTTGGGATGAACCTCATCCAGCTCTAATGCAATTTGATATCTATTCGTGTGGTGAATTTAAACATACAGAAATCTGTAAAAAAATTATGGATGACTTTGACATTCACAAAATCGAATATAAATATTTGAACCGCGAAACGGGATTACAAGATATCTAAAGCCATTTCTAATTTTCGAGAAAAATTAGCTCATCCCAGAAAATCCCACCTTACTCACAGATATGACCCACTAAGAGTTTACCCTCTTTAGTATAATTCCCTTGTAGTTTGGCATCACCATTTATTTCAGATTTATAAACCGTATTCACTTCTCTCCACGCATTAGCAATTTCCCCACAATTCAACCCATTCATTTTAAGCTTAATTTCTTCTAACCCTGTGGTACTTAATAATAAAATTATTACGTACTTCATATCCAATCTTTTAATTCTTCTCCCATAATAGCTGAAGCTATATTAATTTTCTTTCTTAATGCTTTAACAATTTTCTCGTCTACCGTATCTTTAGTAATAAGGTCCACATAAGTCACTGCTTTTTTCTGACCGATTCTGTGCGCTCTATCTTCGGATTGTAATCTTTTCTCTAAATCATACCCATTAGAATAATAAATTACATTACTGGCCGCCGTTAAAGTAATTCCATAACCACCAGTTTGAGTATTACCCACAAAGAACCTAACTTTAGATTTTGGATCTTGAAATTTATCAATATATTCTTGCCTTTTTTTAGACTCTATTTCGCCATAATATTGTACTAAAGAATCTTCGCCATATTCGTCACTAATGGTCTTCACAATCTGTTTAATATCATACACATAGTTAGCCCAAATAATCACTTTACCTTCCATTTCTTCTAGTAAATCAAGTAATTCTTCCATTCTTCGATTTTTAAATTCTTGAATAGTCCCATCGTCTGCCTTGAAATGGCCACAAGAGATTTGGTGTAAACGCATCAATTGCGTTAATACGTGAGGCGCAGTGGAAATCTTACCATTTACCGAAGCGAGGGCCGCGGATTTCATTGTATAATAAGCTTTTTTCTGCTCATCGGTTAACTCTATTTCTCTCTTCATATAAATTTTGTCTGGTAAATCTAAACAATCTTCTTTTAAAACTCGATAAGAAAAAGGTTTTAATAACTCTGATAATTCATCTAATCGTTGATAACTGCCTACAATTTGAACTCTTCTTCCACCAAAATTCCTATCAATCATTACGGCATATCTATTTCTAAAGGTATAATAAGAAGTAAACCCTAGTAAATTATCATTTAAGAATGCACACTGACTATATAAATCTAAAGGAGATTTAGTCACAGGAGAACCTGTCAAAATCCGCCTAAATTTTGCCATCTTTCCTAATGTTAAAATACTTTTAGTTCTTTTAGCCTGAGGATTTTTAATGGTAGTCGATTCATCAACAGCCATTAAAGCTTTATGGCATCTCAAAAACTTCGCAGCAAACTCTACACCTTTTTTAGTTGACAATGCCTCAACATTCATAAGAAGGATGTGAAGGTCAAAATCAGTTTTTAATATAGTTTGGTACTCTTTATCCTTTGTTTTGGATGCTAAAGCAGTCCATAGTACCGTTTTATGATCAATATGACTAGGCATATGTGCAGGAATTTCTTGTGATAACCAGTTTCTATATACACCTTTTGGTGATATAATAAGCGCCGCATTTATACGACCTTTATCATAAAGCATAGCTACATTATCTATAAGGACCTTGGATTTACCGGTACCCATTTCCATAAAATAGCCATATTCATCTTTCTGCCAAGATTTTTCTAACGCAGTTAACTGATGCCTATATGGAGGCGTTTTAAATTTATATTTCATTTTTCTACTTTCTAGTCTTGACTTCTTATATAAGAACTATTATATCTTTGTCAAGAACTAAGAAATGAAAAATAAAATATTTGAGTTATATAAACCTAGATCTTTAGAGGAGTTTTTGCAGTTTCATAGAAACAACCCTAACGAGAAGTTTGTTTATGTAATTCAACAACCAGCACCTAACATTAATATATTAAGTGCGTCTGATTATGGTTATCTTGTAATATGCTTACCCAACAGGGACCAAGCTATTTTGTCAACTGCACCTTATGTACAGAAGATGAAAAAAAATTTACAAGACTTTCGCAAGGAAGATTATTTACTTGCAGTAGGAGATCCTGTAATAATAGGTATATCCACTGCAGCGGTAAGTGATGTAACTAACGGACAGTTTAATATGTTGAAGTGGGACAAACGTGAGTATAGATACTATCCACTAGAAGTAGATATGTATCAGAAAGGAGAATAATGACTGACGAAAAAGTAAAAATATTTAAAGGCGATGGCGCCTTTAATATAAGAGACGAAATGGTAAAAGATTCTAAGGATCTTTTAGACAGCGTAGAGGTAACAAACTTGGCTGATGAATGTCAAAAGTTGAAAGATACTGAAGATATGATTAAATCAGCAGAACAACATTTAAAGGATCTGAAAGCTAAAGCTGATGATATTGGATCACGAGTGATTCCAGAATTATTAGCGGAGCAAGGTTTAACATCGCTTAAACTTGCTGATGGTTCTTCAGTATCCGTTAAAAAAGAATATAGATGTACTCTTCCGAAAGATGATTCGAAAAGAGAACAATGCTATAAATGGCTTCGAGACAACCAGTTAGGAGATATTATTAAAAATAATGTTTCTGTGACTTTTGGTCGTGGAGAAGATAACAAGGCACAGCAATTGCTGGACCTTGCGGTAGCTAATGGTTTTGATCCACAGCAGAAATCTGATGTGTCTTGGAATACATTAACTGCCCTATTCAGAGAGCGTATCGAGTCCGGGCTCGATATGCCTTCTGAAGTCTTTAGTACTTGGATTAAAGACAAAACTAAAATAACCCGGAAATAATAATGGAGGATGAATAATGGCTAATGGTAAAAACATAACAGCTAAATCAAACGGATCAGTTTCGTTATTCGGAAATGATCTCTCCAAAGGTTTTGAGAATATGACGCAGGATGATCTTGCGTTACCATTCATCAGAATCTTAGGACAGCTATCACCTCAAGTAACACAAGGTGATGCAAAGTATATAGAGGCTGCCAAACCTGGTATGATCTATAATACTGTTACCAACGACTTGTTCGATGGTAAGAAAGGTATCAAGGTTATTCCTTGTTACTACAAGAAAGATTATCCAGAATGGTCGGATAGAGGGGATGGCCCTGGTGCTCCAGTGGCAGTTCACTTACCGAACAGTCCGGTAATCTCTACAGGCAAAAGAGACGGTTCTAAAATTAGATTACCTAATGGTAACTACTTAGAAGAAACGGCGTCTTATTACATAATGGTTCAAGCAAAAACAGGAGCTTATACTCCTGCGTTGATTACAATGAAATCAACTCAGTTGAACGTTAGTAAAAAATGGAATTCAATGATGAAAACCATTCAAATGCCTGATGGAAAAGGAGGATTTGCAATCCCTCCTATGCACGGGGTTGTTTATAATCTAGCATCTACACTACAAAAGAACGACAAAGGTTCTTGGTACGGCTGGGTTGTGACAATGGACAGAATATTAGATCAAGCTGATAAGACTTTGTACTTAAGTGCGAAGGACTTTAGAGGCAATGTATCTAAAGGCAATGTGCAAACAAAGGCAGATGTAGAAGAGAAATCTAATACGGCAACACCGTATTAAATTTACAAAGGGCCCTTCGGGGCCCTTTACTTTTAGAAGGAAGAAATGTATATGAACAAGTTTAAAGAAATTTTTAGTGGATTAACAATAGCATATGGACAATATCAAAAGGGTGACCGAGGTACTAATGGTAAACTCAAGGGCAAAGCTTTTATCGTTAGGAAAAACGTTACAGATAAATTATGGGAAGATCATCTCGCAGGTAATCCTCCTGCATTGGGGATTATCCCTATTCGAGAAGATAATAATTGTAAGTGGGGTTGTATTGACGTCGACATTTATAATCTTAAACATCATTCTCTTATTAAGACTATTCGGAATTTAAAATTACCTCTCATTGTGTGCCGATCTAAAAGCGGTGGGGCGCATATTTTTCTTTTTACTAAAGAATTTATTCCTGCATCTTTAATGCAGAGTACCTTAAAAAAAATATCAAAAACTTTAGGTTATGAAGGTTGTGAAATCTTCCCTAAACAAACAGAAATACTTGTGGAACGTGGGGACACAGGTAATTTCTTAAACTTACCCTACTTTAATGGAATGGAAGGACTGCGATATGCTTTCAACGATACTGGCTCCGCTGCTTCACTTGAGGAATTTTATAAGCTCTATGATCTTCTGGCTTGCAGAAGGGAAGAGGTGGAGAAAATTGAAGTCAAAGAGAAAGAAGTAGAAGAAGCGTTCCCTCTAGGACCTCCTTGTCTAAATCAATTAGCCAAGGAAGGTTTTGGAGAAGGAGCAAGAAACAATGCCTTATTTAATGTAGCGGTTTATTATAAACAAGCGAAACCAGATTCTTGGCAAGATGATTTAGTGAAAGCAAATCAACAATATATGAATCCTCCATTAAGTAATGGGGAAGTTCAACAATTAATTAAATCAGTAAGTCGAAAAGGTTATGACAAGTATCGATGTAAAGACGCACCAATTAACGCGGTCTGTCAATCACGACTCTGTAGAACAAAAAGATTTGGGGTAGGATTTGGTGAAGAACAAATGCCGATGTTAGGAAACTTAACGAAGTATACCTCAACGCCACCACAATGGTTCTTAGATGTTGGTGAATCGCGGATCGAATTAAAAACAGAACAACTTTATAGTTCGCCTTTATTTGCTTTAGCCTGTTTAGATCAAGCAAACTTAGTTGTACCAGTTCCAAAACCAAAAGATTGGAAAGAATTATTTTTAAAACCACTTATGCAAAATTTACAAGAAATAGAACCACTTAAATCTTTAGATCCAACAAATGAATTAACATCATTACTACAAGATTGGACAACCAATAGACAATCAGCAAGAACAATGGACGATATTTTTAATAAACTTCCCTACACCGATGACAAAAGAGAATTTACTTATTTTAGAATGGAAGACTTTTATAATTTCTGTAAACGAAATCATTGGGATATGGATAAAGTTAAGACAGGAAATTTATTAAAAAGATTAGAGGATATATTTGTAGAAGAGGAACGAGTCAGAGTGAAGAATCAACAACCAAGATTAATTAAAATTAAAGCAATGAAAAAAATAGAAGCAAGTGTATCCAAAACACAATATCAAGCGGAAGATTTCTAATGGCTATTTATGCTGATTGTCAAAGTAAACGAGAAGCACGTAAGAGATGGCGAAAAAGTCCTAAAGGAAGAGCGTGGGATAAAGCTTATTATCTACGTCCAGAAGTTAAAGCAAGACGTCACCAAGAATATATAAAAAGATTAATTAAGGAAGCAAATGAAAACAATAATACTAGGACCACCGGGAACAGGTAAGACTACTACTTTATTAAATTTGGTTGATGAATTTATTAAAGATGGAGTAAGACCTAAACAAATTGGATATTTTTCTTTTACTAAGAAAGCTGCTAATGAAGCTGCCAATAGAGCGGCGGATAAATTTAATCTAGATAAAGAAAATGATTTAGAAAATTTTAGAACTCTTCATTCTTTTGCATTTCATAAATTAGGAATGGTTAAAGAAAAGATGATGCAACCGGAAGATTACAGAGAGTTTGGAGAAAAATGTGGAATACCTATTAAGACAGCAAAATTTTCTACAGACGATGGAACCTTTAATTCAGATAATGAATACTTAACCATAATAAATACAGCACGAGTTAAACGTATGGATCTATTAGAGTATTATGATTCAAGACAAAACATATTAGATATTGAGAGAAGCACTTTATATTTATTATCCGAAGAACTTAAAAAATTTAAAAAAGAAAAAGGCTTAAAAGATTTTACAGATCTTTTAGAAGATTTTATTGACAAAGATATCCAACCTACATTTGAAGTATTATTTATTGATGAAGCACAAGACTTATCTAAAATTCAATGGGAAATGGTAAGAGTTTTATGGTCCAACGCTAAAAAAACTTACATTGCAGGTGATGATGATCAAGCCATCTTTAAATGGGCGGGTGCTGATGTTGACCATTTTATTGCATTAAAAGAAGAAGTTGATGATATTAAAACATTGAATCAATCCTATAGAATTCCGGGAGGACCCATTCACAAACTCTCACAAAAAATTATTAGAAAAGTTCAAAATCGATTTGATAAAGAATATAAACCTAGACCTGAAGCTGGGATTTTAAAACGATATTCCGACATTACTCAAGTAGATATGTCACAAGGTAATTGGTTAATCTTATCCTCAGCAAATCATTTCTTAGAAGATGCTAAAGATTTATGTGAGATTCAAGGATGGTATTATCAATATAGAGGAATCAATTCAGTTCCTTTAAAATTATTATTAGCTTTAAATAATTGGGAAGCGTGGCGTAAAGGAGCTCATTTAAATCATTTAGAAATAAGAAACATCTATGAATATTTAGGATCCAATGTCTTACCTGGATTTAAAAAAGGTAAAACATTACAATCCGAAGACAAATATACTTTAAAAGAATGTCAAGCGAAACACGGTTTAACAATCGATAAAGTTTGGTATGAATCCTTTGAAGGTTTAGATACCATAACTGAAAACTACATTCGTAATATGAGGGCGAATGGAGAAAAGATAAATAAAAATCCTCGAATCATTATGTCAACCATACACGGAGCGAAAGGAGGAGAAGCCGATAAAGTCTTGCTTATGCAGGATTTAACTAACGCAGCGTTGGAAACGTTTAGTCACGACCCGGATGAATTACATCGACTATTTTATACCGGAGCGACGAGAGCGAAGCGTGAATTGCACGTCTTAGATCCAAAAGATTTTGATCGAGCTTATATATTATGAGTAAAGTTTGGGACAAGCAACACGGTGGATCCCACTATCAAAAATATAAAATTCAACCAAGCAAATTTGTGGTTGAGAATAAGTTGCTTTATCCGGAAGGATGCGTTATAAAATACGTGATTCGTCATCGCGATAAAGGAAAAAAACAAGATTTATTAAAAGCAATTCATTTTATTGAGATGATAATGGAACGAGATTACTCGGAAGGTAAAGAAAAAACAAAACCAAATTACTGGGGAATCTTAGGTAGAACAACTAACAAGGAGAACGTGTGAGAACGATTCAAACCCCTTTATTCACTCCCGAAACTGAGTGGGTAATGCCAGAAGAAATAAAAAATTTAAAAGGCGCGAAAGAAATTGCAATTGATTTAGAAACCTATGATCCACATTTAAAAGAGTTAGGATCTGGAAATGTTATTGGTAAAGGACATATTGCTGGGATTGCTTTAGCTATTGAAGGATGGTCTGGTTATTATCCTATTCAACACGAGCAAGGTGGAAATATGGATAAAAATTTAATTTTAAATTGGATTAAAGATTTACTCAAACAAGAAAATACAACCTTTATTTTTCATAATGCAATGTATGATGTGTGTTGGTTAAGGTCGTATGGTATTGATATTAAAGGGAAAATTGCAGATACAATGATTGCAGCCTCTTTGATTGATGAGAATAGATTATCTTACCGGTTAGATACCTTATCCAAACATTATGTAGGTTTAGGTAAAGACGAAAAAATTTTAACAGAAGCAGCTAAAGATTATGGCATTGATGCAAAAAAAGATTTATGGAGATTACCTGCAATGTATGTGGGTCAGTATGCCGAACGAGATGCAGAATCCACTTTAAAACTTTGGCAAAAGCTGCACCGAGAATTACATAATCAAGAATTAATAGATATTTTTCGATTAGAAACAAAATTATTTCCTTGTTTAATTGATATGCGTTTTAAAGGAGTAAGAGTTGATTTAGAAAAAGCAGATATAATTAAAAAAGATTTAATTAAAAGAGAGAATAAAATTTTAAAAAGAATGAAAGAACTAACTGGTATTGACATAGAAATTATGGCAGCCCGAAGTATTGCAAAAGCTTTTGATAAATTAAAACTTCCGTATGACCGAACAGAAAAAACAGGAGCACCTAGTTTTACAAAAAACTTTTTACAAAATCATCCACACGAATTAGGTAGAGCTATAGCGGAAGTAAGAGAATTAAACAAAGCTCATAGCACGTTTATAGATTCCATTACTAAACACGCACATAAAGGTAGAATACACGCAGACATCAATCAAATTAGATCTGATCAAGGTGGAACGGTTACCGGAAGATTTTCTATGAGTAATCCAAACCTTCAACAGATTCCAGCAAGACATCCAGAACTTGGACCAATGATTAGATCTATTTTTATTCCTGAAAAAAAATGTAAATGGGGGTCATTTGACTATTCTCAACAAGAACCTAGAATTTTAGTACATTACGCCAAACTGCAGAATTTGCCAGGAGTGCACGAAATTGCAGAGGCATACAAGGCCGGAGACGCTGATTTCCACCAGGTCGTAGCTGATATGGCAGGCATAAAAAGAAAGCAAGCCAAGACGATTAATTTAGGCCTTATGTATGGAATGGGTAAAAATAAATTGATGGCTGAACTAGGATTAATGAAAGAGTCTGCTGAAAAATTAATTAAACAATATCACGTAAGAGCGCCCTTTGTTAAACAGCTAATGGATAATGTATCGCGGAAAGCAAATGACAGAGGAAAAATTAGAACTTTACTGGGACGAGCGTGTCATTTTGATTTATGGCAACCAATGCAATTTGGAGTCTTTAAACCCTTACCTTTAGAACAAGCACGAAAAGAGTATGATGAACCTTTAAAACGGGCATTTACGTACAAAGCTTTAAATAAATTAATTCAAGGATCCGCTGCAGATATGACTAAAAAATCTATGGTATGTTTGTATGAAAATGGTATAATACCACACATTCAGATTCACGATGAGGTAGATATTTCTGTAGAATCTGATAAAAAGGCAGAAGAAATAGTTGAAATAATGGAATCTGCAGTTGAATTACAGGTACCAAATAAAGTAGACTATGAAGCAGGTGCTAATTGGGGAGAGATTAAATAGGAGATTATAATGGAAAATATTATAAACCAAGTTAAGCACATCTGGACCGACCATAAAAAATGGGTTATCGGTGCAG
>VTLG01015895.1_pt1 | contig 16039 bp, 32 predicted proteins | sample 4694571 | NCBI WGS metagenome assembly VTLG01 (sample SAMN12604809, study PRJNA352737) | marine metagenome | biome: ENVO:00000447; feature: ENVO:00000209|ENVO:00000569|ENVO:01000036; material: ENVO:00002151; isolation source: viral sequences binned using virsorter ...
ATAAAGTAGCGATCAAGGCAAATGCCTTGCATGAGATTAATCTCAAAAAACAAAAGTTATTAATAGAACTGGAGCAATTAAAAAATGGGAAAATTTAACTTGAAGGATCAATTAGCAGGCGTGGCTGCATTAATAGCAGCTATTGTTGCTATAGGTGGTGGCTTTGTTAAGTATGGTGAAATTACAACTAAACTTAATGCTTTGACTGAACAAACAGGACCTGATCTTACACCTCTTGCACAACAAATAGGTAATAACCAGAAAATGATTTCTGATAATATTGCTGGAATTTCTAATAATGCTAAATCAAATGCAGTATTAGAAAAAGAAATTGAATTACTGAAGTTGCAAATAGAGGAAATCAAAGTAAGTACATCTAATCCACTATCAAACTAATATGGGCAAACCATTAAAAATCTCGGAGGAGGCAGCAGTTCAGATGCCGATGAAAACGGTAGCCTCTTTGATCGCCATGGTCGCGATCGGGACCTGGGCTTACTTCGGTATCATTGAAACCCAAAATCGTATGCTTACTAAGGTAGAGATTATGGAAAAAGATTTAGAGATGAATAGTGAGTTTAGAATCAAATGGCCACGTGGACAACTTGGTTCATTGCCCGCGGATTCTGAGCAGTTCATGATGCTGGAAGATTTGTACAAAACCACCGATCGTATTAATAAACAAATTGAAAACATGATGCATAATAAAGTAAATATAGAATTTTTAAGTAAACAAATGACTAAGGCTCTCGAAGATATTGAAAAGCTAAAAGATTCGAATCGAGAGATTCACTATAAGAATGGAGCACAATAATGATCGAGACAGTTTTTGCATTACTCATGTTTGTAAACGGAGAAATTAAAGAGCATCGTATTCAGCCGTCGATGGGAATTTGTTTGCGCGGAAAACGTGAGGCGGAACGCCAGTATAGTGAAACCGTATCTTATAAATGTATCAAAACTAAAGCTGAAACTGAGATGTATCTAGGTGAAAAACACATCACAAAAATCATCCTCGACTAGAAATCCAATAGCCCGACTTTTAAAACACTTTACTCCTAAGAGGTTTAAAGATAAGACTAAATATAATAGGAAAAAATATGTTCGGAAAAGGACCCTTCGGGAGTGGACTTAATTTAAGTGCCGAAATCGTAAACGGTTTATGCCCAAAGTGTGTTCAACCAACTATACTTATTTCTTTATACGAGACCATGTATAAATGTACATCATGCGGTGAGACGTTAGAACAAAAAATTAATGGGGTAATTAGTTATATCCCAACCAGTATGGCGGGAGGAAAAATCCCAACAATGTACGGTTCTACCGATGGCTCGCAAGAAAGCTAAAAATCTTTATGGTTATAAGCATGTTAAACGCACCCCAAAAAGACGACCGGGACGACATGCAAAATCATATTCTAAACGTATTCCACATAGAAAACCTTCGAGAGGCCAGGGATAATGTACAAAATTTTAATATTAGCTTATTTAATTGGTAGTGATCCCGTTATCACTCAGCAAAACTTTGAAATGGAGGGCTGGTTTAAAACCATGTCAGAATGCCAAGCCAATCTATTAAAACAACACCCTGATCAAACCTATGAAGTCATGAGAGAATTTGTGGAAGATAACGACTTTAAATGGGACTGGTTGGTTGCAGGTTGTACAAATGAGGAAACAGGCGAGAAATTCATGGTTTTTCCTGACTATCCTAAGGGAAAACCTGATGAATTAGAGGGTCTAACTTTCGAATTAAAAGATATATTAATTTAATATTAGCCCTTGACATATATCCTACAATAACCTATATATAAGAAAGAAAGTATGAGATATAAATATACAATAACTAAAGAAGGTGGAGAAGCTGAAGAGATGGAAGCTATGAGTTATAAAAAGATGCTTAAAAGTTTACTTATTAAGTATCCTAAATTTAATGGTTGGGCTTCTTATTTTAATAAGAAAGGCCATCAACAAGTCAAAGCTTTTCAAAATGGCAAAGTTGTTCACTAACGAAAAGCAAACAAAGCGAGCGATACAAGCCGCTGTAGATCAATATGAAAAGTGCCGTCATCATTCTACTCTTAAGCGTAAGCGGAGTAGAAAAAATAGAATTAAAAACAAACGGTCTTAATTGCGGAGAGATTGCTAAAGCGTGGCGTGAAGTTAATACCACGTATCGCGATGGCAAGAATCAAGGAAACTTTACCTCGGACGGTAAGTTATTGATTGGTCATATATGTGAATAAACCTATCCTAAAAAGGGAGTAAGGATAGGTATTAAAGGTGAGAAGATTGTGGACTACCACAATTCTGCCACATTGTCAATTAGGAATCTAGACGCTCTTGTTCTTTTATTGTTTCCGCACATTGAAACTTTACGAAAATCTTATTGGTATTAATATAATCTTCTCCCATAACATTGTATAATGTTAAAGTGTCATTGGTACCGGCATACATACAGTCTGCCCAGGTCATAAACTCTACATTTTTAGTGTAGGGTTGCTGACAATTACCATACAAAGCTGAGCAAATAATTATGCTTAAAGTGATAATTTTCATCTTGACAAGTTTTATAGAAAATCCTATATTATAGTTTACAAACAATGAAAAGGAAAGAACATGACTGACATAAGTAAATACAGAAATGTATCCTTAACACATGATACATATAATATATTGGTAAAGCTATCAAAACAATTATTACCTGATGCAAAATTATCAATAAGTAAAACTGTCGAAGCAATAGCACAAGAGAAAGCAAGGAAGTTAAATGGCAAGATTCAAACAAAAGTTCGAAGCGACTGAGTCAAATCAAGCTCCGACTCCAGAACAAATTTTATGGGTCTCTGTACTAAGTAAAGCTGCTCATGATGCAATCTATACCTCTGATTGGTTAGAAGCACGTAAAGCAATTTCTTGGTTTAAATCTCAAGGAAAAGATTTTAGAGACGTTTGTGAACTTGCAGGATTTAATCCTCATTATGTTTTCTGGAAAATGACAACTCCTATTTCTCATAGAGAGAACCACATGGAGTATGTTAAAACGGGAAATAGACTTTATGTGAAAGATAATCCCTACAAACCAAGAGGGGGAAAAATTTATCATTCACATTACCGCGTAAGCAAGAAGAGAGGACCTTATAAAAAGAAAAAGAAACATTTAACAGGTAATGCTTACTATAAAGCTAAACGTGAGAAAGACCCTTATTACGTTAAGATAGGAAAATTAGGGGGTCGACCAAGGATGTATAATGGGATATAAAGGCATCTGTCCAAACTGTAAAGGAAATGGCTATGAACAAGTCACTGATAATAAGGGGAAGACAAACATCCATCAATGTTGGATGTGTGAGTCCGAAGGCGAAGTTAAATGGTCTCAGGCTAAAGTTGATAACTTTATTTATGATACTTACTTTCGCAAGTGGTTGCACTGAGTTTGCGCTCCTTGCAAGTGGATCAAGTATTGCCATCAGTCAAAATGCGTATGTAAAAGCTTATAATGGTATAGATATGTTAACCATTATGAAAACAGAGAAGGATATAAAGAAACATGTGTACGAGAACGTTAAAGATCTCTACGACAAAACTAAATACTGAGTTAGCCTATCTCGCTGGCGTATTTGATGGCGAAGGTTCTATGGGTGTGTGGTCTAAAGGGAAAAAGAAAAGCCCTGCGTTTAGACTTCAAATCGAAATGGGAGATGGTGACACCGTCATGCGTTTCTTAAATTATTTTAAAGTAGGATCGGTATCGGTACGGGTACCCCTCGAGCCTGATCACAAAATGATGTATCATTGGCGAGTGAATCTGGATGCAGCGAAGACCGTAGCCAGACAAATGCTACCCTATCTATCTAAACGAAGACAACAACAGTTTCATGAGGCGGCTTAATGGGAAAGAGTATAGATTATAATTATTTTAATTGGGGACCCTTCCTCTTTAAGTCAAAGATTGATGACGAATTTAAACAACTGATCCTCCAAGAGGGACGCAATGTCCGTGGTAAGAATACCGAGTCTTACAATAGTAAGTTAGCGGGACACTTAAACGAACAGTACAAGCTCCCTGCAGCACGGATCATGGAACACTTAAAGTATTTCTTAGAAGCTTACTGCATTGGTTATAATCAATGGAGAGGCGATGCAAATATGAAACCCGATGCTAATCTGATTAGTCTTTGGATTAACTATATGAAGCCCGGAGATTTTAATCCTCCGCACGATCACTCGGGAGATCTTTCTTTTATTATCTTTCCTCAGATTCCTGAAAAACTGACGGAAGAGAATAAAAACTTCAAAGGGACCCTTCAGGGACCCGGCGGCGTTTCGTTTCTATGGGGTGATTCCAATGGACGGATGGCTATCTCTTTAGTTCATCAAATGCCCGATGAGGGGGATATTTATATATTTCCCGCACAACTTCGGCACTTTGTCTTTCCTTTCAAGTCTGACGTGACTCGCATTTCCGTTTCAGGTAATATATTATTTACACAAGATTCAAGAGTAAATTATTTTGAAAAGGAGAAGAAAAAATGAGCGACGATACAAGACAAGTTTATGATGAGTTCTTCGAGCATGCGATGCATCTGTTAAACGATCATCAGTTCTCAGTGGAGTTAGTGGCAGGCACCATGATTGCTATTGCTCAACGACTCTATAAAACCCATCTGAGTGATACAGAATACCGATTACTTATGAATGAAATTTTAGACCACGCGGGGGTTGAACCTTATGACGTGGAGAAAGTGAGGTTGCATTGAAAGATACTCTACTAGCCTGGATCGAACGTTATGCGGGGCGACTCCATAACTGGGCCTGGGATAAACGATGGGGACATCGAGACAAAAATGAATGGATTAAAGGATATCGAGAATGGAAAAAAAGTCATTGTCCTCACAATTAAAGTTTAGGGAGCTAAAGGAAGAAGCTTTTAATAGGCTCCATGCGTTACAGTTAAAAAAGAACCATCCGGTGGAGGGGGGAGACCCTACGGATAAGGAAATAGATAAGGAGATGGATGAAATTTTTAAAAATTCTGAAAACTTTTTGGGAAATAATTAAATCGATCGTGCTGATGACGGGACTAATACTTTTTATTATTGGGTGGTGTATCGTGATCTTTTTTCTATGGATTTATGATGCCATCTTTGGAGGTTGGAAATGAAGGGTGATTCTATAAGAGAAGTTGCTTTCGAAATCGACGAGTTTGAAATGGAACATTACAACGAAGACAAAAAGGGAGCATGGGAACGCGTTTATGAATATTTAAATGGAGTAGACGAGCAGATTCACGAACTCCAAGATATAAAAGACTCACATTCTAATTTACCAAAGATAGTCTCCGATGTAGGAATTGGCCTAGAAAATGCTCGATGTGAAATAGATAACCTCGAACATGTTGGTGTTCAAAATGGTTTAGTAAGATCTAAACATTTGCACAACTTCTTGCAGGCTGCACGTCATCGAGATATGGAGGACACCGAGAATCATTACGCATCGGATATAGATTATGTTAACGTTAGAATTCCCTGGTATTTAGAAAATAATTTAATAGAAAAATTATATTTAAAATATCATCAAACAAGAATCCATCGAGTCTTTGATTTAGTTAATCAGTACATTTTTGATGAAAAAGAAGAGCATGAAGATTGGAAAGGTCTTTATGTTTGGTGGGGAGAAATAAAAGAAATATGGGAGGATGAAATAGATGACGAAGAAACTATATCTAATCATTATCATGATCATGATACTTATTGGGAGTATGAGGTTGATCCTAAAGAATGTAAAAATTTAAGAGACTTTTTTAGACAAAGAATGAAAGCCAAACTTCAAGAGAAAGAAGAAGAGAAAAAACGAGAATTAGAAAGACTTAAGACGAGAGAACATAAACTAAGCCGATATAGTACCTTCCGGGAATATGGTGACAAAGTTAAAGGAAGTATTTACTGGATGATTGATGTTAATAAAGAATACGCCAAAGACAAGTTTGGAATGTTATATGTAGGGGCCTCTAAAAATTTTAATCGACGTTTTGGTGCGTATGAAGTAAAGAATAAAAACTTAAATGAACTGGGAAAAAAATTGAAGAAAGAATTACCTCATCTGTCGGATAAAGCCATCAGACACTTTATTATGGAGAATGTAAAACTTAAAGTGATTACGACTAAGCGATTGGCAGACCCGTCCTATCGATCGGAGTGGGAGAAAAAGATTATTACCCGATTTAAACCCTTATTAAATAAACAAAACAATGAAACGAAATACTAAATACAACTATCACCACGGTACACGGTTCACGGACCAGGGATCACGGATCTATGACATCGCTGGATTTAAATTACCAAGCGTCACGACTATCCTTGCAAAGACCAAGGATCAGGAGTATTTGAATCGCTGGAAGGCAAAAGTAGGATATGAAGAAGCAGAACGAATTAAGAATCTTAGTAGCAAGCGTGGGACTAGTATGCATAAATTCATTGAAAAACACATCACGGGTGTCGGCTACGACGATCTTACCGAAGTGGGTGTTCAAGCTAAGCCGATGGCTCAAAAGATTATTGAAATAGGACTTACTCCAGTTAAACATTATTTTGGCTGTGAAGTTATGTTACATTACCCAGGGCTATATGCAGGCTCAACCGATTTAGTGTGTGAACACAATGGCTTAGAGACCATTGCAGATTTCAAGCAAGCCAATAAACCTAAAAGGGAGGAATGGGTAGAGGACTATTATCTTCAGATTGCAGCCTATGCCATGGCGCATGATTATGTATATAAGTCTAAAATTAGGCAAGGTATTATAATGATTTGTACACCAGATTGCTACTACCAAGAATTTAAATTTCAAGACAATGTGTTAAGAGAGTGGAAGCATAAATTCCTTAAAAGATTAGATCAATATTATGAATTAAAAAATGATTACAAAGAAGAAAGACAAATAGATACAACAGAATTACTCGAAGAATTTGAAAAGGAGGCAAACAAATGAGGGAAAGAGTCTACAAGACTATGGTTCAAAGATATACCAGTCAAATGGAGGATGCTCTATTAAAGATTGATATGTTATTAACTAATGCAGGGGCTAGCTCTGTGATGGTGGACCATACAGATATCACAGGTGAGATAGACAAACACCTACATGCATGCGCTCAAGCTCAAGAAAAGCTGGCGATGCTCAAGCGATTTTACAGCACCAATTAAGGCTAGAATGTGGCAACAATGTGGCAGAAATAAGGCACACTTTTTCGACACTTGGGGTCTCGAAATGGTGTCGCAAAGGTGTCGAAAAACACCTCGAAGTGTCGAAAAAAGGGGCACTTGAGCACTATCCTATTGATTACCATGTCGCAAAAGGTTACTTTTCGAGACCTTGCGACACCATTTCGACACCATTTCGACACCCCCTTAAATCGGCTGGTTTCGTTGTCTAAGAACACTAATAGAGGAATTGGTATGTTTTTTCGACACCTTTTAAAATTTTTTGAGCGCGACGAAGAAAAAAATAAAATGTATAAATAGGTGTCGAAAATTTAAATTGTGGCAAAAATATGGCAAAGAAACGTAAAAAAACTAAATTTAAGCATGTAGTCATCAACAAGAAGAAATACTATTTTTATAAGATATCTTGGCTTGACATAACTGGCGATGCCGGTCATGCTACACCTGATGAGTTCGATAAGTTCGAATGCTCAAAGATGGTTACGTTTGCATATATTTATAAACGTACTAAGAAATTCCTTTGGACTTTTGCGAGCTATGACGAAAAGGATGAGGCATATTCAGATAGGAATATCTTCCCTGCAGGGGTCATAACTGAATTAAAAAAATTAAATGTGGAATCTAACTAATATTTATATCTTTATAACTTTACTTGTACTGACTGTTTTTTCTTATTATTTGGGACAGTGGCTAACTTAGATGTTTGAAGCTTTGTTTCCTTTTGTTTTTTTTCTTGGGCTTTTTGTTTTTTTGGCTTGGGCAACTCTTCATTGGGAGGAGTAACATTTAAAATCGGTGCGTAATCGTCTAAAATTTGTTTCATTTTGTTCTCTAGTTCTTCTTCTGACATGTCTTCTAATTTCCCATGTTTTATTATTTTTCTGTCTATGTATAATCCTGCTGCCTTGCCTCGGTTTGTTTCAGCGTTTACTGCAGAGGAAAAACTCCCCTTCTTTAGGGCCATCTCTTTTATGCGAGCAAGTTCAGCAACGTGGCCTTCATAAGAGACCTCAAATTTTTTAAGTCTTTCTTCTTTAAGTCTACCCACATATTGCACCACGAGTGGGCTCAGTCTTGGGTTAAGTAATTCTGATCCTTCTTGTCTTGCTCTATTAGGTGAGTAACCAGCTGCGACTGCTGCTTCACTTTGAGTCATAGGTCCATCTGGTCCGCCAAATACTATAAACTCAGCGAATCTCATTTGCATTTCTGTTAATCTTTTTGGTACACCCATGATTTGACAATTTAAGGTAACTATCCTATAAAGTCAATATGAATGATATAAATATGTTTGATGAAATAGACTATAAAGAAAAATATGAGAAAGAACACAAGCGCAGACAAGAGGCTGAAGGTGAGCTCGCTATCATTAAAGCTACGACTGTTCTTAACTCTCCTGAGATGAGAGAGATGAAAACTAAACTGAGTGAGACTGAAGTAGTCTTGAATGGGACTAAGAGGATTGTGCGTGAGATGCAGCGAGAAAACTCCGATATGTTTCAACGTATTGCTGAGCTGTGTGAAGTTAATGAGTCACACCAAAAATTGAATGGAAAATTACAAACTGAGTTGACAGATTTAGAAGAATTTAATATTAAAGTCCGTCAAGAAGTTACTGTTAAAGAGCAGGAAGTTCTTGAGTTAAAAGCCGACAATATTAAATTAGCAAAACAAGTGGACGACTACGTCAACAAGCTTAGGACGGCGGGCGTTCTGTGAGATTAAGAGAGTTAATGCAATTCATGCAAGAGTTTATGGACAACAAAGGTAAAGGACAAAAAGGATCTTTAGGAGATGCTTCTGTCTTTATGCATGTAGGACAGCATTTAGAAGAAATTCAAAAAATAGAAGTTCAAGAGAGTACAATCATTGGCGCAAACTCTATGAGAGTAGTTTTAAAACCGATGAGTTCGAAACGAATTTTATCACCAACACACCCTGATTCTGGGTTTAAATTGTAAACGTAAGTTACTTTGAAAAATGCAATTAAACCTGAGCGAAAATTATACCAAGATCTTAAAAAAAATACCTGCTCCTTCCACTGGATTCGTATTGAAAATCTTAGCATACCTGGCTGCCCTGATCTATTGGGGTATAATACTTCTGGGCACTTTTTCACTGTTGAATTAAAAGTTACGTCGGGGAACAAAGTCAGATTTTCTCCACACCAAATTGCCTTCCATAAGACCCATCCGAAGAATACATTTATCTTGGTCAAGGCCCTCGGTCAGAGGTCCTTGAAACTTGTTCCAGGGAACAAGATCCAAGAGCTTGTGGCTCTTGGCCATGAACCATGGTCCATGGTTGATTGGATTTCTATTCAGAAAACTTTTGAGAACGCTTGAGGCTTGAAGCTTGAAGCTTGGAGCTTGCGGCTTGGAGCTTGAGGCTTGTGGCTTGGGGCTTGGTCCTTGTACCAGGAGACGTCGCGTCCCTCCTTCAGGCACCAGCGGTAATGATTTTCTAAGATCTTAGTGTATAGGGTACGTGACATGTTTCACCTCTCTAGACCAGCAGCGTCTACAGGTCCCGCACTTGTTGTCTTGCTTTGATGCAGGGCAGTCGCCGCCTGAGTCCACAACCGTGGACCAATGAGTCCAGGCCTGTCCGGGCGTCGTGTTGTTCTTTGCATTCGATAATCTTATGACCAGGTTCTTAGGGTATGAGCCCAGCGGCAGGTACTTGCGCTCCTGAGTCGGCAGCCAGTGCAGTGTTGCCGGAGTCTTCAGACATACTTCGAAAATTTTCTTGAGATGGTCCACACTCTGAATGTCTCCCGAGTCGTGCCATCTGAAGTGCTTCTTGCCTTTAATGAGCACAGCCATGGCCTCTACCCAGCGCGGGTGTGTTAAGCTCTTCAGTCGTCGGTCTAATGCGTCCTTCACATTGGGAAATCTATACCGGCCCTTTAAGGCGTAACAGCCTGAGCACGGTGTGCCCTTAACTTTGGCCAGCAGCTGGCCAGTCTGGCATGCTGTAGCCGGCAGGTTATACGAGCCTTCAGGCATCTTGCCTGGAGCTGACAGGCCGCCGGTGATTTTACTTGCTTCTTTCTTTAACATAATTTTTTATACCTTTTAATTGTGGCCAAAGCTTGGCGCTTGAGGCTTGGTCCTTGGAGCTTGAAGCTTGTGCCTTCAGGAAGGCCCGGCAGCTTTTAACGTACGAGGGCGGAAGATCTTCATCCGCCATCGTAAAATATCTTAATAGTGATCGTCTGGAATTAAGTCTCATCTTCTTCTTCGTTTGGTGTTTCAAATATATATGTTACATGGTCCTTGGTTACTTCACCCCGAAACCACATGACCGGGCATTTGTCTAACCAATCATGAAACTCTTCAGACATTGGGCTAGCTTTCATCGTTCTCCTGTACTAGTTCGCCTTGATCATATCCCTGCTTAACAGCTTCAGCGATATGATCAAGATCCGCATCACTGGGCTCATAGTTTGGATAGTCGTGGATCTTTAAGCTCCACCAACTGCGTTTAGTCAAGAATCACCATATATTGTTTTGGGAAGTGCTGTCTAAACCAGTCGATTCCAGCCCGGACAATCTCCCAGGCCTCAAAGCGCTCAGCTCCAATGATGGTATCATACACAGACGCCGCGTATCCTGGCATCTTAGTTTTTTCTCCAGTGAATCGATTCGCGATTTCTATTTCCTTGTCCTGGTATACAGAACAATCGAAGGGCAGTGTCACCTGTTGACCGTGCCATTCTATTTTTTTCTTTTTTGGTTTTTCAAACATAATTTATTCCTTTCTATATTCATCCTACATGATCCGGGACCAGCTGTCAAGCTTGTGGCTTGTGGCTTGCGCCTGGGCCTGGCTCCGGCAGTTTAGAATGATTCTAAAGTGTGTTGCTGGAGCTAGTGCGCTGGCGTTCAACTAGTTTTGGGATCCCGGCGCTCATCCAGTAATATAGAGGTTTATCTTCCTCCACTAATTTAGAATCATTCTAAACTTCTTGACCCCGGACCATTGGATTGTGGCTTACTCTGGGTTTTAACAGATGCATCCCGCCAAACACCATATCTGGTGCCAATAGTCCGAGCTCAAGGGCGCTACTACAGGGAATACATAAATGTTTCCTAATCATAGCGCCGATTGGCTTTGCTTATCATCCTCCGGTCGAGACCCGATTATCTTCAGCAAATTCTATAATCCTGTTCCTTTCATTCCAAAATAAGACAGTAATGGAATAGCAATTATACCTATTAGAATAATTAATCTTAATTCTATTGGCGAATTCCAAAACATCTGTAATATTTCTATCATATGTTATCCTATTTAATGGTTGACAATAGAAATGTCAAGTGTTAAATTTCATCAATTCTAACAATTAACAGAAAGGACTAAAATGAGTAGAATAAGACTAAACCAAGAGTATCGGAACAAAATCGCAAATCGTATGCGAGTACACTTGGAACAAGAAATCACGCAAGAGAAAGAGGCATATCTAAAAGCAAGGGAAGAAATGAAACCTTTACAAGATATAACTTGGAAACTTGCGAAAGAAATAGTGAGCCGACACTATACTCCCGAAGATATTAAAATGGCATATCATCTACAAAACAAGTTTGAAAATGTGGACACTATTGCGAAAGATAGTTGCTTTCATTTTGGCTATCAAGGTCAAGTAGAGGAAAGAGATCAAAACGACAAACCAATTATGAAAGATAAATATATTGAAAGTCATTTTGATTTTAAGATTGATGGTAATATCAATGGTCAAGAAAGTGGCAAACAAGATGATTTTGGTTATGCTTATTTTCGTGACGAGTTAAAAGGTCGTGAAGAGTGTAATCCCGATATTAATATTGAGATGAAAGACAAGGAAAGAAATCCACACCAAACAAAAATTCAAGATGCAAATAATAAATATCTTGGAACAAATGGTGGAAGTGGAAATCAAACCTCTTACGCAAGAGAGTGGAACAATGATTATGTTCTTGATTTAATTGGTCGTGAATATTGTAGAGATAGATCAATCGCTTGTACTAAAGAGGAATATCAAACTTTGATGTTCTGGCAACAAAAGAAAGGACATTTAATTACTTGCCACGAAAAATGGATAACAAGTGTTTTAAATCAAATGAAAGAAATTAAACTTGGTTTAAAAGGTTATAGATATTTAGACGAGGCTTTAGAGTTATCTACTGAACTTGGTTTAGATATTAATGACGCAGAAATAATTAGAACTAACTCAACGGGTTTAGTTATTTACAATCCAAAAAATCTTGCTGAAAGAGTTAAATCAATGAAGAATAAAAATCTTTCAAGAGAAGATAAGATCAAAGCTAGGTTATTATATAACCAACAACAATCACAACAACAATAAGTCTTGACTTTTAAAGTTATATCCCTTATTATAAGGGATATAACAGAAAGGACAAACTATGAAAGAACTACTAAAAGACGGAACAATGTTTATGATAACTTACACTCCACAAACTATTGGTGGGGAAGTTAACAAGGACAAAAGACATATTACTAGACGAGGTAAATGGGATAGTAAATGTAAAATCAATTCAACTTATATTCTTTACTATGATAGAGATAGAAGTAATTACAGATATGCGAGTAATAAACTTTCGCCTATTCATATTTCTATTGGATTAAATAAAGAAGAAATGAAAAGGATAAACTAATGAAATATTGCCAAGGACCATTGTGTCATACTTATACAACTAAGGACAGAATACGTGGACCGAAAGGCGCCAAGTATTATCAGACGAGAAGAAGATCATACTTCTCTTATCTTGGTGGCAATGCGTGTTCAATGAATTGTCAAGATGATTGGTTTAAAAAGTTTGGCGAGCGAGCAGTCAATCACTTCGGCAGACTAACTGAGCCTAAAAGAACTGATTGTGATAACGCATGGTATAAATATAGAGATTGGCGAGGTTATGACAATAATGATTATTACTTCGTTAATGATTTACTAGGCGAGCGCATACCAATCACACAAGAACAATATCAAGATGAGAATTTAGTTCGTCCATAACTAATGGTCGAGGCGCTAACGCGCCTCGGCTCTGTCTTCGCCCCGCTTCGCGGGGCGTTGCCCTCGCAAGAGTAAGATCAATAGAGGTACCAAACCCAAATCCAAATAACTTTGATCACGAAACACCGATCCCCTTTTTTTAAAAAGGGGTCCCACTACTTTTGGTTGAATTGCTTGATTTAGAGTGTCAGCCATGGTAAAAACTTTTTGGTACCATGAACTTGAATCAGGTTGACATAAGTAAATTACCTGCGGATGTCAGGAAGACCTTTAAGAGACTTCAAGTCATGCATGCAGAAAAAAAGATACAGAATCGAGCTAAGACAGACTTTTTATCTTTTGTTAAGTGTGTGTGGCCGGAATTTATAGAAGGGTCCCATCATAGACATATTGCAGAAAAATTTAATAAATTAGCAACGGGAGAGCTAAAGCGCTTAATTGTGAATATGCCACCCCGTCATACAAAATCAGAATTTGCATCTTACCTCCTTCCTGCATGGATGGTAGGAAGAAATCCAAAATTAAAAATAATTCAAGCAACTCACACCGGAGAATTAGCAATTCGTTTTGGCCGTAAAGCTAAAAATTTAATTGATTCCGAAGAGTATGCAAAAATTTTTAAAACTAGACTCCAGGAAGATTCTAAAGCTGCAGGTCGGTGGGAAACGGCCCAAGGAGGCGAGTACTTTGCAGCTGGTGTTGGAGGAGCAATCACAGGTCGTGGTGCTGATTTATTAATTATTGACGATCCGCACTCGGAACAAGATGCTATGTCCGAGACGGCTCTTGAAAGTGCCTATGAGTGGTATACATCTGGACCAAGACAACGTCTTCAACCTGGAGCTTCTATTGTTTTAGTAATGACTCGTTGGTCCACGAAGGATTTGACTGCTCAATTACTCAAAGCTCAGAAAGAAGTTAAAGGAGATCAATGGGAAGTGGTCGAATTTCCTGCAATCATGGATCACGGACCAGAGGAAGAAGCAGTTTGGCCAGAATATTGGAAATTAGATGAGCTTGAAAAAGTAAAAGCAACTTTACCGGTTGCAAAATGGAATGCACAATGGATGCAAAGGCCTACTTCTGAAGAAGGAGCCATTATCAAACGAGAATGGTGGAAACCTTGGAAGCATGATTGGATTCCACAGCTGCATTATGTCATTCAAAGTTATGATACGGCTTTTTTGAAGAAGGAGACGGCAGATTTTAGTGCGATTACTACTTGGGGACTGTTTTATCCTAATCCAGACTCTCCTTTGAATTTAATTTTGTTAGATGCCCTTAAAGATCGATATGAATTTCCTGAATTAAGAAGAAAAGCTCTAGAACAGTATAAATATTGGTCTCCAGAGATGGTTATCATTGAAGCTAAGGCCTCAGGTCTACCTTTGACGTACGAGCTTAGGCAAATGGATATCCCAGTTATCAATTTTACCCCTAGTAAAGGAAACGATAAGCATGTAAGAGTTAATAGTTGCGCACCGGTCTTTGAAAGTGGTATGGTGTGGGCACCTGAGACAAAATTCGCTGAGGAAGTGATAGAAGAATGCGCAGCATTCCCTCACGGCGATAATGATGACTTAGTTGACTCAATGACTCAAGCGGTAATGCGTTTTAGACAGGGCGGTCTAATTCAGCACCCAGAAGACTACAAAGATGAGAAACATGAGCCCAGAAAAACGGATTATTATTAAATGGCAGGAATTGGCATAGCAAAACGAGGTTTAGGACTTTTAGGTAAACGTAAAAAACTTACCGTAGATAAAGGCGCTCTTCGTATTTCAGAAATCAATAAAAAATTAAAAAAGACTCCAAATGAATATAAACAAGATGTGCATGAAGAGCATGCTCAGGAAGTCGCTGACATTTATGCAGGTAAATGGAAGGGTAAAAAATAATGGCAATATCAGCATTTCAACAAGCATTAAATAGACTGTTTAAACAGTTTACTCTTCGTATGGGCCGTGAACCACAGACCCCTGCAGAATGGATGAATATTCAAAACGAAGCTGTTCGACTTTTTAATAAAACTAAAGGGGACCCTCAAAGTATGATTAATCAAAGATATCGTGATGCGAGGGGTATAGGCTTTAATCCTAAAGTTATACAAGGTGGTAAAAAAGAAGGCATTGAAAGTTTGCTTAAATCAGGAGACGTGAAAGTAGGTGTTGCTCCTAAAACTACAGCAAAAACTTTAGCAGACAAAAAAGATCGTCATATTCTGTTTAGAGATGCTGAGGAAGACATTGCAAGAATTAAAAGAGAAAATAAACAAGCCATAGAAGATTTTAAAAAGAGACATGGCAAAAAAACCGTAGAAGATTTTAGAGACGAAGGTGATTATGATCCAGGTGGATTTGCTGCAGGAGGAATTGCTAAAGGAGCTAAATGGTTTCTTAGATCTACGAGCAAGAATTTAGAAGATTTAAAAGCAGGACATCCAAGATTTAATCAGATATCCTCAGGAGACAAGAAAATACTTATAGAGCAATACCAACTATTTATTAACGATCTTAAAGCTGGAGGAGAAGTTCCTGTGGAAGCTCTTGAAGCCATTTCTAAAAATCCACAATATTATAAAACTAAAAAGGTCGTTCGAAGTCAAGATCCTGACCTGGCTGAAGTAGAAGAACTAATTGATGAAAAGGTTTTTGGTGATGTACGTCAAGAATTAAAAGATTTTGAAGTAGTGGGTAGAAAACCACAAGCTTCAGGTGGTCTTGCCTATATGTTAGGTGAGCCAACTTATATGAAGATGGCTGATGGTGGAGACGTACCTTCACCCGAAGAATTTTTAAACGACAAACATTAT
>VTLG01002884.1_pt1 | contig 16038 bp, 24 predicted proteins | sample 4694571 | NCBI WGS metagenome assembly VTLG01 (sample SAMN12604809, study PRJNA352737) | marine metagenome | biome: ENVO:00000447; feature: ENVO:00000209|ENVO:00000569|ENVO:01000036; material: ENVO:00002151; isolation source: viral sequences binned using virsorter ...
AAACTATTGTATCTAAATCAGAGTCGTTAATAGGTAGGTCCATTTAGGTAAAAAAGGATTCCAAGTTTACAGTTTTTTCTACATTCCAACCAATCGCATCTAAAATAGATTTAAGTGGTTCTAAGAAGGCTTTATCAAATTGGAGATCGTAATCAACATACTTGTCAAGACCGATCTCATGAGGAAAATCCTGAATAAACGAAATAATATTCTCATGAATAATATTAGGTTTCTTCAGATAACAAAACTTAATTTTTTCGCCATTCTGAATGAGAGAGTACTTATTATCCAACTTATGCTTCTTAACATAGTAATTGTACAATAAAGCACCACGTATATGTATGGGAGTTCCTTTGGCATATATTGTGGCATGTGCTTTATACTTAACAACATCCGATGCAGAACGTGGAAATGATATATCCTCAGGCGGTAAGGTTTTAAATTTCTTCCTAGACTGTTCAATAAAATCAATTACATCACTCTCAGTTCCACTCATAATAATTTTAAGAGCATCTTTAATCATTGCCCTGCAAGGTGCTGGTGTTGAGGATTTAACTGCCTCAATACCCATCATCTTTAACTTAGGTTCTTCATACCTAACTCCTTCACTATCCCATACATTTAAAATATATCTTTTCTTAGCAGTCCATATACCACGATCCGCAATATTCTCTCTTGCCATAACCATCTTCTGATCATAAGCATTTACGTAGTCGGCCAATTCTTGGTAAGCACTTTCAATATAAGGCTCGAATTCCATTTCACAGATCTTATTAAGGAACGTAACAACGCCCTCATTAGTTTTCTCTCTCCCCTCGTATACACGTTCAACCAAAGGACCCAAGTTAAGATAAATGGAATCGGTATCAGAAGCAATAACATAATCAACACCCTCAGTTTTTAAAATTTTATTAATATGGGCATTCATCCTATTCTCGATCCATCGAATAGAAACCTGCCCCGACATTGTAATTGCCTCTGCATTCGCTAATTTATAATACCTAAAGTACTGATTCCCAACAGCACCATAAGCACTATTAAGAGAGATCTTCTTCGCCATTTGAATGTTATTGCATCGTGCAATTTCCTTTTCTAACGATTTAGTGGGGGTCTTCTCATATGCCTTCTTTGCCTCAATCATTCTTTTTTTGAAAACTACACGATCTCCATACATCTTATCCATCAACTCCGGTAGAAACCCCCGCACATCCTTCCTGTACTGTGCCCCATTGGCGCAAGTAGCATACTCACTACCAATCTCTACCTCTTGCTTTAAAAACCTCTCAACGCTTGCGCTGGGATGTCTAGCCTCGATGAGGGTTTCCGGGCTGATATTATATTGCATAATAAGATGAGGATAAAGGCTGTTAAGGTCAAAAGAGACAACCCAATCATAGCGTCCTGGTTTCGGTTCCTTGACGTAGGCTCCTGCGTATTTTTCATTTTTTTGTGATCTATTTTTAGGGGGAATTACAATGTTTCTTTTTTTCAAGTAGTTATAAATGATGTTATCCCACATCCGTACTTGATAGAAGACATCAACATAATTTACCTTAGCATCATAAGCCATGGTAAGTGCCAGTTCAATAAGCTTCATCTTGTCTTCAAGACGGTCAACCAGTTCTACGTCAACTATGTTATACTCAATAAATTTTTGCCACCCTTTATGATAAAAATCCTTAAAGGTTTCAAACTCTGAGTGATCAAGTTTCTTCTGTCCTAATTCTACTTCTGCAATATAATCTAATCGATAGGATTCTTGTGCCTTATAAGTAAACTTCTTATAAAGATCAAGATAATCCAATAAAGTTACACCACCAATTTCAAAACTGGTATGCTTACGTCCCATAAGGTAAATTTCACCTTCGGTTACTAATCCCCAAGGAGACATTCTCTTCATCAGTTTCTCACCAAGCACTCTCCTAAGACGCTTGCAAATATAAGGTATATCATATAATTGAATGTTCCATCCAGTTATTACATCTGGAACATCCTGCATCCAATAATTAATAAAATTATTTAAAAGATCATACTCAGTCGGACAATGATGATAAGTTACATCCTTCCTATTATTCTCAAAGGGTTTAACTCCCCAAGTAATGATCTGCTTAGTAGTATAGTCTTGGATTGAGATTGCCAGAATCTCTTCGACGCACGATTCAACATCAGGGAAACCTTGCTCAGACGCAACTTCAATATCCAAAGTAACAAGCTTAATTTTAGATATGTCAAACTTGATCTCATCCTCAGGATATTTCTCCGATATGTACTGGTAAATATACCGGTCATGCCCGTAGATCTCAAAATTCTCAATATCTTCATACTTCTTATAGAACTCACGACAATCCCGTACCGTTCCTGGATTAATAGCTTCAACTGAATCTCCACTTAACGTCTTATATTTAGCCTTTCCTTTAGATTTGACAAATAACGTTGGAAAAAATTCATCTCTGTGCTCATATCTCTTTCCACCATCGACTCCTCTCACCAGGAATTGATTCCCGATTAGTTGAACATTGGTGTAGAACTTCATTCTTTATTAAGATCGAGATATTTTTCAAGGAGTGTGGGTGTTGGATCTGCCAACGTAAGTATCTTATCAGATCCCATCATAAAAGTAGTCTCCCTTGTGACACTTGTTAAAAAGGGCGTAAGAGTCTTACCATCAGTAACAACAAAGGGGTTAATTAATTTGCAATCAGGCTCGCCAATATCAGCAGAGCCCACTTCTTCTATTTCACTAATCAGAATCTGATTATTCGCTAGGGCTAGAATCTTTATTTGTTTTTCCATAATTTACAATGTCCTCTTGATACATTTCCTTAAGTTTAATGATAGGTTCTACCATAGTAATTACCCAATCAGCAGTAATTGGAATAGTATCCTCCTTAGATAAAGGCATCCATGGAAAAAGTGAAACCTGAAACCCTGCTTTATGCTTACTCCCTTCTTCTTCCCCAAGAGTTCTAGGGTCTAGCATTTTAATAGTACACGGTTTGTGGAGAAAATATCCAACCACTCTTTTATCTTCCTTCTCACCTACTGCCATCTCCTTAACATCCGCGATAATGTCTTCTCCAGACTTAAGCAGTAATAGTTTGATTGACATGATGCCCATTTACCTCTTATTATTTTAACATAAAAAAAGAGGATCGTAAAGACCCTCTTATCCATCTCGAACTATCTATATTTAGAGATAGTCCTTACGTGCGTGATGGTCAGGAACTATCTTTCCTAACTCTACGACCAATAATCCATCAGTGAATCTGACTCCTCTGACCTCGGTATCATCCGAGATTGTCCAGACCCTATTGAAAGACCGCTGGGCCAGTCCTTTATGGACAAATTCTGCAGCATCCTTTCGTTCTTCTTTTTTGCCTTCCACATATAATTTTCCAAACTCCGTATAGACGGATACTTCATCTTTCTTAAACCCCGCAAGGGCGATTTCGAGTTTCGATTCGACATTGTTTACTTGTATCAAATTGTAAGGTGGATAATTGGAAGTAGTAGGACTGTCCCAAAATTTATTGAGATAATCATCCATTCCAATACTATTTCTACTTATCTTATCAAAGAGTTCTGGAAGATTTGCAGCGTGATACCTGGCTAGTGTGCCCATGATTGTAGCTCCTTTAAAAGCGAGTTTGTGTTTTGTTGTCCCTTACGGCGACATACTAATTATAACACTTCTTGTCTCTTTCCAACCGTCCACCTTGTACGTATAACCGCCCATGGCCTTTACTGCTTCCCCTAAAGAATGATCATTTCCACCTGGTTCCATCCTATCACCAAAGAAATGTAACTCATCAGATGTAGAAAAATCTCTTAAAATCTGACTCTTATCAGCACCTTTAGGTCCAATATCAATACCAGTCTGGCCACCTAATGCTACAGTAATATCAGGGAACTGATTTCTAATTCGATCTGCTATATCTGATCTTTCATTAGTTCCCCTATCCCATCGAACATACTCATCCCTACCCAAGAAAGGATCCGGATCTCTACCTAGGATACTAAAGTTCACTCCACCAGGTCTCCTCTCAATATGATTCCCATTACGAAGAGGAAACTGACTGAAATCTAATTCATCATTTAAGAACTTCTCTACATCTCCTGGCAACTCCCAAGTATCTCTGTAGACATTCTTATCAGACTCATACGTATCAGAACCAGAGCAGTTATAAACTCTCTTACAATTATTGTATATTTCTGGTGTAACCTGTTGTAGGGTCTTGTCTCTATCACTACCAGTGACAAGATAAACATCATTCTTATCAACAAACTGATAGAACTCATAAAAAAATTCAGAGGTGATCTTTCTCCTGCTAGGAGTCAAAGTTCCATCAACATCAAAAATAAATTTTTTCAATTAAATCCCCCAAATAGTATTACAATAATCCCTAATAGAACGATCTGATGAAAAGAATCCCGATCTTGCAACATTAATTAATGACATACGTTGCCAATTCTTCCAATCCTTCCAGGCACTGCTCACCCGATCCTGAGCATCACAGTAATCAGAGAAATCAGCACACACACAAAATGGATCGTGATTCAATAAGTTATTAACAAGTGGTTCAAAAGTTTCCTTGTTACCATTACTAAAGTGTCCTCCTTTAACCAAATTAATTGCTTCCCATAATTCAGGTCTCATATAACTCTTAGGTTCATATCCATTCTTCCATAGGTTTGCTATTCCATTCTCATCATTACCAAAGAGGAAGAAGTTCTCTTCACCTACAAGATCACGTATTTCTACATTAGCACCATCAAGTGTACCAATTGTCAGGGCACCATTCATTTGGAACTTCATGTTACCTGTACCAGATGCTTCCTTACCTGCAGTAGAAATCTGTTCAGATAAATCAGCAGCAGGATATACTTTCTCTCCTAACTTAACACTATAGTTTGGTAAGAATACTACCCGTAACTTACCATCCATATCAGGATCAGTATTCACTACCTCTGCAACATTACAAATAAAATTAATAATATGCTTGGCAAAGTAATATCCAGGTGCTGCTTTCCCACCAAAGATTACTGTTCTTGGAACAATATCATGACCATTCTTAATGCGAAGATATTGAGCAACTACCCAAAGTGCCAGAAGATGTTGTCTCTTGTACTCATGGATCCTCTTAACTTGCACGTCAAACATACTTGAAGGATCAACAGAGATACCAAGTTCATCGTGAATATAAGATGCAAGTCGATGTTTACCAATGACTTTTGCCTCTGCAAATTTTTCTATAACATCCGAATCATCTACATGATTTTCAAGATCTCTAAGTTTCTCACCATCAGTAATCCAACCTGGTGCATACTCATCCAATACTTCAACAAGACAGGGATTAGATGAAGCAACCCACCGTCTTGGTGTAACACCATTAGTTACGTTAGTAAACTTATGAGGCCATAGATCATTAAACTCTGGCATCAACTGAGTCTTAACCAATTCAGAATGTAATGCCGCAACACCATTCACATGATGAGAACCAATGGTTGCAAGGTTTGCCATACGTACTGACTTACCACCACGCTCATCAATGATAGACATCTTCTCTAACATTGCATCATCACCAGGATAATGAAGTCTTACTACCTGTAAAAATCTTCTATTAATCTCATAGATAATCTCCATGTGACGTGGAAGAAGAGTCTTAAAGAGTTTAAGATCCCACTTCTCTAATGCTTCTGGTAAAAGAGTATGATTAGTATATGCAATAGACTGGTGTGTTATCTCCCATGCTTGTTCCCAATCAATATGTTTAAGGTCAACAAGGATTCTCATCATCTCTGCAACAGCAATAGAAGGGTGAGTGTCATTAAGTTGAACTTGATATCTGTTAGGAAATTCTTCTATAGGAACATGGCACTTCTCCAAATTACGAACCATATCATGGAGAGAAGCACTAACAAAGAAGAACTGTTGTTTCAATCTTAGTATCTTACCATCATCTGTACCATCATTAGGATAGAGAACCTTGGAAATAGTCTCTGACTGTACTCCCTGTTCAACTGATCCCATGTAATCACCTATGTTGAACGCATAGAAATCAAAGATCTCTGTTGCATCTGCTCTCCACAGTCTTAATCTATTACAACAATCAACTTTATGTCCCAACTGCAAAACATCATAAGGAACAGCAACTACTGTTTCAGCAGGAACCCAACGAACTCTATAATTATCTCTATCTGAAATATAATTCTCTACTCTTCCACCAAATCCTACCAGAACAGACTCATCTGGTTGTGCAAGTTCCCATGGCCAATCTCCATGCAACCAATTATCAGTAGATTCTACTTGATAATTATCTTTGATAAGTTGCTTAAACATGCCAAACTTATACCTTATACCATAACCAGTAGCAGGTACTTGTAAAGTTGCTAGGGACTCCATATAACAGGCAGCCAAGCGTCCTAACCCACCATTACCCAATCCAGGTTCTTCTGCTAGATCAAGAACCTGTTCTAAGGTTAGATCATATTCTTTTAATGCTTCTCTTGCTTCTTTTTCTATCCCAAGATTGAGAAGATTATTACCAAGTTGTGGTCCAATTAAAAATTCTGCTGAAAGATATGCAACTTCTTTCTCGTTATTACAAACCTCTGGAGCAAGATGATATGTCATCATCTGATCTCTTACTGCATAGCAAAGTGCCATGTATATGTCATGAGCACTAGCATTTATAGGACGCTTTCCTAATGTATAAAAAAGTCTCTCATTAATACCATTACAAAGATTATTCACCATATTTTATTCAGATTCCTCTGCCCTTGCTTTCTTACCTATATTATACTTCTGTTCTAAAATCCAGTCGTTTTTATCTTTATACGGTAACACTTTAATCTGATTGAGGGGAGCAATATCTTGAATGGCATCTTCCTTTACAACACTAATGAGACCCCAATCAGCGAGAAGACGAGTAATACGGTTGCGACGCTGAACATCATTAACAGTAAGATTAGCGTATTTGCCATCAAGAGCAAACAACTCCTTAAAATGCACTATGTAATATTTACCCTGCTTGTGCAATATATGACAGGATTGGTAAAGTTTCTTTTCCTTTCTTGACGCTACGCCAATCCTTGTTAGGGTTTCTCTTACCTTAAGAAAATCATCAGGTTCATTCAACTTAACCTCAATCATTTTGTCCTGAGACCAATGAACCTGAGGTTCAACAGTTTGAGTCATTTTGTACCACCAATTTCAAGTCGTTTCTTAATGAATTCGATTTGTTCATTTGATAAAATCTTCATGACTTGATATGCCTTTTCATTACTATATCCATAGTATGATTTAACAGATTCTAAATCAGACACTTTATCTTTTCGAATCCAAGGAGAGAATCTCTTCCTTTTCCTCACACTATTTAGATAAAATTTATATTGCATGTCCTTATCTAAAGAGGAATATTTGTTCATTTCATTAGAATAAAGAACCGTGTCGAGATGTCCGCTGAGACACCTATTAATAATATAAGGAGGGTAATCCTTAATAACACTGGGATCATCTTTAATCAAATCCTCCTTAGTAAAATTAATAGAATTCAACCAATCTTTCAATTCAGTCATCACCAACCCCAACATACTCCAGAATAACGAGTTCCACTAATTGCTTCAGTTACCCCATGAGGAAATAAAAATAAAGAAGGAAATATAACAATATCCCCTTTACCTAATTTTACCACACAATCTTCCCAAAAGAAAAGATCAGCACCCTTATAATCATTATTAAAATTTAGTATCATACTAAGAACTGGTATTCCTTTTTGAGTTCCATCAAAAATTGAATGAATATGATCATGATGTTGTCTCATGATCTGACCAGGACTATACCTATTAAAACGTACAGGAGTAAAGGTTCCCATTATACCTTCTGTTTTCGGTGATCCTTTGAAAATATAATGAGACTTATATCCCTCCAATGCCTTAAGAATAGCTGGATTTAATAACTTTTGCAGTTCTGCTGTTGTTGGTTGAACATCCAGTTCCATTGTTTCTTCAGAAACACGGGAGTCCTTGTGATAATCATACCAATTGTGGGGGTTCCATTCTCTAGTTTCAATATTTTTAATCACCCTATCACACACATAAGAAGGAATAACACCTTCCTCTATGTAAATAAGCTCTTCTAGTTTAGTATTAGGATTATTCACCAGTCGGGATAATATGATATGTTAGAAATATACTGATAGATTAAACTCCACCCAAACTCAAAGGTTTGACCTTTCTCATCTTGAAGATAAAAAGGAATGTTTGGATGTATTCTCTTTGCTCTATAATAATGAGAAACTACATTACAGTCATCATCGATATGACGTTCTTTTTCTAGTTCTTCTTCAGTCATTGTACTGTCCAAGGATCAATTTCTTCACTTAACTCATCAACATCTCTAAGAAGATTACTATACTTCTCATCTGATGCAGCAAACTCTTGTTCTTTCTTAGTGGTATAATGACATACCACAGGATTAAAGAGCTCTTGATGTTTGGGTTCTATCCATCCATGACTTACATCTTGGATACCAAACAACCCACAATATGCTCCTATCCTACTTAGGATAACCCAAAAAGCATATTCATCAATTATTCTAGGATTAGGAACTGGATAAGGTATTTTACCATCTCTTAAGTTACACATCAACTCAACTAACTCGCCTAGTCGATCTATGATATCTAAATGAAGATTGTTATTGAATAACATCACTCCCATACAATACTTATATGTGTGTATCTCTCCTCCTGCTTCCTCAATACACTTATCAACATAATCTAGATCTGATCTTATAGTCCTTCCACCTCCAATATTGGGGTCATGACGGAATCCAAACTCTTCTCTACCAAAGACTTCTGCATAGTTATAATGATCAAAAAGATATTTAACATCATCATAAAAAATAGTATCAGAATCTACATATAAAAGATTAACATCAGCCCCATCAAAGTACTGCAAATTAAACCATCTATAAATGAAAAGCATCCCATGATTAGGTTGCTCCTCAAAAGGTCTAATCCTTACCTTATATTCAGTCCTGAAATAATCGGGTATATAATCAGGATCATCACAAAACAAATAAACAGGTATTTCATCATTAAACTCTCTTAGAGAACTAATACTATGTTCAAATCGATCCATCTCATGTTGATTTACATGAGAATGATTATTCATCTTATAAGAATAATATACTATATTTTCACTCATCAACGTCCCTCTCTAGATCTATTCCTAATAGTAATATGATTGCCTTCTATTGCAAACTCAAGTTTATCCCTATGATCCCACATTAACTCTTCATATAAATGATCAAGTTTCTGCATATCATCCCAGACATCAGTGGGAGTAGGCTCACCCCAATACGGACTGTCTTCCATTAGTAACCTCCATACGGATCATTTTCCGGAGTAAATTTTTCTTCCTTATGCTCAAAACCTTCCTTTACAATCTCATTAAATTCCTTAAATGAAGACTGACAATCAGGAGGTTCAGGATACTTATACCCCTTCATCTTTCTCCACTCTCCATGCATTGCACCAAGAATCCATGATTGAGAAAGACTTCTAGGCCCATTCTCCAATATTTCTAATTGGAATTTAGAAAGATTCTTTGATGCTTTAAATTCTACCCTCCAATTAGAATCATCCCAAGTGGTTGTTGTCATCCAATAAGACCCTCTTTCTTGAGTTTACCATACTTATAGCAACCCTCAAAGTTAAATTGAATCTTTGGTTCTTTAGTATAATTAAATAACAACAACTCCTTTCGTTGATGTTGCTCCCTCATGTACTCGCCTACAGACCTCATTGTATATGTATGCTTAAACTCAGTAGCATTCCAACCCTTAAATCTATCTTTTACAAGTTGATCTGAATTATAACTTACCATCATGTCTATATGAGAATGTTGGTCACAATCAGCAGCAAAATTATCATGATCAAATCCCTTATGCATAGATCCTTTCCTTCCATATAGATTATCCTTAATATCATAAGGAGGATCTAAGTACATAAAAAGACCATCATGGATATCATTCTTCATCAGGTGTTCATAAGAATATTGATTAATATGCCAATTAGAAATAAGACTAGAATATCCTGGTAATTTTTCTATACCCCTCATAGAAAAATTATTACTAGATGCCTGAGCAGAAAAAGATGAACTTTCTGTTAAACCACTAAAAGAACACTTATTAACAATATAGAATGCTGCAGCACGTTCTATAACATCCAAATTTCCATCATTAACAGATTCCTTAGAATTATTAAAAAGTTCTCTTGCTGAATCTGGTTCTGGATGAGTAGATTTATATTGCCTTATCTTATCTGTTAATTCATCTCCAAACTGTTGCAACTGAACCCAAAAATTTATTAAAGGTTCATAGAGATCATTAACAGTAATCTTTAAATTAGGATACTTTTTAGTCACATAGAGTGCTACACTTCCTCCACCCAAAAAGGGTTCCCTAAACTCCACATAATTGCGAAGATCAGGAAAATAAGGATCCATTTTAGTGACAGCTCTAGACTTACCACCAGGATATCTTAAAGGAGTTTTAAGAGATTTCATCTAGACTCTCCAAATTAGCAAGATAAAGTTTAGCATAACACTTGGCCATCAATTTAGCATCTTCTTCACTAAGATCATCTATTACTCTACATACTTTTTCATATTCAAAACTTCTTTCTATACTATGAAGTTCAATCTCATGAAGATAATCCATTACCCTTCCTCTACCTATTCCATAGGGGTCCATTATTTTACCTGTTCTGTTTTATCAGCATTAACTCCCAAATACATTCCCACGACAGGAACAGCAAAGATAGCAACCCTTGCGAATCCTGTTACTGCTAATATAATGAGTGCTGCTTTAGATTGATTTAGCATTACTGTGATTTATACTGAGCATTAGTATCCCAATCAGGAACAATCATAGGATGTAAAGGTTGCCAATCTTCACGCATTTCTACTACTATTGTATTAATAATCCTATCAAAACTTTGTGCCATTCTCCTATATCCAGATCCCACATATAATTGCCCTGCAAATACAGAACAAGTAGCAGCACCCCAGAAGATATAATACCATCTGGATTTAACTTGAGCTCTTTTCTTTTGATATTTGGAATCCATCATGGTCTATCTGGGTGTGAAGTCTGTTCAGTAAGTCTTGCAGTAACAGGACCATCATCAGAATATACTTCTAAATGATGGATGTTAATTGAATCCTTTTCAAATATTTTAACATCAACCCTACCATCTTTGCAAGAAACTGTGATAGTTCCATTAGCATACCACTCTTTAGGGTCAGTTTGAAACTTATATACTGGATAGGGGTCACGAGTTTGAGCACCTGCTACTACTCTATAAAAATCTTTAGTCATAATTTAATTGGGTTTAATACTATAAGTATAGGGTTCATTAATCCAATGAGAAGTTAATTCATTGAGAAAAGTAGCAATTATAATAATTCTACGTCCTGCTGACGGAGGTCTATGATAATGCTCTCCTCTGAATATTATAACATCATCTTCTTTAGGATGATGCTCTTCTTCACCGCACACTGTTTCTCCATCAGTATCACTCAAATACATTAACACATTCTCATGAGGATAATCATGATCACAATGAGGAACAGAACCTTTTCTAGTTTCAGTCGGAAATACCATCTGAGCAGCCATTCTATAAATGACATCACAACCAATATTATTATAATCTAATATCTGAAGTAATACTTGTTGAACAGCATCAAAATGAGAAGAACTTAAATGAGGATAACGAGTTCTCTCATTAGCCCTCGCAATAAATTGATGAAATAGTAAACCAAAATTCTCATACTCTCCTTTAAGAGTAGGATATGACCTCTCAAATGGTGTAGTTCCATCTGTTGCAGTACTCTGCCAATACCAAGCAAATTCATTACTTAAAATAAATTTTTTTAACTCTTTATATTCCTTAGTGCGAGGATTCTTTAAAGTTCTAAGCATCTACTTTTCTTCTGGTTTTTTCCAAGGTGCTGGATCAGAGATATCCAACCACCTTTTAATCCATCTTATTATTTTTCTCATTTGAATTCACACTCCACCATTATCTCAGTAAGACAAGCTAAAAGATTTATCTCCTGATCAGCCACAAAAGCGATTTGGTACTGATACTTAGCAATAATGAGGACAGCAGCAGGAATGCTATTGTTTTCAAGGGTGCTATAAAGACCATCGTAAATACGCCTAAGAAGTACACCAGAATCATTGTCCAAATTATTAACGACCCATTTACGTACTTCAGGGAAGTTCTTCTCTTTGAGGTTTTTAATGAGATCATTAGTCTTTACATCACTAAAAGTTGCTAATATACCACTATCTATCTTACCACTAACAGAATATCTCTGACATTCATTTAAGACTCTTCTCCAATCTGGGAAGTGTTTATTAATAAGTTCTACAAGGACCTTCTTATCAGCTTCGCACCGTTCTTGGTCCAAGATAAAGTTAAGTCGTTGGAAGAAAGCAGCAGCGATTGCTGGCTTTTGTTGTCCTGTAATTCCAAATTCGATAACTGCGCATCTAGAATGGAGGGGTTCAATGATTTTGTTTTTGTAGTTACAGGTGAAGATGAACCTGCAGTTGTTTGAAAATTCCTCGATAGATGCCCTAAGTAAGAGCTGGACATCTGGGGTTGTGTTGTCTGCCTCGTCAATGATGATGACTTTATGTCTACTATCAGATGAGAGGGAAACTGTTGAGGCGAAGTTTTTGGCGTTATTTCTGACTGTATCAAGGAACCTTCCTTCATCTGATCCGTTGATAACATAAACATCTACTCCTAATTGATTACATAGTGCTTTAGCTACTGTTGTCTTACCACACCCTGCAGGACCAGCAAGAAGTAAATTAGGCACCTCTCCCTTATCTAGGAAATCAAGAAAAGTTTTCTTGATATTCTCAGGAAGAATACAATCTTCAATTGTCTTGGGTCTATATTTCTCAACCCAAAGAAACTCATCCCTCATAATTAAAATTAATCACTACTTTTACTTTTTCATTAGTAGAGGTTACTCCCTCATGTTCTAAATTAGAATCAAAAATTACTACCCTATTCTTAACACACTTTACTCTACCACCACTCTTAAATTGTGTCCACCCATTATTGCTATTAACATAAAAAATAGCAGTGGTTACATTAGGCAAATCTGAATGATAACCCCCATGCTTATGAAACATAGTTCGTGGATTTAAATTGGCTTTAATTCTATGCAAATCTTTAACTCCTAATTGAGATTGACAAATCTCTAAAAGAGGATAAAAAGAGGATGTTTTTCCATTCCAAGGAGGATATTTAGCATGAAAAGTATGAGTGAATTGAAAAAGATTAGGATTGTATTGAGGATGATTCTCAGGTAACATTTCATCATTATAATACCAGGAAAAATTAGTTCCTAGTAGAGAAGATTCAATCTGTTTAAAATTATAACTAGGTAAGAAATTATCAATTACCTTCATACTTTCTCAATCTTACATAATAGGGTGCAAGAGAGGTACTGCTAAAAGTTGGATTAGGCAGAATCCCTCTCTCTAAATTCAATTCTTGAAGTAATCCCCAAGTTTCATGGTCATCATCCCATATTAATATATTAACGTACTCATGACCATCATTCAACAACTGGACAGCTTGATCTTGAGCAAGTGTCCAATCATCAAATTCCTTTCCACCTACTTGATAGGTCATTCAAAAGTAGAATCTGGTTCTAAAGCTATGTAATAAGTCAAATCATAATTCTTACTCTGGAATCTTGATAACAGTTTAGATGATATCACTACATCATAAGATCCTTCAATAAGTTTTAAATTCTCTTCCTTAAAATTACAAGTAAATGTCTTATCAGTTTCACCAACCTCGATAGAGAACTTATTAGAAGTATCATTCTTTTTATCACGAACCACCACTCTTACAACTCCACCTTCACCAATAGCAGAAATATCTGGCAATTGAAGAAGAGAAGATGATTTCTTAAGTCTATCTAAATGTTGACTTGTAATCACAAAAGATACATCTTCAGTAGGGAGAGTAATAGGCTTGTCTGGTGGAGATACTATTACAGAAGGATCAGCAAAGAAATACTTAGATCTCATCTTACCTTCCTTGATAACCACATAGTTATCATTTGCAAAATCCAGTTGAGGACTTTGATAAAGACGAAGACCATTCATAAACTGCTGAAGATCATATATTCCAAAATCCTTAGGAAATTCTTCTGTGACTGTGGCTTCAGCAAGAATATTTTTCATCACACTCATGGTGCGCAGTCTAGTTCCCTGCTTAAAAAGAATAGATTGATTGATCTCAGTAAAATTTTTAAGTAAAGAAAGAGTATTTTCAGAAAGTTTCATAACCACGGGTCGTAATTTCATTTTGTGTGTTGCCGCTAAAATAATAAAGCAAGAGACAATAATGCATTGCCTTTAGTATATCACGTTTTGCCTGTCCTTTCTTATCATACCTACTAAGATACTTAAGTGCATTAGAACGACAAAAGGATTCTGCATCTCCTACAGAATGAATAAGATCTAAAGTCTGTACATCTGAATTATCATTTGTATAATGTCCAGTATATGTGGAAGAGACATAATCTTCAAGGTCTTTAATGCCTTTATCTTCTTGATATTTTTTACAAGATCCTCCTGTTAAATTTGGTTGGGGTTTTGAACTAACTGTTGGATAAGGATCATAACCCAAACTAATACGATCATTACCCATTCCACCTGGGAGTCTAGTAGGTCCCAAATTAATGGTATCAGGAGAAGCAGGTGCTGGATTACCAGTTACACTAAATCCATCTTCTTCCCAAAAACTCTGATCAATACCACCCAGAGATATAGTATCTGCTGCATAATAATTATCTTCTTCAAGACCTGCACTTACAATATCTTCTTTATTCATAATTGGATACTCCTCATCAATTGTTCCATTAAGCACATCATGTAATAAACTCCAGGAATTAATCATAGCATTTCTTGTGTAAATTGTCCAGGTTTCATTCTTCCTCCACTGGAAGTTGAACTGTAGCATCTACTTTATCATACAACTCCAGAAATGCTTGCTTAGTCTCATCATCAAATCTACTTACACATACTTGAATTGCTTTCATCTTATCATTAAAGATGCTATAGGCATGAAGAATATGGACCAATCTACGAGTACTAATAATCTCATCAATACCTCCATCATAAAAAGTTTTACGAATAATATCACCCCAATCAACAAGACGCTTACAAAAATCTTTATCTTCTATTCCCAAAGAAAATGAAACTCTTCCCAGTATCTTTGTCTCTACTGAAGGCGCTGGATAGTCCTGCTCAAAAGTTACTGGAAATCTCTCAAGGAATGCTTCATTTAATACATTAGTACCAATGAACCTACCGTCCTCAGATCCTTTACCTTTAGTATTAGCAGTAGCAATAACATTAAACCCAGGATAAGGTTCTACATATTTACCAATCTTCTTAAGAAAGACACCCTTACCTTCTAAAATACTCTGCAAACATAAAATCTTATTAGAAGCAAGATCAATCTCATCTAAAAGGAGTGTAGCTCCCCTTTCCAATGCCTCAATAACTGGACCGTTATGCCATACAGTGTTGCCATCAACAAGACGGAACCCACCAATAAGGTCATCTTCGTCTGTTTCAATGGTAATATTTACTCTAATTAACTCTTTATTTAGTTGAGCGCAGGCTTGTTCAACTGAGAAGGTTTTTCCATTCCCAGAAAGACCCGTAAGAAATACAGGGTAGAACATATTGGCTTTAAGAATGGTCTTAATATCATTAAAAGGACCAAAGTTGACGAAGGTATCATCTTTTTGAGGTATAAGATTTTGATGGAAAGAGAGAGGAGGATCTACTGAAGGAGCGCTATAAGATTTCTCTATATTTTCAACTGACTTTATGGTTACTTCTAAATTCCACTTGCCACGACCAACTTTAAACTGCTCTAGTCTTTTAGTAACTGTTTGATAGGTAATATCATTAGCAGCACAATA
>VTLG01004658.1_pt1 | contig 16035 bp, 8 predicted proteins | sample 4694571 | NCBI WGS metagenome assembly VTLG01 (sample SAMN12604809, study PRJNA352737) | marine metagenome | biome: ENVO:00000447; feature: ENVO:00000209|ENVO:00000569|ENVO:01000036; material: ENVO:00002151; isolation source: viral sequences binned using virsorter ...
AACCTATACCTGTCCCATTGGTAACTGTGTCCGGTCCTGTAACTGTAACTGCTGTTCCTGCATATATTGATTCTCCAGCAGTTAAAGCAAGTCCAATTTTAACCTTATTAGTAGTAGTAAAAACTTGTGTGACAGGAGCATCAGTAATAGCAGCACCAACTGTTATAGAATCTCCAATACCAATTCCTGTAATAGAGTTTAATGTAAATTCAGTAGTCCCAATTCCTGCAGTAGATCCAGCAGAAATAGCAGTATTCAAAGTAAATGATTTGTCTATTGTAGTAGGAGCATTAATCTCAACAACAACTTTCTCCCTATCCATCATTAGTATAGGATAGGATGGCAAATCCCAAAGAAAAGTTTCTCCTGCATCTAAACTTTTATTTAATAGTTTATATGCAGTTTTTCCAACTCCCTCAGATTCTTCCCAATGAGGGTAAATATATATCGACGAAGTACAAGTTCCCAATCCTGTATTATGCATTAAAATGGATCTTAGATAAGTTGTAGAACTAACTCCTCCTCCACCAGCAAGCTCAGTAATACCTACCGTATAGATACCAACAGTATTAATACCTGTAAGAGATACAATAGGTGTTAATTTATTTTGTGTTGGCATCTTCTTTCTTAATTAACTTTGCTAAATCAGCAGTAGAACCAACGAAAAGTGCATTGGTCACATTTGAAGGACCTTTAGCAACCTTCTCTTCCTCAACATCCTTCAGTTTTTTCTGAAGATCCATTAATTTATCAGTCGCATCAGAAACACTCTTAATTAATTGCCCAGCAACTTCATATGCTCTTGGCATTTCACTCTCTTGAGCAAGTTCAAGAATTCCATTAATTGCTTCTTGTCCTTTCTCAATGATAGAGTATAAATTTCCTCTTGTATACTCATAATCTTTTTCAATATCATCTTTAGTTAATCTATCAGGTTTCTGCTTTTCTACCTTTGCAGGTAACGCTTCTGTAACAACTTCAGTTGCTACATTAAAAGCATCGTCTAATTGATCAAATTTCTTTGTCATTTTCATGTAATATTCCCATCAAATCCAAAGTCATCACCAAATGGAATAAGGTCATTATCTGCTTGAGTAATTCCCTTAATAGGATCTCCTCTTAAATGTGAACCAATTGTAGTACCGTCCTTACCCCTTTCTACTGTAATATTCTTAGAAGATTCATCAATCTTAGTAATATAAATCTCCTCGCCACCAAGATCATAATACTTCTCAATACCTAATCCACTAACAGATTCTACAGCAAATACAACATCTGTAGTTCCTATGTCAGCAGTCAGAGTGGTAAGAATATCACCAGTATAATCCTTAATTGCTCTTGGAGTAACTGAATAAGTAATATCCCGTGTAGTGGACTTGGAATCTCCAGCAAGATAAGAAACACTTGTCTTCTTGATGATATCCTTGGTTGCGCTGGAAACAGGACCGAATAGATATGTCTTTGCAGTAAATCTTAATGTATAAAGAAGAACTCTTCTCTTATCAAAGTCTCCCTCATAATCATCTTGCATTGTTATATTTTCTAATACAACAGGAATATCTCTCTTCTCTTTAATTGATGATACTAACTGTACCGTTAGATTGTATGCAGGTTGAAAATATGGTAAAATCTGTTCTGTAATTTGTAATGCATCATCATTTAACTTACACATAATAGCAAGTTCAAATTGCATATTATAAGGAACAGGCATAAATGCCTTTTTAATCTCAGTATTATTGTCTGGATCTTTTACTACAATCTGTTGAGTAGTAGTAACTTTACGAGAAGGATCATATGTTAATCCAGTAAACTCAAAAGACATTCTTGGCAACGTTATTGCAGTTGCTCTGTTTAAATCTGGTTGTTGCGTAAGTCTTGCCAGGAACTTTTGTGTAGGACCATATGCTAAAGGAACCTTAGTGACATTTACATCGGTGCCACCAGCATCTGTATGGGTAATAGATATCCCATTAAACAGAGTACCAAAAGAAATAATGGTCTTCCTCAATATTTCGTTATAAAAATATTCAAACATTGTTAAATTCCTAGTACTTTATTTAGGGCGTTCCAAAGGGATTAGTCTCTGTAAAGTCTAAAATCTTGTCTGCCTCTGTTTCTATATTGAAGTTATCTGCATATTCTTCAGTATCTCCAATCTCAGTGTCAATAAGTCTTATATCATGAGTAGCACCTGAAGATGCTCCTGTTAATGTCTCTCCAATTACAAATGTTCCTGCCACATTAGTTATCTCAAGTATATTAGTATCCGACTTCCATACTCTTACTCTTGCAGTTGCTCCACTTGTACCACCTGTAATAACTTCATTAAATTGGAAGTTACCACTACCAGTACCACCAGGTATAGAGAATGTAGCATAAACAGGTAAATCACCAGCAGTATAACCAGAACCAGTATTTGTATACCAGACATTAGTTATCTTACCTGCAGCATTCATGACAGCAGCAGCAGTTGCAGTAGTACCAATTCCAGTCTTAGCAATAGAATCTGGAGCAGGGAATGTAACTGTTGGTGCAGTAGTAAATCCACTACCACTAGCAGTAACTGTTACAATACCTAGAGTGTTATCACTAATAAAGCTTGTAGCAGCAACACCAGATCCATTCCCAGTATTGGTAAATTCAACTCCAGGTACAACTGTATACCCAGCACCTGGGTTGATTATATGAATTGCCTGAACAGACTTAAGTGCGGAATTGACGTTTGTATTGCAATATTGTATACCACCAATCATTTCTCCTATAGTAGCAATACCAGTAACTCCCCCTGCTGGTGCAGAAGATACCCCTACAGTAGGAATTCCAGCATATCCTCCACCACGATTACTAATCTTAAAGTAAGATATAGCACCAGAAGTTATAATTCCAGTATATGCAGCAGCAGTTACTCCAGCACCTACTAGAGTAAGTGTTTGTGTAGGTCCAAGAACTGTAGAAATACCATCTTCAGTAGTTCCATCTCCAATATCATCTCCTACTAATTCATCATCGATAGCAGCAATACCAGTATCAATAACCTCATCTTCGTAACGGAAGAGCTCACATCTCAACTGGTAAACATAAGTCTTTTGTAGTTGGTAGAATGGTTTCTCATGCTCTACATACTTAATTTCAAACAACCTATCTCCCAATGGGAAATAAACTAAATCCCCTTCCTTTGGTCTAGTGGTCAACTTTACATTAGACTCATTCTTCATTAAAGGTTCAATATAAGTCTCCCACCTTTCCCTAGAAATAGTAAGAGTTACTTCATTGGTTCCTTCAATACCAAACTTAGTCATCAATACAGGATTATCTGCATATCCATCATAAGTATCTACATATGCCTCTAATGGATATGCATCATCAAACTTAGACTGAATTACTTCTCTAATAACTGTAGTTTCAGTCATATACTTCCTTGGAAGATAATGCACTTCAACACCATACATCCTCAACTGTTCGTTGATAAGACTTTGAACTAAACTCTGTTCGTTCTTAGCACCTTGTTGAAAGTATGGATTAAGTGCCATAATCTTAACCTATCATATCTAATGGAGGCAATTCATAAGTATTGGACATTTGCTCTCTAATGATTTCAAGATCTTTCATTCCATCATCATAGATTTGTCGTCCGTTTAATTCAATACCTCCTGGCAATTTAACTCCTTGGAATTTAAGTAAATTTTGTCCCCACTGTCTTTTGAATAGAGCAGCAGTATATCTCTTTAAAAATGAATCATTCCAAACCCTTGTGTAATCGTTTGGATTTAATGCTCTAAAACAATCAATTATTATAAAGTCTCCTACTGCTAAACTCCCCCAATCAACATCTAAATATAACCTATCCATTCTTTGATTAAATCTTATTTGCTTCTCAGTCGTTAATAAGAATTGAATATCTGACAAATAAGTCTTTGTCATTGCATAACTCAAAATTTCCGTAGAACCCCAGTAGTAAATATCGTTTAAGAATAACTGATACTTAACACTAAACATGTTATTAGTAGCAGTATTCAATCCATCAAAGTGATATATCTTAGTTACACCAATAACTTCAGGAGGTATTTGGAGATAATTACTATTTTCATAATATGAGAATGTAGTTGCTGTTCCTGCAATATTTGCTGAAGCAGTTTCAGTAACTATACCAGCAGTTCCATAATTTCCATTAGTCGATGCTCTACCTCTATCAATATCTTCTTGTGTTACCCGATATTTCATATAGATTTGAGAAACACCATCAAAATGTCTCTCTTGAAAATATTGAATAGCGTCATCTATTAAATCATCACATTGCTCTGTGGCTAGATTAATTTCCAACACAGGAGCACCTAGTTGCCTTAAACAATATTCTTTAAATTCCGTCCTGCTTGTTGGTTGAGCCATTTACACAACTACTCTTTTAGATATTTAGGGAGCAGAAGAAATGCCTGCATATACTAGGATATTACCATTAGCAATGCTGTATATTGTTGTTCCAGAACTTACTAGAACATTATAAACATACCTTCCTTCTGCAAGGTTTCCAGTTGCTGTTGATCCTAAAGAAAGATTAAATTTTCCATCATAAGCACTAGTGAACCCTACATTAAAAGTCGCTAAGGCACCCATAGTTGCTCCTACAGATACACTTTTTGCTAATTGGGCAGAACCAGTCCATCCAGTAAAATTGTAAGCAGCATTGCCCGTATCAACCACAGTAAAGTCTGCTGAGAAATTAGCACCCCCAAAAATGGTCAAGTTTGCGGCATAAGGTACACCAGCAGTAGGATCAAATGTAATCTTTTTACTTGCCATGGACTAACTCCCTAAGTAAGGATTTTATTTCCCCAATTTCACCTTTCAAATTATCAAGATCTTCTTTCATGTTATCAAGATCTTTCTCTTTCACTTGTTTAATATTGCGAGTTGTCACATACTTATCATGGTCCAAAGAATTGATGTTGATAATTGAATTTGTTCTTGGATCTCGCGCTAGATCTCCGTGTCCTTCAACTTTATACATATCACGCTAATGCCATTACTCTTAGTTTCTTCATACGAGGAACATAGACTTGACTAGTTGAAGTTAGAACCAGTTTAATTCTATAAGTCCTAAATGTAGGTAATTGATCTGCAGTAAATATATATTCTGAGAAATCCAAATCACCACTTTGGAACCCAGTAGAATTTGTCTTAGGAATAAATCCATCAGATTGACCATCACTATCCTTTATTGCAATAACTTGACCTCTACTATTCAAGTTATTAAATCCAGGGAATGGGGTAAAGATAGGAGTTCCACCTTCTACATTTGATATTGAATAGAATGCTCTAATATCACAATTAACATTAATATGAGCATCTACAAATATCTTAAGCGAACTTGCACTATTCTCAAGAATTACTTCTTTAGAAATATATTGACATGCTGTAGGATCAGTATCAATTTGATTTACTCTACTATCTGAAGCAAAATCAGTAACTACATTATTGACTCTATTAGAAGTAGTAATAACGGCCAATCTTTGAGAATCAATAACTGGACTCAAACGACTATCCGTAGTATTAAGGAATAGTCTCAAATTCATAGATTTATTGCCAGGAAGATTTCCAAGTTTCAAATCTTCATTAATCTTAGATGCTATCATCCTAGGAGTATGGAAGTAATTTGAGGAATTTGGAGTAATACTCTCAAATCCAGCATCCAAATATGGAATCTCATTTCCATCAATACTTTGACTAGTAATAGTTCTAACTTCCCCAGTTACAGAAGTACCACGAACTGATACATTCTGTACAATTGGTGTAAGAATCTCAAATGGCATATTTTGAGTTGCTCTAGTTTTCCGTCCACCCGCAGATTTAGTTGCATTTAAATAAAGACTTGGATACCCAGCAACAGTTCTAGTAGTTCCATTTGTACTCATATCCAATTTAATGTGATATGAATCAAATGTAATAGGAGATGTTACAGTAGAATCAGATAAAGTATGAGTCTTATTAATCCTATTCAAAGAAACTCCACCTAGTTCATACTTATAAATTGGCGTTCCAACAGGATAAGTATTTGGATTTAATCCCCTAGTGGTTATACCAATTGTATTACCAGAAACAGATTCATAAGAAATAATCTCTCCGGTACCATATCCATTACCACCAATCTCAAGATATCCAAAATTAGTAGTTCCTACACCAACATTCTCAAATAAACTAAACTTAGATGCATCCGTTACACTTATGTTACCAGAAGAATTAGTAATATCTAAAGGAGTAGATAACTTGGTAGGTTTAACATCAGATCTTGCATTAGAAATCTCTACTACATTATCAGCAAAATACATTCCATGATTCTTATGGTCTACCTTAATATGAAGACCATCAGTATCAACTGTAGTTGCAGATACTTGAACATTACCACCATAACCAGCATTAAGATCTACTGTATTTCCAGCATTATTAGTATACTGTATAGTCTTAGCAGCACCAACAGTGAAATCTCCTTGAATTCCATCTACAATTAATTCACTAGTCATTCCAATAGAAACAATGGAAAGTCGGGCATCTCTACCAACGGAAGTAACACCTAGAGTTGTAAATCCAACAACATCACCAACTTGATATCCAGAACCACCACCAGTAATAGTTGCAGCACTAATTGCTCCATTCTGAACACTTACAGATCCAACTGCTCCTCTACCATTACCAGTAATCGTAACAAGATTAACTCCAGCAACAGTACGAGAACCATCAGCAGGTGTATATCCAATACCAGCATTACTTACTGTAAGAGCACCAGTTGCAGAACCAGCAACACCTATCAACCTACCTGTAGCATCTGAAGCAGGTTGAGAAATTAGATTTCCAACCTGAAGACCAGGATCTGCAACAGTTGTACCAAGTCCAACTCTAACAGTTCTTGAAATCAAATTCAAAGAATCTGGTTGTAATTGAGGAATTTGATTATTTCCTTCCGATAGAACAGGGTTGTAAAGTTCAACACTTCCTGATTCTTCAAAGTCTGCTCTATAAAGAGTAAACTTAAGATCTTCCCATTGACTTGCTTCCCATGTAGAAGCATTCTGAGATTTGAATAGAGAACCAAGATATGGCTGGTTAGAAATATAAGTTTGAGTTAAGAGATCATTTTCACCAATTCTTGAGATATAGACACTATATTTGGTTGAGTTGGATGCTAAGCAAATAGCATATTCATTTCCACCTTCCAAATAAACAGGTGCCTTCATCTTAATAGTAGTGGCAATAGAACCATCACCAGATGTAGTAATATCACCAGGTTCTACTATAATTTCTGAGAATGGGATAACATGTTGTGTAGGATATCCATTCTTCATAGTCCTTAATTGGAATACAAGAGGAACATCATTATCATCCTTAGATCTAAAGAATACATCACATTCAGTAATGAATATTCCAGTTGATTCATCAACTAAGAAAGATTGTGCAAGAGGGTCATACCAACCAATAATTCCCTCTCTACTAGTTTCGCTTATTACCTCAGAAGTTATAGTTTCAATACCAGTTGTTCTAGTAACTGCTTGTTCTTGGAATTCCTGTTTTCTTTCAATTCTAGCATTTCTAACAGAAACAATATTTTCCTGTACAGTTTCAATAGTTCCAGCAGCAGTATATGCTTCTTCAGCAATTGTACTTGCTTCATTATGATCATTGTTTTCATCATTTACCAAAGTGAATACTTTAGTACCATTTTCAAATCTAGGGAAATTAATGTTATTAGGATTAGGAATGTAGTAACTTCCCTTTAAATTAGCAGCCAAATCAGAAATAAGTCTTAGATCAACAATTTGTGCAGTTGCTCCACTGGATTCACCAACTAGAGTCATTCCAGTTTCAACCCATCCCCAATATTCTCCTTGAACTTCATTAGCAAGAGAATATGTATCCACATTCAAAAGAGTAGAAGTAGATGAATATGATTCAGCTAAAATTTGATTATTATAAGGATTCTCTGGGTAGACCTTAGTAGGAAGATCATAATCACCTTCTCTATGATTAGCTTGAGCAACCCTAAAAGTAATTCTTGGAATTGATTCTCCTTCCTCACCTAAACCAGTACCTTGAACTGTTCCAGTAACCTTTTCTCCAACCTGGAATGTGCCAGTATTCATTTGAATTTCAAGAAGTTTAGGTACACAGTACTTGGTAACATCTACTCCATCAAAGAAACCATACATTTTTGTAAGAGGTTTAACTCTCTTAGCATCAAACTCTATGTTCCTTGCTCTCATGAAAGCAACAAGGTCTCTACTTACAACTCTATCTCCAACAGAATGCTCATCAAAAGATTCTGTAATGACAGTTCTCTCACCAGATCGTGATTCTACACCAACATCAATTTGTTCTCTTACGGTGTCACGAATTTCTCTATCAATAAGAGTACCATAAACATTCCTTCGTCCACCACCAGGTTGACCCATCCAACCTTTAAATCCAATATTTCTTTCCCACCTAGTAGTTGATGTTTCTATAACATCAGTTCCAGTCCAGTTAGTCTGCCAAGAATTCCAAATAATAGGACCAAATCCTGTTTGAGGATCTACTGTACCTGCTTCAATAGCATCATTCATTACCTCATTATAATTACCTTCAGTCTGAATAATTTTTGCTTCTAATCTTACAGTATCAACCCAAGTATCAGATGCGGGAGTTAATTCCAAACTTCCTTGCCAGAAACTAATAAGGAAAGGAGTTACACTTTCAGATCTGGTTGCAAAATGCTGCTTTAACCACTCTACAGAAGTATATGATAAAGTTAAAGTATCATTCTGTTTAACAACATTATTCTCTACAATAGAAGAGAATGCAAGGTCAGCACCTGGGGTAGGATTAGTTACTGGACCAAAAATCAAATCAACAGAATTGGTATAATGTAAGGGTCTGCCTTCATTAAACTTTCTATCAATACTATTATTAATTCCTATTCTATTATCTTGTGCAACAAAGGAAGAGAAATTGTCTACAAAGAAACCAGACTTAAACCTATTCAGTCCATCCGAATCAGGGACAAACATATTGGCAGTATTAACTTCCATCAAGGAAAGTGTGGTATAATATTCAAGATTCTTGATTCTATCCTCAAGTCTCTTAATATCAACCATTCTAAATCTCTTATGCTCTAAGAATTCAAGAGCAGCATCAGATGTATTATACAAATAAGGAGGTAAAGTAATTCTTGCTACCTCAACTGCATCATCTACTGGACCTGGCCTCTGAGGATCATCAGAAGGAGTTCCATATTTAACTTCAAATACACCATCTTTAGTTACAAAGATTCTATCAATTCTTCCTTGATAGTAAGAGAATGTAACTTTAATATCTTCATCAGATGCTAATGGATTAGCTGCTGATTGACCAGAAGAATTGAATGTTCTTCCATAGAATTCTAATGGTGAACGTGCATTTAATGCAACTGTATAATCAGAAACTCTTGGTCTTATGTCAATAATATCACTTTCTGAAATACCATCTACAATTGAAATTTCTGTTGCATAATTAAAGGTATCATATGAATTTACTGTAGTAATATCTCCATCGTCAGTAGTGTCATAATATCCATTAGAGAAATAAATTTTAATTTTCTTCTCTGGTGGTTCAAAGTTTGCTTTTCTTATCAATGAACCATAATTTAAGAAAGTGTTCTTTTGACCATCATTAATTCTAAAGTTAGATGTTATATTAAAGCTAGGAGAATCTAAAGTAACAATAGTTCCTTCTACAAGCGATTCTTGCGCTATTATTACTTCACCTTCTTTAAAGGAGATATCATTCTTATGAATAAAGGATATCTGAGTATCTGTTAATTTCTCAGCAATTATAGCAATAGCACCACTCGTTTGGCCAATAATTTGCTCTCCAATTACAAATTCTGAGGTAGTAGTGTCAGTACTAGTCAGAGAACCTAGAACCATCTTAGGTGCTGAAGGATCACTATTATCTTCTGATGGGACTGTTGCCATCTCAAAGACACCATGAACCTCAATAATATCTGGTGAATTTAAAGAAATAGCATCATCTTCTACTCTAGTTCCATATGGATAATTTCCATAAGTTAATCCATTATTTAAACTTGTTGTTCCAATACCAGAACCGGCAAGTTTTGATAGATTAACTACGATAGAATTAACTCTATTTTGAATCTTTTTCTTTGCTTTTGGTTTTACTTTCTTTAAAGTAGTAATAAGTTGAGCATCAGTATCGTTTGTTCCTAAATTCTGAATTTGAAGTCTAGTTGATCCTGAAGTTATCTCAACTGCATTAGATGTTAATGGTTCAGCAGTGCCATCAGATCTCAATAAAGCATACCGTTCTTCATCATATGGTAAGAAGGTTTCATTTTCGCCAGCAACTACAACTGCTGATAATTGATTATTAGTAATATTAACTAATTGACTCTTTCTTATTGTAATAGATGCATCTGTTAAATCAACATTAGAGACATTACTCTTAGGAAGTTGAGTATAAAGACTATTATCAGATGAACTATCCAATCTGGTGGCGAGAACTTTAAAATCAGTTGCTTCATATGCTGTTTCTGGTAATTTACCATCAGCAATTCCAGAAACTGTAGCTATACCTGTAATAGTAATATCATTCAAACCAACATTGGTTACCCTACCATAAATGGGGTCGGTAGGTGATACAGCAATATCAGTAAAGGAAACTAGATCATTTTCCCTTACGAGAGGGTTGGTTGCAGGTCCAGGGAAATTTTTATTTGCCGTTCTTACAGTACTAATATAACCAGCACCTGATGCAGGGCTAATAGTAACTATTCCAACAGCAATACTATCAGATTGGATTACATCGGCAGTAAATGTATTAACGCCAACAACACCATTATTAGTTCCATATAGTGATTTTATATTACTAATTCCATACTCAGTAATGGCAATAGCAATTCTTCCATCAGGAATTCCATCAATAACAAGAGATTCTTGAGGAATAAAGTTTCCTGTTGTCTCATAGACCGTTAATGCGGTTCCGGCGGTTACAGCATCTTTAAGGAATCCTGTTGCACCACTATTCTTTCCTTTAATGAAAGTAGGAACTGCTAAAGTACATGCGGTACTAACAGCAATTTCTGTTACTGTTTGTACATCATAAAGAGAGATTTTCCACTCATTTTCATTTCCGTTAGATGTACTATATGATCCAGACTCTAATCTATAATCAAATACCCTTGCAACACCTATTTCCTTACCAGGAAGTGAAGAAGTTGTATAACCAACTCTTTGGTCACGTAAACTTACAACATAAGTATTTCCTATACCAATAGTAGGTGAACCATCAACTCTGTTTATCTTTAAAGTAGGTCCAGTATTATAAGCAAAAGTAAGATCTTCAATTGTTGCAGTTGCCCTTGGTTTCTCTACATCAAGGTATACCGGACTTATTGTAGTAACTTCCCAACCTTTAACAAATGCTTTACCTGGAGAAACCTTATAAAGTGATAAATCATCAGATGGAGTAGATCCTCCAGGAGTAAATTGACCTTCTTGGAAAATACCTCTATTCCCAATATTATTGTTTAAAGAGTTTTCAAGTGTAATATCAAATGGATTTACATAGTAATCACCAGATTCTGCATAAGTTCTTCTTGCCAGAATCTCCATAAAGTTACTGGCATAACTTGTAGAAGTAGTACTTTGGGTCTGTAGAACTCCTTCTTTTACTACTGCCAACTCAACAAAATTATCATCATTAAAATCATCTAAAGCCTTTTTAAATAACCTAGTAGCAATTCTTAATCTATCTGCACCAGGTGCTGCATAATTATTAAATCCTTGAGAGTTATCATTTAACGTCTCATCCATATCAGCATTAACTATCGTCTCATCAATATACAATCCAATTCTATAACTTGGAGTATTGCTATATTGATCTAATAAAAGAGTCTCTGTATCTACGTTTACAAAATTACCGCGAATAAAATAAACACCATCCTGTATTTGGAATGCAGAACCAGTTGCTGCTGCATTACTAGCAAGAGTAGTGGCAAATGCACTATCTGCTGCTATAGTAGTATTTCCTAATAAACCCGATGTAATTATTACATTAGAAGACAACTCCTCCCCGTCTGAAAATGTCTGTGTGGAGTTGTTCTGAGTATTTGAACTCAAATAGTTTATATAAAGTGTAAGATTATCTCTTTCAGAATCTTGTGGATATAAGACAGTTTCTACAACTGCTGTTACTCCTGATGTCTTTCCAGTGATTTTAGTACCAATTAACTGATCCGCATAAGCAGTTACAGGTACTCCTTGGAAAGTATTGTTTAACTGAACACAATAAAATAACTGAGTATATCCAGTATTACCTGGTATTACCTTCGCTCCTTCTTTAAAAAAATGCTTACCAAATTTTTCAATTTGGTTCTGTAACATAGACTGGAGACCAGTCAGTTCTCTTGCTTGTACAGGATACCCAGGTTTAAATAATACCCGATGAAAATCGTTATCAGGATCAAAATCGTCGAAATATGGAGAGACGTTGAGATTCGTTTGCTGCGGCATGATTTTTTAGAATTGCAAGATAACTTTGATATCTTCTTTTTGATTCACCGACCTAGTTATAGATGGTCTATTATCAACATAGACTATAGAACCTGAATATTTTTTAACTTCAGGAAGGGCAATGCCGTCAGTAAACTCTTGGCCAAGATAGTATGTACGATTATTTATTACAGTTGAGACACCTGTAAAGGATGTGTCAATTGCTAAATTAGAACCGGATGAAGGTACAATCGTCAAACTTCCACCAGTGCTAGGAGAAGCAGTAAATTCAGTTAAATCAAATCCCCACTGAGGATTAGTTTGTGCTGTTCCCACTGTATTAAACCCAGCCATAGTCTTATCTTGCCAATACTTCAAGACTCCTGTCGTTTGATCATAATTTACCACTCTACCAACTGCAGATGTTCCAGTTGATACAGTTTGTTCAAAATAAGAGTCTGCAGTAAAAGTAGCAGTACTATATCCAAGACCAGCTAATCTTAAAGCATAAGTAGCACTTGCTTTATCAGCACTTAAAAGAGAAGTACCTGCAGATTTTGGATTTTCAACAACACCAACTCTTGCAATTTGATTTCCTGTTACAAAGTCTGGATTCTCATTATCATTTTCAATTCTGGAATATAGAAGAACGTTCATTGCTCCTAATTCCTTGTAAATATCATATCCATGTCCACCAGGAGGAGATACAATGACATTAAAGGTTGGAATAGTAGTTCCAGTTGGAACTCCACCAGAGAGAAGATCTAGATTGCCATAGGTATATCCAGATCCTTGATTAGAAATGGTTACATTATCAATTTTAGAGTCTGCATTAACTATAACAGTACATTCTGCACCAGCACCATCACCCTTTATAGGTACTCTAGTGTAGGTTCTATTTCCAGTTCCAATACCAACTCCCCGGTCAGTAACAGTTACAATCTTAATAGATCCATCTACTGCATTATCCCTAACTGCAGCATTATCACTACTAGTAGACCAACTAGCAGGAACAGGAATATAATCACTAGATTCAAACTTTACAATCTCACTTGGTTTAATAGTATAAAGATATTTCCAAATATAACCATCACCACTACTACCAGCACTTCTGGGTTCTAAATCTGTAAATGTAGGTTCATCCAGGGATGGTCTGCCATTTGGGTTATCTGGATCAGTTCCGTTCTGAAGACACTCATAAACCCTATAATCACTATTAATTACATAATAAGATGCAGAATATAAGTTGGTTGCACCAGAAATCTTAGCAGTATTAGACCTACTATAATCATCCCTATACATGTCATATGTAGTACCAGATGACCACACTCTACGAGTAACAACCTGTCTTACATCATCAGAGTTAATCTTCTTCAGGGCAATCATATTGTCCCAGTAATCATTCTCCTGATTAAAATTATCTTTAGGTGCAGGAGGACTTGTATCCCAATCAGATTGATAATCCAAAGGATTAGGAAGACCTATAAAAGAATAGTATGCATTATCACTAGTACTGACACCAGCAACGAAGTTTTTCGCATTTAATATTCTTATCTGATCAGTTATAATTGCTGACATTGTTACCGGGATTTTTTATTTATTTATATGTAGTTCTTATACTTAAGAGGTTCAGTACGTATAACAAGCATTGATGTGGTAATCCCTGTTTGAGTATAAGCAGTGTATGAAGTTACACCAACTCTTCCTCCTAACTGAATTCTTCCCCAACTATAGGAACCAAAGTAATCAGAGGTAGTAATTCCAGAGTATCCGTATTTAAATCCGTTTACTTTGACGTTAACTTGCCTAATATATGTAGTCACGCCAGCAACGTTCCTTTGAACTAATTGAGAACTCTTAACAACATAAACGTTATCAGCAAAAGATGTACCAACACCAACTGTATTACCAGAAAGATCTTGTGAGTATACAGTAGTCGATCCTAGACCAACATTAGAATCAGTAACTCTAAAGTAATCAAACTTGGCCAAAGCACTGACAGTAGCAGCAGAAGAAACATAAGTCGTATTTCTTAAATCAGAATCATCAGGAATATAAAGATCAAATATCAATTCTTTACTACCACTAACTGTTGTAGTACCGAATCCAACAATAACACCAGAATCACCTGCATAAGAAACAACAGTATTTTGTTCATCAACTGATGTAGGTGGAGAAAGAAGAACGGAAGGAACATCTGTCCAAGTATATCCATATCCAGGATTGGTAATAGCAACACCTGTAATAGTTCCAGCAGCTCCAATAGTTACTGATCCAAACGCATTTGTAGTTGTTCCTACTCCTACTGTAGATGCAATGCTAACAAATGCAGTGGTATACCCAACACCACCATCGGTAATATCAATAGAAGAAATTGTACCAGCAGCAGAAACAATGGCAGTTGCAGCAGCACCAGTCTTAACTCCTTGAGAAACGAAAGTAACCTTCTTCTGGAAATCAAGATCAGTGTCATTCTCATTCTGACTATCAAACTGTGGTCTTAGGTTATCAACCCAAACAGTAGTAGATCCAATACCAACAGACTTGATGATATAAGTGTTAGGATAAATGTTTGGTTCATAAAGTTCTCTATCTTTACCTACAGGTATTTCATTAATTATCTTATCTTCAGTTTGTCTACACCATGCAACTGGTCTCAATAAAGATTCATCGTTTGTATTACCTGGTCCAAAGTATGGATTAGTACTTACAATGTCGGTAGAATCTACATTACTGACAGTCCTTTGATCCTCTTCCCAAGATGAAGGTTGTCCAATAGAAGCATCATATGTAATGGTTAATTCATCACCTTTCTTAACTGTTTCAAGTACATTTCTAAATGCAACGTCAACTCCACCAGTTCCCTTATAGAATACAACCTTAGAGGTATCACCTGGTTTAGGTGCTTCTGTAAAGTTAACTTGGCTACCTCCAGTAAATGTATATCCCTTACCAGGAACCTGAAGGATATCATTAATGAAGATTAAAATAACTGCCTGAACATCAACTTTAGAACCTTTACCAGCAATAATGGAAACAAGACTTCCACCACTCTTTAGATTAAAGGCACGTGTATCAGAATCAAATTCCTTATCCCAATCATCTAAGAATTGAAGTTGTCCTACAGACCATCCAGTAAATTCATCATTAAACTTCTCATCAACGGTGAGTTGGAACTCCTTAAATGTACCTGTTGTAAATGTTGGTATTCCAGTAGGTCCTCCAATAGGAAGGGTTAAGATTTCCTTAACACCATAACCATAACCTTGATTAGTAATATTGAAATCAATTACACTAGAACCTTGACTTACAACAACACTAACTCTTGCATTAGAACCAACTCCAGATACAGAATCACTGCTATAATCCAATGGTATATCTGTATAAGAAAGTGGATCATCAAATACAACTTTCTTAATAGTTGAACCAGTAAAGCTAATTGGACTAATAGTACCAATTCCAGTAATATGACCATTAGCAATAATAGCAGTGGCAATTCCTGTAACATAAGTACCATCCACAC
>VTLG01005426.1_pt1 | contig 16034 bp, 21 predicted proteins | sample 4694571 | NCBI WGS metagenome assembly VTLG01 (sample SAMN12604809, study PRJNA352737) | marine metagenome | biome: ENVO:00000447; feature: ENVO:00000209|ENVO:00000569|ENVO:01000036; material: ENVO:00002151; isolation source: viral sequences binned using virsorter ...
TTCGCGGCGCGCGGCTCGTACTTGACAATGGTTATGGGAGATGATAGGATAATTATTATGGCAGACAGAAATATAATAAGAACAAATCCTTTTAGTCATATGTCAATGTGGCTAACAGCTAAAGAAGCTGCGTTGTATGATAAGATCAAACAAGATGAGAAGGACGAGAACTATACTGATATGCAAAAAGGATTAGATAAGTTTAGTAGATTAAATCCTAAAGCTTACATGACATTATTAGATTAATTCAATCAATATACGTATGCAGTTTATGCATCAATTACAGGTTGTGTCGCGCCTCCGGCGCGACACGAGCCGCGCGTCGCGGTCGCTTCGCTCCCGCTCCGCGGGCCGAGGATCTCGGATCAATAGAGGTACCACGACAGCTTGAGAATTCACAGCACACACAAAACCAATTAGTATATATGAAATAGGGGTCCCAAACTTTACCCTTTAGTCCTTGATTTAGACGGTTTTAGCCTGTAAAATCATTATGGGTCCCATATATGCAGATAGACTTAGAAAAAATTAAAAAATTACCTCCTGATGTACGAAAAGACTTTTATAAGATGTACCTCAAGTATGGTGAAAAAAAGAAACAGTCTCTAGCCCAAAAAAATTTTCTAAATTTTGTAAAGCATATGTGGCCTGAATTCATTCAGGGGCCCCATCATAAAATTATTGCAAAAAAATTTGATGATATGGCCAATGGTAAAATTAAGAGACTTATTGTTAATATGCCCCCAAGGCATACTAAATCTGAATTTGCTTCATCTTTGCTTCCGGCATGGATGATTGGCAGAAATCCGAAACTAAAGATTATCCAAACAACCCATACAGGGGAGTTAGCAATTAAGTTTGGTCGTAAGGCTAAAACTTTAATTGATTCGGAAGAGTATCAGGAAATCTTTCAAACAAGACTAAGGGAAGATTCACAAGCCGCAGGTAAATGGGAAACCGCACAAGGAGGCGAGTATTTTGCTTCAGGTGTTGGTGGTGCCATTACTGGACGGGGCGCGGATCTCCTTATCATTGACGATCCACACTCAGAGCAAGATGCGATGAATCTTGGAGCATTGGAAAAAGCTTACGAGTGGTATACTTCAGGACCACGACAACGTCTACAACCCGGCGGACAAATTGTATGCGTTATGACACGTTGGAATACCAAAGACTTAACAGGCATGCTTATGCAAGCTCAGAAAGAAGCTAAGGCTGATCAGTGGGAACTTATCGAGTTTCCGGCGATTATGCCGAGTGGTAAACCAGTATGGCCGGAATACTGGAAGTTAGACGAGTTAGAAACCGTCAAAGCTTCATTATCACTTGGTAAATGGAACGCACAATGGATGCAGAACCCAACTTCAGAAGAAGGAGCCATTATTAAACGAGAATGGTGGAAGAAATGGGAACACAGTTTCATGCCAAAACTTGAACATGTCATACAGTCATATGATACAGCATTTATGAAAAAAGAAACTGCTGACTATAGTGCCATTACGACTTGGGGTGTTTTTAGAAAAAATGAGGATTCTCCAGCTAATTTAATTTTAGTTGATGCTATTAAAGGACGATATGAATTTCCAGAATTAAGAAGAAAAGCAAAAGAACAATATGATTATTGGCAACCAGAAACAGTTTTGATTGAAGCAAAGGCCTCAGGCTTACCTTTAACATATGAATTACGAAATATGGGGATCCCAGTTATTAACTTTACTCCAAGTAAAGGAAATGATAAGCATACAAGAGTAAACTCGGTCGCACCGCTATTTGAAAGCGGGACCATATGGGCGCCCACTCAAAAAGAGTTTGCACAGGAAGTAATTGAGGAATGCGCAGCATTCCCTTACGGAGATAATGATGACTTGGTGGATTCCATGACGCAAGCCGTTATGCGTTTTAGACAAGGGGGCTTGATTCCTCATCCAGAAGATTATAAAGATGAGAAGATTATAAGGGGTAAAAGGATTTACTACTAATGGCGATAACAAAATTACCAACAGCATATAAATATTTAAAAGAAACTAGACATCTTAAAGAGATTATGGACTCTCTTACTCGAGGGTTTCAAAAAGTTATGAAACGTCTTCCAGACGAAGCAGAAAAATTTAAAATAAAAAGAGAAGCTATACAAAAATATCTAAATGAGAGAAAAGTGATTAAAGCAGACTTTAACCCTAACGAAAAATGGTGGCAAGCTGGAAAAAAGAAGCTTCGTGGAGATGAATCTTTTGATGAATTATTAGATCTTGGCAAAAAAGGAATTCTTGATGATGATGTTCCTTTTAATCAAGGCGGCCTAGCACGAATCTTGGACATATAATGAAAATTCACGAATACAATGAAATGATGAGATGGCTCACGCGACCCGCGGGCCCCGATCCACGATCCATGCCACAAGAACCGCGAATCGCGGACCGTGAACCGTACAATATGGGCGGAAGAGTCGGAATGAAACCCGGCGGCCTCGTAGAACCGGGTGTTACGCATTATGCGACTAAATATACGGATATAGAAGCAGCACAAAAATATGGTGATTTTTTAAAAGGTAAAAAATGGTCTGAACTTACAGATAAAGTTAAAGGCCAAATTAAATCTTTACATTCATGGAGAATGAAAAATCCAGAAGGTACAACGAAGTTTAAGACGCTTACTATCGGGGGTAAAGAGTTTAATCTTCCTGCCACTTTATTTAAAGGTGGAGATGATTCACAATGGAGAGCAGCGATTAAGTTTTTAGAAAATTGGAAACAAAACCCTACTGTCGAAAACTATGTTACTCTTTTAAAGAAGGAAGATAAAACGACTCATTCTTTATTAAAAAGAATTAGAAATTATTATACCGGAGGCAAGTCTCATCCAGGTAAAGATAACATTATAGGAACAGCTACTAAGAAAATTTTGGATTCTTTAAAAGTTGATAAAACTATTCTTAACGCTGATGAGTTAAAAGAATTTAAACGTTATACTCGAAAAGTAACTCAACCGGTAAGAGCTGTAATACAAGCAACACCGGGCTCTACTAAAACAAGACTTTATAAATCAGCAGAAAAAGTAATTAAAATTAATAACATTTTTAAAACTAATCCTAGTATTACACTGAATGCTTTAACAAGCAAAATACACGGCAAGGACTTTGCTAGGGCTGGTGATGCAGGTAAATTAGATAAGGCGACCAAAGTATCAGACGATGTGGCTAAGTATCTAGAAGCATTAAAAGATGCAAGAGAAATTCCTCGAGGATTAAAAACTCAGTGGAGTCCACCCACAGGAAACAATCTTAAAAACATTATGGAGTATATTACTTCTCAATCTCAAGGTTTTCGTTTTAGAGAAGGAACGTTGAGAAATTATAAATATAGTATTCGAGATTCCTTAATGAAACTTCCTCCAGGTTCAACTAGAAATTTAGAAAACAAACTTAGAGGCATCAAAGGAGTTTTAGATCATGCTGTAGGTTTATCGGCTACTTTTGATGTAGCACCCGGTTATACCGAAGCATTTCAGATTCTTGAGAAATCTGTCAACGATGCAAAAGGAATTGGAGTGGACAGAAAATTTGGTCCTGCATTAAGAGCAGCATTAAAAGGAGATTTTAGTAAAGTTGATGCTTACAATGAAACAGCAGCAAAATTTCAAAAGAACAATCCAGGAGTAGACGTTCCATTTATTGAAAAAGGTGGTGATCCAAGAAAAACAGTAAAATATTTTGATCAATTCTCTCCAGCTGCACAAAAGGATATTTTAGAAGTGGCCGAAAAAGGAGTGGCTATTAAAACTGGGGCGCGACCTTTAACTCAAAAATTATTAAATGATCTTTCTAATGCTCCAGATGCACTAAAATTAAAAATAGGAGGAGTGTTAGGTTGTCGTCCAGCGGCAGCAGAAGGAGGTCGTATTGGTTTAAAAGTAGGAAGCGGGCTTATGCAATGTATTTCATCTAAGTTGGATAATAATCCTCAAGGAACTCTTGCTAAAGTTGCAAAAGAAGTTCCTGAAACTAGAGGTCCTATTAGAAGTGCGCTAGGTATGACTGGAAAAGCATTTGGAAGATTTATAATGGGAGCATTAGGTCCTACAGGTATTGCTGGAATAACATACGGAGCTGGTTTTGATCCAAAAAAGGCTACCGATAGAATGGGAATTGAAGTAGAAGCTGCATTGGCACCAGAACTTGTAAGAGCAACGATAGGTGCTACTAAAGGAATGAAGAATAGAGGTGCACAAAAAGTTGTACAACAACTTTTAAATTTAGGAATGCCTACACAAATGGCATTAAGAGTTGCAAGAGTTGCACAACCCCTGGGTCTTTTGGCTTTAGGTGGAGAAGGTTTATATAAAATGTACAAAGAAGGACATTTTGAAAAGGAAAGAATGATGCCTTCATTAATGGATAAAGAAGCTTATGCAGGAGCACAACAAGAACAGTTTGATGTAAACCAACCGATGTTCAACCAAGGCGGCCGTGTAGGTTTTGCCAAAGGACCTAAAGATCCAAGCAAAAGAGTTTTTTTAAAAGGGGTTGCTATGGCATCAATGATTCCTATTCTTGGCAAATATTTTAAAATCGCAGCACCTGCAACAAAAGCCGCTGCACAATATACAGGACCCATTCTTGAAGGTCTTGGAAACAAATTAAAATGGGTTCAGCTTCTTGCTAAACGACTTTGGAATGAAGGTGAAGATGCTACGCAAGCTTTAGCGACTAAGGAACGAGAAGTTGTTATGTCAGGAAAACTGGAATCTGGAGATAATGTTTATATGCATTATGATATGGATACAAAAAACGTAAGATTTTCAGTTGAAGGGGCACAGGACGTAGGGCAATCAAAATATATTCCTCAAGATACTAAAAGCGGAGCTTTTCATCGACAGTACGATCTTGAATACAAAGCTCCAACGATTATTGACGAAGGAAAATATGCCGGAAATAAAACTAAATCTGAAGTAAAAGTAGTTGAAGAAACACCTCATCAACTAACTCCAGAAGATGTTGAACTTGATGTTTCTGAAAGTACCGTGGATAGTGCTCTGTCTGATTTAACCGAATTAGAAGCTTTTGCGAAGAAAAAGACCGTTAAACAGATACACAATAAAAAAGGAACAAAACCAAAAGACGTGGCTCCTGATTATGAACCACCAGATTGGTATGATTTGGACTACGACATTGACTAAACTAACAAATACAGTACCTCCAAAGCGAGGACCCATGTCACAGGGCTTGAATATTAACAATAAAAAGGGTAGAACCTTACAAACGGAGAATAAATGGCAGAGATTGACAAAGCGTTACCCAACGTTAAACAAAAAATAACTATTCCGAATCCAGAAGAAGTTCAAGTAGAGGAAAATAAAGATCTAGTTGAACAACAAAGTGATCAACCTATTGACGTTCAACAAAACGAAGATGGTAGTGTTGATATTGACTTTGATCCTTCTATTGGAAGTGCAGAACAAGGAAACGACCATTTTTCTAATTTAGCAGAATTATTACCTGATGATGTTTTAGATCCATTAGGACATGAGCTTTTTAATAATTATACAGATTATAAAACATCAAGAAAAGATTGGGAACGATCTTATACTTCAGGATTAGATTTATTAGGTTTCAACTACAACGATAGATCAGAACCTTTTAAAGGTGCGAGTGGTGCAACTCACCCTGTCCTTGCTGAAGCGGTTACACAGTTTCAAGCTTTAGCTTATAAAGAATTATTACCTGCAGGTGGACCTGTAAGAACACAAACCGTAGGATTTCCATCTCCAGACAAAGAACAACAAGCAATTCGTGTAAGAGACTACATGAATTACCAAATTACAGATCAAATGAAAGAATATGATGCAGAATTTGATCAAATGTTATTTTATTTACCTTTATCCGGATCAGCATTTAAAAAAGTTTATTATGATGAGCTTATGCAAAGAGCAGTTTCTAAATTTGTTCCTGCAGATGATTTAGTCGTTCCTTATACGGCAACTTCTTTAGATGATTGTGAATCTATTATTCATATGATTCGAATGACTGAAAACGATTTAAGAAAACAACAAGTTGGCGGGTTTTACAGAGATTTAGAATTAAACCCTTCTTACATGAACGAATCTGAGCTAGAGAAAAAAGAAAGAGCTCTTGAAGGTGTAGCTCGTGGAAGAGAAGAGCGTATGTATACGCTTCTTGAATGCCATGTTGATCTTAACTTAGAAGGTTTTGAAGATGTAGGTCCAAATGGCGAACCAACAGGAATTAAATTACCTTACATTGTCACTTTAGAAGAAGGGACAAGAAAAATATTATCCATTAGAAGAAATTATGAAGTTGGTGACATGAAGAAGACTAAAATTCAATATTTTGTTCACTTTAAGTTTTTACCGGGTCTTGGCTTTTATGGCTTTGGTCTTATTCATATGATTGGTGGACTATCAAGAACAGCAACTGCTGCATTAAGACAATTATTAGATGCAGGAACATTATCGAATTTACCCGCAGGATTTAAAATGCGTGGAATTAAAATGAGAGATGAAGCACAAGCTATTCAACCTGGAGAATTCAGAGATGTGGATGCACCCGGTGGAAATTTAAAAGATGCTTTCATGCCACTTCCTTTTAAGGAACCTTCTCAAACTTTATTACAACTTATGGGGGTCGTAGTATCAGCAGGACAACGATTCGCTTCCATAGCGGACCTGCAAGTAGGGGATGGGAATCAACAAGCAGCAGTGGGTACGACCGTAGCTATGTTGGAAAGAGGTTCTAGAGTTATGTCAGCAATTCATAAAAGATTATATGCTGCAATGAGACAAGAATTTACTCTTCTTGCAAGAGTTTTTAAACTTTATCTACCACCCGTATATCCATACGATGTTGTTGGAGGCCAACGAAAAGTTATGCAAACGGACTTTGATGACAGAGTAGATATTTTGCCAGTTGCAGATCCAAACATTTTTAGTCAAACTCAGCGTATCTCCCTTGCGCAAACGGAATTGCAATTGGCAACTTCAAATCCAGATCTTCATAACCAATATGAAGTTTATAGAAATATGTATGAAGCTTTAGGGGTAAAAGATATTGATTTAATTTTAAAAAAACCACCTAGACCGGTTCCAAAAGATCCAGCATTAGAACATATTGATGCTTTAGGCGGAATTAAGTTCCAAGCCTTTCCTGGACAGGATCATAGAGCGCATATTACAGCGCATTTAAACTTTTTAGCGACAAATATGGTTAGAACAGCGCCAATGGTGACTGGTGTTATTGAAAAAAACTGTTTAGAACACATTTCTTTGATGGCACAAGAACAAATTGAGTTAGAATTTAAAGAAGAAATGCAGCAATTAGCGCAAATGCAACAAATGTTGCAAAATCCGCAAGCTGCACAACAAAATCCGCAGCTTCAACAGCAAGTTCAGTTCCTTCAACAGAAAATTGAAGCAAGAAAAGCTGTTTTAGTAGCAGATATGATGGAAGAATTCATGAAAGAGGAAAAAGCGGTTACTTCTCAGTTCGATCATGACCCAATTGCTAAATTAAGATCAAGAGAACTTGAAATTAAAGCAATAGATAATGATGCAAAACGAAAAGAAGCTCAACAAAAGCTTAATTTAGACCGTATGAAGGCTATGATGAACCAGAACGTACAAGATGAAAAACTGGATCAGAACGAAGAATTAGCTGAATTACGAGCTGATACCTCACTTGAAAAACAAGAAATGGCGAACGAATCAAGAGAAAAATTGGCTCGAATGCGCCCTAGAACTAATGGAAGGAGCAACTAATGACAGTAGGTAAAGGTTATGCACCGCTAGGCAAATCAAAAGTGATTGCTACACCGGATGCAAATAAAAATAATAAACCTGTTGCAGTAAACAAGGATAAAAAAGATACAAATCCTGTAACTGGAACAAGAGCTGCTAGACCACAAAAACCAGTAACTTGGTACTAATATGGCTTGGTTTGGATTAGCAAAAATAGCATTACAAGCTGGAAGTAAGCTTTATGCAAATAGACAAAAAACAAAAATGGCTATGTCTGATGCAAGACTTATGCATGCAGAGCGTATGGCCCGAGGTGAGGAATCTTACCAGGGCAAACTTTTAGAAGCTCGGCAAAACGACTACAAGGACGAAATCGTTCTTGCGATTTTAACACTCCCGATCGTGGTGCTCGCTTGGTCGGTGTGGACAGAGGATCCGGAAGCTATGAAGAAGATAGAGATCTTTTTTGAGTACTTTTCAAATCTGCCGAAATGGTTCACAAATTTATGGATTCTCGTCGTAGCGAGCGTTTTTGGTATAAAAGGAACTCAGATCTTCCGTAATGGCGGAGGTAAAAAATAATGAGCAATTGGTGGAGCCCAAATAAACAACCTATAAAAGATCCTTTACCAACTATTAAGGTTAAAGCGACTTTAGGCAAAGATTTGACAAAAGCTTATTTAAAAAAGTTAAAAATTAAAAAATTGAGGAAAAAATAATGGTAAACCCTAGATGGAACCCAAAAATAGCCAATTCAAGAGTACCTGTGGGTAAATCTAACAAAGACACTACACAACAGGAGTTTTCTATTCCTGCGTCAGAAGAATATGTTGGATCACACATTAAAAGTGATTTAGGTGGTAAGAAAGTATCAAATAAAAGTTATGAGAAATATTATAAAGGAATGATTTAGTGGACCCATTAGTTATTGTTGCTAAATTACAAAAACTTATACAAGATAATCTCCAAAGAGTTGGAGATACCATGATTAGTGGTGGTATTGACAATATGGAGAAATATCAGTATATGTTAGGACAGGCGCGTACTTATCAGTACATGTTACAGGAAATCTCTAACCTGCTTAAACAGAAGGAGCAAAAAGATGAACAAGGAAACGTTATCGACATCGGACAAGGAAGTCCCAAAGCATAAAAACGCTTTGGAAGAAAAGTATCAAACCTTAAAGGAAAAAGAACCTTTAAATCCAGAAACTATCAAAGAACAAAGTTCTCAATTACCTGAACCTAGTGGTTGGAGAATATTAGTTCTACCATTCACACCTAAAGAAAAAACTAAAGGTGGAATTTTAATCGCACAAGAATCACTCGATAAATTACGTATTGCCACGAATTGTGGTTATGTATTGAAAATGGGTCCGTTGGCCTATCATGATCGAGAGAAGTTTCCAACGGGACCGTGGTGCAAAAAAGGACAGTGGGTTATTTTTGCACGTTACGCAGGTTCAAGATTACCCATCGAAGGCGGAGAAGTTCGTGTCTTAAATGATGACGAAGTTCTAGGAACTATTGCAGATCCGGAATCCGTACTTCACCATAATTAACCATAGGAGGAACTATGCCAGACGTAGAAGAAAAAACAGTAGATATTGATACAACCGGCCCAGGCGCGGAAGTTAATATTGAAGAAGAAAAAAAAGAAGCAGTCGAAGCCGTAGAACCGGTTGTCGAAGAAGTAAAAGAAGAACCCGTTAAAGAAGAAAAAGTAGAAGAGAAAAAAGAAGAAGAAGTAAAAGAAGAGCCACGAGCCGCGGACCAAGAAACAAAAACCGAAGAAAAACCTAAAGAAGAACTTGAACAATATAGCGAAGGCGTTCAAAAACGAATCGCAAAATTAACTAAAAAATGGCGTGAAGCAGAGCGACAAAAAGAAGCCGCTATAGATTATGCCAAAGGTGTTCAAGCAGAATCTTCTAAAATTAGAACTAGACTTAATAAGTTAGAACCAAGTTATGTAACGGCTATTGAAAACAGAGTTACTTCTGGACTACAAGCTGCTCAAGCTAAATTAATTAGAGCTAGAGAAGCTGGAGATATTGGCGCTGAAGTTGATGCACAAAAAGATATTGCTAGACTTGGCGTTGAAGAGTCTAAAGTAGCTGCCTTAAAAGCTAAACAGGAGGAAATGAAAAACCAACCTGTTGTTAAAGAGGCAACTTTAGATGAAGCTATTGCACCGACAGGACCTACGGATCCAAAAGCCCGAGCGTGGGCTGAGAGAAACGACTGGTTTGGTCAAGATAATGCAATGACTTATACAGCTATGGATCTACATGAAAAGTTAACTAAAGAAGAAGGATTTGATCCCAAATCCGACGAATATTATGCAGAAGTTGATAAAAGAATGCGTATTGACTTTCCACATAAATTTGGTAATACTAGATCTCAGGAATCGACTAAACCTACACAAACAGTAGCTTCAGCGAAGCGAAGTGTACAACATGGTCGCAAAACCGTGAGACTCACATCCTCTCAGGTAGCAATCGCTAAAAAATTAGGTGTGCCACTAGAAGAGTATGCAAAACAATTAAAAATCACGAAGGAGGCATAAGCATATGAAAAACGACGACAAAAGAACTTCCCGTGCGAGCCAGACAAGAGAAAAAACAACTCAGAAAAAAGTTTGGACTCCACCATCATCTTTAGATGCACCCCCTGCGCCAGATGGTTATCATCACAGGTGGATAAGAGCCGAGACTATGGGTTTCGATGATACGAAAAACATGGCAGGCCGAATTAGATCAGGATACGAGCTCGTAAGAGCTGATGCATATCCAGGATCTGAATATCCAGTTGTTACGGAAGGCAAATACAAGGGAATAATCGGAGTTGGTGGCCTTTTGCTTGCAAAGGTACCCGAAGAGATTGTTAAATCGCGCGAAGCATATTTTAATAGTATGACTCAAGACGCAGACGACGCTATAGAAAACGATCTAATGAAGGAGCAACATCCAGGAATGCCGATCAATGCTGAGAGGCAGTCCCGTGTAACCTTCGGTGGAACAAAGAAAAGTTAATTTATTAGCGATTCCTAATCCAACGAAATTTTAAGTAAATCGTAAATCACGTATAGTGGTTTACAAAGGAGAAAAAACTATGGCAAATCAAGACGCAGCTTTTGGTTTCAGACCTACAAGATCACTTGTTGGTGGACAAATCAGAACTGAAGAATATGCAATAGCAGCTAACTACAATACAGCAATTTATACTGGTCAAGTAGTTGAAGCCGTTGCAGCTGGTGGGATTGAAGCCGCAGCAGCTGGAGACACACAACAATTAGGTGTTTTCGGAGGCGTGTCTTACACAGATCCAACAACTAGCAAACCAACTTGGAGCGCTTATTATCCAGCAAGCACTAATGCTTCTGATCTTAAAGCTTCAGTATATGCCGATCCTTATATCGTGTATGAAGCACAGCATGATGGTACTGGAACAGCAGCTATGAATAATTCCGCATTGGATTTCGTAGGTGTTGCAGGAAGTACTATCACTGGCCAATCAACTTCAGAATTAGACACATCTACTTCTGGAACTGGCGCTGGCTTAAAACAAATCGGAATCTCAACAGATCCTGATAACAGCGATACGGGTTCAGCTAACTGTAACGCATATTGTGTGTTCAGTACTGGCGAGCATGTATTTAAATTAATAACAGCCGTATAATAGGAGTATATAGACAATGGCAATATCACGATCACAACTAGTCAAAGAACTAGAGCCTGGCCTAAATGCACTATTTGGGCTTGAGTACAAAAACTATGCTAACGAACATGCTGAAATTTTCAGTTCAGAAAATTCAGACAGAGCTTTTGAAGAAGAAGTTATGTTATCTGGTTTCTCTAACGCGCAGGTTAAACCTGAAGGTCAAAGTGTAAACTATGACGCAGCGCAAGAAACTTTCACAGCTCGTTACACGCATGAAACGCTAGCTTTAGCGTTTTCAATCACTGAAGAAGCGATTGAAGATAACTTGTATGACAGACTTTCGTCTCGTTATACAAAAGCATTAGCAAGATCTATGGCGAATGCTAAACAAGTTAAAGCAGCAAATGTTCTTAACAGAGCGTTTAACAGTTCATACACAGGCGGAGATGGTTTAGAACTTTGTTCAACAGCACACGTAATTGTTGCTGGTACTGAGCAGAACGAACTATCAACTGCTGCAGACTTAAACGAAACATCTTTAGAGCAAGCAATGATTGACATTGCAGCACTAACTGATGAGCGTGGTCTGAAAATTGCAGCTAAAGGAATGAAACTAATTGTTCCTTCTGCGTTGCAATTTACTGCTGAAAGATTGATGAAATCTGTAGGTAGAACTGGAACAGCTGATAACGATATTAATGCAGTTAAATCTATGGGGATGATTCCTCAAGGTTATGTAGTTAATCACTACTTAACAGATACTGATGCATTCTTTATCAAAACAGATGTACCAAATGGACTTAAACACTTCACAAGAGCACCAATCAAAACTGCTATGGAAGGCGATTTTGAAACTGGCAACGTTAGATACAAAGCTAGAGAAAGATACAGCTTCGGCTGGTCTGACTGGCGTGGTATCTTCGGATCACCAGGTGCGTAATAAGTAAATAAGTAAATGAATGAGGCCGCCTTAAAACGGCCTCATTTGAACCATAAAGTAAGAATTAGACTATGAAAAACTTCCGAGTACAAATCCATTATCATGGGCATTATGCAGACTTTAGCGTTAAAGCTGAAGATAATGCTGAAAGTATTGAAAAATCTATCCTTGACAAACTAGGAAAAAATGAGGTAATCTTCGATACTGATGGATTTACCAGTAAAATTGGTAAATGGATAACCTATGAGGAGGTTATATATGACCCAAGACCTATACAAACAAAAGAAGTCCTTGGAGTTAAGTTGGGAGCAGGAGTATAACGAATCAGGTAAATATACTCTTAATATGGTCGAAATTGATGAGAAAATTAAAAGTATCATCACTCAGATCAAATTAGAAGAGGCTCGACAAGCAGAACATCAAAATAAGATTTCTGACTCAAGGCCTGAAGTTTCAGTAGCTACTTAGTAAAAAGCTACATTCTGAAAATATACTTTTCACTATAGAATCGCTTGCACTCTATCCAAAAAAGAGCTATAAAAATCTTACTATACATTTTTAACAAACCTTAAATGTAGACGCGTATAGTCGACATGCCCCTAGGGACTACATTTAAATATTCTAGGAGGAATATTATGGCTAAATCAACTTTTTCAGGTCCAGTAAGATCTGAAGATACATTTAAGACAGTCAGTAAAGCGGCATCTACTGGAACGATTACTGAAGTCATCACTTTAGGTGATGGCCCTGTCACACTAGGAGATGAAGATACAACTCTTACTAATGCTACACATAGTGGAAGACTAATTGTAGTTCCAGCGATCACAGCAGATAGAACAATTACATTACCATCACCTGTTGCTGGTGCACACTTTAAATTTATTTATGGTGGCGCTGCAGAAGAAGCACAAAACATTATCTTTGATACAGGTGCTGATGCTAATTACTTCATTGGTGGTGTCGTTCATGCAGATTCAAATGCGGATAACGTAACTATTTATTCTGATGGAAACTCTAACTCAAAATTAACTCTTACAGACTTTGGTGGTATGGAGATTAACATTTTAGCTAAAGACAGTACTAACTGGCTAATTTGGGGTTACACAGAAGGTGCAGATGCACCTGCATTTGCAGATAATTAATAATTAACTTTAATTAGAGCGGGGCTTCGGCCCCGTTCTCTAACAGGAGAAAAAAATGGCAGACGCAGTAACAAGTCAAACAATAGTAGACACAGACAAAAGAGCTATTATCAAATTAACAAATCTATCAGATGGTTCAGGTGAATCTTCTGTAGAAAAAGTTGATGTCGCAGGTTTAAACACTAATGCAAAAGGTGAAACCTGTTCAAGAGTTACTATCGATCAAATTTGGTATGATGTTGGCGGAATGAGAGTCGCTTTAGAATGGAATGCTTCAAGTAATGTTGTAGCAATAGTTCTAGGTGGAAGCGCCGCAGCAGGTAATGTTCAAGGACATATGGACTTTAGATCTTTTGGTGGTATTAAAAATAATGCTGGCGGTGGTATCAATGGAGACATTGATTTATCTACTAGTGGACATACTAACTTAGATCATTATACGATTGTTTTAGAGTTAAGAAAATCGTATTAGGAGGTAGCATATGGCTAACACTACTTCCGGAACAGTAACGTTCGACAAAACATTTGCTGTAGACGAAATAATTGAAGAAGCTTATGAACGAATTGGCTTACAATCTGTTTCGGGATATCAGTTAAAAACAGCAAGACGTTCTTTAAATATATTATTTCAAGAATGGGGCAATAGAGGTTTGCACTACTGGGAAGTAGGCGACACTAATATTGATTTGGTTGAAGGACAGGCTGAATATACTTTCTATAGAGCATCAGGAGACGGAACTTCTTCTACTACAAATGGTGGAACAAGTGGATCTTCAACTTATGGTGTAGCTGATATTCTTGAAGCAACTTATAGAACTGGAAGAACTGAAACTACTCAAGCGGATTCTGCTTTAACAAAAACAGATAGAGCCACTTATTCTGGATTAGCTAATAAATTATCTAAAGGAACTCCTTCTAGATATTTTGTTCAAAGATTTATAGACAAAACAACAGTCACTATTTACCCAACACCTGATTCTACAGCAGCATCAAAAGACATGCACATTTATTTTGTAAAAAGAATTCAAGATGCAGATTCAACTTATACTGATGCAACCGATGTGCCATACAGATTTGTTCCGTGTATGGCTTCAGGATTGTCGTTTTATTTAGCACAAAAATATGCACCACAAAGAGTGCAAGAATTAAAATTATTATATGAAGACGAGTTAGCAAGAGCTTTATCAGAAGATGGATCTTCTACAAGCACTCACATAACTCCGAAAACTTATTATCCGAGTACTTAACTATGCCATTTGCAAGAGGAAAATACGCTAAAGCCATATCAGACCGATCAGGGATGGAGTTTCCATATTCTGAAATGGTTAGAGAATGGAATGGTATGCTTGTTCATAGATCTGAATTTGAAGCTAAACATCCTCAATTAGAAACAAGACATTATTCTGGAGATGGACATGGTTTAGCAGACGCAAGACCTGCAAGAACTGAAAATGAAGTGGCTAGAATGTTAGATCCAAATCCTTTTGAAACAATTGCAGCTAGTTCTGGAATTATAAATGTTTATGAAAAGAGTCATGGTAGAGATACTAGTGATACCGTAAGATTTAGAGGTCCAATTTGGACAAGTTCAGATTCTGATGCATATCAAAATCCAACAGACTTTGATGGCATTAGTGGTTCTAATGTAGCAAAAGCCGTTGGCTACTCGATTACCGTTGGGAAACGAGATTCCGCTGGAGACATCACAAATACAGACGATTACTATCACTTTACTGTAGACACTAACACTGCTACAAGTGGAGGAGTATCAGGAGGAGGCAATAGTTGTTCGGCTGGACCAGCAACATTGACAGATTAAGATGGCAGGATTTACTTATTCAACATTAACAACAGCAATTCAGAATTATACGGAAGTAGGAACTTCTGTATTATCCAGTACGATTACAGATCAATTTATTGATAATTCAGAACTTAGAATACAAAGAGAAATTCCCATTGATGCAGATAGAAGAGAAGTCATAGGAAATTTAGTTGCTTCTAATGATAGCGTTCATGCTCCTGCAGGAACTTTATTTGTGAGAGGAGTTCAAGTCTATACATCCACTACTGCAGCGACAGGGGCTAATAGCTGGTTGATTAAAAAAGATATTAGCTACTTAAGAGAATATGATGCGGCTGAGACAACGACTGGAACACCAAAATATTATGCAATGTCTGGAGGAGGAGCCACAGGAGCTGGGGCAACTACTTCAGGAAAAATTACAATTGTACCTACTCCAAGTTCAGCTTTTATGTATAAATTACACTATAATGCTAGACCTTTGGGATTAAGCTCGGCAAATACGACAACTTTTTTAAGTTTAAATTTTGGCAATGGACTTTTATATGCATGCTTGGTAGAAGCATTTAGCTATTTAAAAGGCCCAATGGATATGCTACAACTGTACGAAAAGAAGTATCAAACTGAAGTACAGAAGTTTGGTTCTGAACAAATTGGTAGAAGAAGACGTGACGACTATACGGATAATGAACCTCGTATACCCGTTCCGGCTCAGACACCGTAACAAGGAGAAAAAATGC
>VTLG01011657.1_pt1 | contig 16032 bp, 21 predicted proteins | sample 4694571 | NCBI WGS metagenome assembly VTLG01 (sample SAMN12604809, study PRJNA352737) | marine metagenome | biome: ENVO:00000447; feature: ENVO:00000209|ENVO:00000569|ENVO:01000036; material: ENVO:00002151; isolation source: viral sequences binned using virsorter ...
CTGGTAAGACCTTTATAGCACTCTACAATGCTCTTAAAGAGGTATTAGATCATACGACACCTTATCAGAAGATCTATATGGTTAGATCTCTTGTAAGTACTCGTGAGATTGGATTCCTTCCTGGTGATCATGAGGACAAATCTGCACTATATCAGATTCCTTATAAGAACATGGTGAAATACATGTTCGAGATGAATACTGATGCAGATTTTGAGATGCTTTATGGTAATCTTAAAACTCAGGAGACAATATCTTTCTGGAGTACTTCTTTTATAAGGGGTACAACACTAGATAATGCTATTGTAATAGTAGATGAATGCCAAAACTTGAATTTTCACGAGTTAGATAGTATAATAACAAGAGTTGGAGAAGATACCAAAATCATGTTCTGTGGTGATGCCACTCAAAGTGACCTTACCAGAGATAAAGAGAGAAATGGTATCATTGACTTTATGAGAATCTTGCAGCAGATGGAATCATTTTCATGTATCGAATTCGGTCTTGAAGATATCGTTCGTTCTGGATTGTGTAAAGAGTATCTAACTACCAAACACGCTATGTCTATGTAATGTTTAATCATGTACCTGTTTCTCTACCTGTATTGGATAGAGAAACAATTGATGGTGTAAGATACTATAAAGTTCCCGATGAGGATGAATTTTTAAAATTAGTATCAATTACTTCAGTAACTAGTCACTTCAATAGAGAAAAATTTGCTAAGTGGCGTAAGAAGATTGGTGAGAAGAAAGCTAACGAGATTACTCGTAAGGCAACTTCTCGTGGAACTGACATGCACACGCTAGTGGAGCACTATTTGTTAAATGAAGATCTTCCTACGGTTCAACCATTATCAGACTATCTCTATAAAATTGCGAAACCTACCCTTAACAAAATTGACAATATACATTCATTAGAAGGGTCTCTTTATAGTAAAGAATTGGGTATTGCGGGTACAGTAGACTGTATAGCAGAGTATGAAGGAGAATTATCAGTCATTGACTTTAAGACTTCTAAACAACCTAAACCACGAGAGTGGATTGATGGATACTTTGTTCAGGCAGCAGCATATGCGTGTATGTATTATGAACTAACAGGCACTCCTGTTAAAAAACTTGTTATTATTATGGCATGTGAAGATGGTGAGTGTGTTGTGTATGAAGAGCGAGATAAGTTGAAATATATGAGATTACTCGTTACTTACATTAAAACATTCTTAGATTACCACCTGCAATTACATGGAAAATGAATTTACACAAGTACTAGGTAAAAAGTTTATGAATCCCGCAAAATTTGCGGTAGAAATAGAAAAATTAGTTAAGAATGAAAAACTTAACTATATTGATGCTATTGTTCTTTATTGTGAAGAGAATAACATTGAGATTGATTCTATTACTAAATTGATTTCTAAACCTTTAAAGGAGAAACTGAAGTGTGATGCACAACAGTTAAACTTTATGAAAAAGACCACCAGAGCAAAATTGCCTTTATAAAAATGCCTACTTTATCATGGTTTCCAATGCCAATCTATATTGATAAGGCAAATGGAACACAATATGAAGCTATAAACAAAGAACTTTTTAGTGTATATGATAAAGTAGATTTTGCTCAAAATCCTCAGTGGACTGATGATACTAATGAGTTGAGTTTTGAAAGAGATTATGCTTTTTTTGAGGAGCATCAACTTAAAGATTGTACTCAGTTCTTAGATTTTTTGCATATCAATATTATGACCTATTTGGAGCAAATAGGATCTAAAGAGAAATTAGAATATGTAGTTCATAATTCATGGTTGACAAGAACAAAAAAAGGTAAGTATATCCATATGCATGATCATGGGAATTATGATATATCTGGAGTTTATTATTTACAGACAAATGGTAAAGATGGAAACTTATTTTTTCCAAGTCCTCATAGATTATTAGCAGGTAACTATATAATTTCTAGAATAACAGATTTTACCCAATCTCTTCCTTTAGAGCGAGGTTTGATAGCATTGTGGCCTTCTATGCTGTATCATAATACAGCACCTAATGAAACCGATCATGAAAGGATTAGTGCAAGTTTTAATATTAAATTTCTATGATAAAAGTTTTAAAAAATCCAAAAACTAAAGATTATCTGGGATTTAAAAATTGGGTTACTGGACCTGATTTTACTTGGAATTATAATGTAAAAACGACAAATTCTACTGTTGATTTGCCTTTTTATACTCATGCTTTTATAAAAAGACCAGAGACTGAAGGATACCCTAAAATTGATAATCCTCAAGAGACTGAGGGTGTAGTTAAGATGTTAATGGAGATCCTTAAGTATAATGATGTAGTAATGAATAGTTTTATTAGAATATCTGTTAATGCTGTTCATCCAGAGAAGAGAATTATGTCTTCTTTACCCCATGTGGACCATCAATTTAATCATGGAAATTTATTGATGTATTTTACTGATGCTGGTGGATCTACTTTTGTGGAAGGTGAAGAGCATAATCCCAAAGAGGATGATATTATTTTATTTACTGGTGAGCATTATATGGAGACTCCTGCGGATAACCGAAGGGTGATTTTAGTCGCAACTATGGTATAATACAGATAAATAGAGGTGTTAATAGGTGTATTATGTCTGACTTTTTTGAATCCGATTTCGTTCAAGACGAGATGGAAACAATCAATGAAATGCAAGAGGAAATCTATTCCCAAGTGTTTAAATTTCCCGAACTTCCATTGGAAGAACAGATTGATCATTTAGAAACATTGGATGATTTGCTTGAAAAACAGCAGATCCTTTATACTCGTATGAAACTGTCTGATGATCCTCGTGCTAAAGAGATGGCTGACAATGTTCGGCAATCTGCTATAGTAATGGGATTCCCCAAGGATGTTGATTGTAATGTCCTATTTCAGAACATGAGAGTTACTCTCGACAAGGTTCGTCAGGGGATTGACAAAGCAAGATGAGCGGCTTATAATAGACTCGTACAAAAGCCAAATCCAATTACACAGGCCAAATCTATGTCTTTCGCATCGCTTAAAAAGCAATCATCTCTCGGTAGTCTAACTGCCAAACTTGTTAAGGAGGTTGAGAAAACCAATTCAGCAAACAAAGGAGATGAGCGACTCTGGAAACCAGAAGTCGATAAAGCAGGTAACGGGTATGCCGTTATCCGATTTCTTCCAGCACCTGATGGAGAAGATCTTCCTTGGGTAAAACTATACTCTCACGCCTTTCAAGGACCAGGTGGATGGTATATCGAAAATTCACTAACTACAGTGAATCAGAAAGATCCTTGTTCAGAGCATAATACTACTCTTTGGAATAGTGGAGTAGAATCTGATAAGCAGATTGCTCGTAATCAAAAGCGTAAACTTTCTTACTACAGTAACATCTATGTTGTAAAGGATCCAGCGAATCCTGAAAATGAAGGTAAGGTATTCCTTTACAAGTTTGGTAAAAAGATCTTTGATAAGATCATGGGTGCAATGCAACCAGAATTTGAGGATGAGACACCTCTCAATCCATTTGATTTCTGGCAAGGTGCAGACTTTAAGGTTAAGATTAAGAAGGTAGCAGGTTTCTGGAACTATGATAGTTCTGAGTTTGCTGCTCCTAAACCACTCCTTAAGGATGATGATGCACTTGAAGCATTGTGGAAGAAAGAGTATTCTCTTTCAGAACTTGTCAGTGCTGATAAGTTTAAGTCTTATGACGAACTTAAGAAGCGTCTTGAGTCTGTTCTAAAACTTACTGCTGCACCTACTCGCCAAGTAGTTGAGGAAGAGGATGTTGATCGTGAACCAGAACCAGTTGCAGCAGCACCTGCAGCAGAAGATGATGCACTATCATATTTTCAACAGTTAGCTGAAGAATAATGTATCATGATTTTATTGGGGTCTACGAGAATTTCGTAGATCCCAATCTTTGTGAATGGATCATTGATTTTATGGAGAGGTCACCACATGTGATACCTCGAAATTTTAATTTTGTTGATGATAAACAGATATGTATGGATGCTTTCTCACCAGGAGAAGCACAAGCATTAAATGGATATGTTAATGATTGTCTTAAAAAATATGCTGATGAATATGTTTATCTTCAGCAACAAAGATTTATAAGTTCACTTACTCTACTTCAAAAGACTCAACCTACTAAGGGTTATCATCATTTCCATAGTGAGAATACTGGTTGGGTAACCTCGACAAGAATTATGGCATGGATGGTATATTTAAATGATGTTGCTGAAGGTGGAGAAACTGAGTTTTTATATCAGAAATATAAAATTAAACCAACAAAAGGAACTGTGGTAATTTGGCCAGGTTCTTATACCCATGTACATAGAGGTAATCCTCCTATGAGTGATAAGTATATTGCTACAGGATGGTACACTGGATCTATGGGATTGAGTGAAGTTGATCTATAAGCCTAAATAAAAACATATATTCAAATTATAAAAATGGCAGGATACACTGGAAATCACTTTGTTTGCACCTATAAAGATGCCTCAAATGGCAATTTTACAGCAGATGTATATGCTAAGGATGCAGACGATGCTAAAGCAAAGGTTCTAATTGCTTACCCTTGGGCTAAAACTGTAACCGCAACTGCTGGTGCTTAATAATGGCACGAGATAAAGTTATAGTCTTTAATGGTGCAGATGGTAAATGTAGAGTAGTAATTCCCACAGTGGATTGTGCTCTATCTGATGATGCTATCATCTCAAAAGATATTTCTGCGTCAGAATATTCTCTGATTGATGCTTCGGATCTACCTAATACATCATTTAGATCCGCATGGAAGTATTATCATGGGAGCAAAAGTGTTATTGCAGAACTTGCAGATGCTAAGACTATTACAAAAGAGATTTTAGAGACAAGATATTTAGAAACTAAGAAAGAGAATGCAGATATTCAGTCAATAGCAGATATGAAGGGTGAATCTGCATCACTTAAATCAAACCCTGCAGTACCATATACTACAATTACTAACGCTACCTCTGTATCCCAACTTGAAGCACTGATCTAATAATGGAAAAATTTGAAGAACATCATGAGGAGTTTAATTACTCCTATGAAGATCCTTTTTATCTTATTTCTTTAAACGAAGATGGTTGTAATAAACTATTGAAGTATATTGATGGTTTGACCGAGGATGACTGGGCAATTCATCAAACACAGTATAAGGATAAGGAAAATTTTAGATTGTGTGATATACATTGTCCCAATCAAAATAGTCCTATGTCAACCATAGGTGGAAGTATATTTGAGTTAGTTAATAATAAGTATTATCAGTTTGATATCAGTATTTTTGAATTCCAACTTCTTAGATATAGAGAAGGTGGTAAGTTTGAATGGCACTGTGATTATGGAACTGCTCCAAATAAAGATGTTTGGAGAAAGTTAAGTCTTAGTGTTCAACTCTCTAGACCAGAGGATTATGATGGTGGAGAGTTAGTTATTGTAGATTATTATAACCAGCACTGTGAGATTCCTAAGAGTTTAGGTGCTTCTGTTGTTTTTGATTCTAGATGTCCACACAAAGCAGAACCTATCACCAGAGGTGAAAGGTATGTTTTAGTTGGATGGGCTAGTGGACCTAAACTTAGGTAGGATTATTTGCTACCTTCATAGTTTTACTTTCATATTGTGAAGACTTAGTATATTCTAGAGCTTGCTTCATATCCATCATAAATGAGGTCATAAATTCTCTTCTCATAACTTTAATATTTCTTTTCCTCTCATTTTCTCTAGTTTCTGCTAGATAATTACTAATTCCTATAACAGGATTTAGAGTAATGTTGTGAGTATCTGGATGAGGAATAGTAAAGTTAGAGTCTACTTTCAATCCTGCAGGAAGAATTAATCTTCCTTGAGAATCTTTAACTAATGTAGTTTCGTAGAATTGTGTTTCATCTTTATCGACACCATATTTTGATACACAATAATCATAGAGTACCTTACTACCCATAGGCCATTCACTTCTAACATTTGTAATATTAGCGACAGTTAATATAATCCAGTCTAATTCTGGATTACCGTACAATTCATCAGCAACTTCATCAGGTCTTACACCTTCTTTGATTGTGTATGAATTTAAGAATGTTACATCTGTAGCAGCACTATCTCTAATTTTTGCTCTTAGAAATAAGTTTTTAGTAGTAACATAATTGTTTCTAGTAATACTAGACTCTAGTTGATTTTTATACCTTAGATTAGGTAAATTTCTGAAATAGTGTTTAGACATTAGTAGAATCCTCCTCTAGATACACCTTCATGATCTTCTGCATATATTGGATTCATTTCAGTAAATGCCAGATCCATTTTCATATGAACTGGTGTACCATCACCATAGGTGGCCCAAGTACCACTACCTGTATAGTTGACTGACATGTTTTTCAAAGCACATGTTTTAAATTTGTGAAGGAATGGATGTGGTTGTCCACCTTTCATATAATTTAATCTGAATATATCAGGAGCATTTAAGAATCCCATATTGTCTGCTGTATATTTTGCAGCACTAGCAATTTTGAGGGTTCTTATCATTTTTTTGACTACTTGAGCTTCATCAATACTTCTAGGAACTAAGTCCCAAGAGAAATTAAAACTTCTTATAGTCACACCACCAAAAACCATTTCAAGGTTTTGGTTGATGACTTGTCCTGTAGCCCTTGCTATCAATCCTTCAGCAGTGACATTTGCTCCAAATGTATTTACTGCTGAAGCTGCTGCAGTTGTTTTTGCAAAATCTATAAGACCATCTCCTTTACCACTTTTAGCATTACCTGCTAAACCTTTAACTTCTTCAACTCCTTGCTTTAATATATTTGTAGAGTCCATCATACGACCCACTGCAGAAATTCCTGCTGCAGCAAAATCATTTAACTTGCTCTCACCCCAATTAGCACCATTATTATCTTTGATATTTTGTGGTATTGGTAAAATGATTACATTTTTTGTTTTTAAATTTTTATATCTATCACTAGCCATTACTGCTTTACCACCTTGGTAAAAATTTAGACTAGTTCCTGTTTTTTGTACATCCTTTTGTCCAGTAACTGCTCCTTTTTCAAATTTTACAGTTCCATCTTCGTTCAATACCTGTTCTGATGCTATAATATCTTCCTTTACTGTTCCTGTAGTATCTTGGGTTAGACCTTTAAGTCCTTTTGTTGGTGGCTGCTCTAAGACCTCTATCTGAAAGTAATCAGTAGCATGATCAATCAGATCTTCTGGGTATCTTATAACTTTTCCGAGATTAGCTGGCACTATCCTAGACTCTTTTTATGTATTTAGCTTGAATTTCGCATATGACAGTGATCTAGCATGTTCTAGTTCAGCAACCGATAGTTCATGGAACTCTCCGATTACTTCATTCCATGTATAGTTCCTCATTTTGTTCCAATGATAACTAAATCCTCTAATACCCCATTGTTTTAATTCCATACATGCTATTAAAGGAAATTCATCATACTCAATCATAGGAGTCTTTGGTAGATATACAAATGTATAGAATCCACCTTCTTCTGGTAATATAACTTTAGTATCTTGTAGAGCATCTAAAACTTCCAGCATTGTATCTTCAGGATCTTCTGTCCCAATAAATTCATCTACAATTGGCTGTAGTCTAGACACCTAAGTTATCCTCCGTTAGTATTTTGAACTCCATCATTCTGTCTTTACAGAATTCTTTTGCTGCACCCCATTTTGCTTGGTTCTTAGCATACTCCATCACTTCTCTTACATACTTTCTATTTTTAGTCTTCTGAATTTTTGGTTCAGTGCATTGTCTTTTGGGTTTAATTTCAATAATATATTTCTTAGGTACTCCTGATTTATCTTTTACTTTAACATAAAAGTCAGGAAAATATCTATGTAATCTGTTGTCAAGTGGTGATCTGTAGGGTATTATAACTTCTTCACTACCCCACTCAATGATGTTATCATTCTTATCACAATATGACATAAAAACTTTTTCCCAGGAACTACGATAAATAATGTTACGATAATCCCCTCGATACTTTGTAATATTAGAAGGTCTAAATCTTCCTGAACGAGCCATGCATCGTATACGATCCCGTTAGGTATTTATTGTGCCAGTTTATCCAAGAGTAAAAAAGACTGAAAGAATAAGAAGTTTGTTTCAGAAAGTTGCTACCACAAACCATTATGAGGTATTTTTCAATGGTTTTGGATCTATGCAACAACTTAGAGGTTATATTACCTCTATGTCACCTAGAGTAAGTAACTTCTTTATCAGTAGAGATCTTGGTTTACTGTGCAACAGTGCTGAACTACCAGCAACCACTATGGCAACTGCTCAGGTTGAAGGTCAGAGAATGGGAATCACTGAGAAGATGGCTCATTCAAGGATATTTACTGATAGTTCTTTTACTTTTTATGTTGATAGTGATTATAGAGTGTTAGAATTTTTTGAATATTGGCATGAATTTATAGCATCTGGATCTCATTATGGTGCAAAGAATGATGGTGTTGATAGAACTCATATTGCTTATTATCATAGAATGCAGTATCCTGAGGAGTATAAGGTTGATTCTATAAAAATTCAAAAATTTAATAAAGATCATTTTAGAAGTGTTGAATATACTTTTCTTAATGCTTGGCCAGTATCTGTATCTTCGATGCCTGTTTCTTATGATGGGAATAGTATTCTTGAATGCCAAGTAACATTTAATTATGATAGGTATTACTTTGGTCCAATTAATTCTTTAGATCGTAGAGTATTTAATTCTTCATATAATCCAGCACCAACACCTCCTACACCTGGTAATAATCCAGTTAAATTAGGAAAGACTGATATAACTTTAGATGGAACTGAGTCTGATTCTGCGGTGATGAGAAAGGTTTATAAGCAAGATGAAACAAATAATGATGTTTCTAACACTAGTGGAGATAATGATATAGTTTTAGATGGAAGTGAGTCTGATTCTGAGGTGATGAAAAAGGCTGTAAGCAACTAGTATAAATTATGGTATAATATACATAATGGAGATTTAGTATGGGCTTAGCACAGCAATTAAAGGAAGGAACCAAACAGTCTCACTCTGCTGCAGAGAATACAAAGTTTGTTTCATCATTCCTCCGTGGAGTAGTAAGTAAAGAAAATTATCGGCAACTTGTTGCTAATTACTATTTCATATACAATGCTTTAGAAACGGAAGTTCTAAGATTGCAAGATGATCCTGTTGTAGGACCATTGAACATGAAGGAACTTTATAGACAGCGTGGTCTATCAAAAGACTGTGAGTATTTCTTTGGTGAAGATTGGAGAAATATTATCTATCCTACTGAAGCATGTCAACAGTATGTAAATCGTATTCGTGAAGTAGCACATGACGACACTGAACTTCTTGTGGGTCATCATTATACTAGATATTTGGGTGATCTCTCTGGCGGTCAGATTCTTAGGAATATCGCTGAGAAGTCTCTTAAGTTAACTGATGGTGGTTTAGATTTCTATAAGTTTGATATAGAAAATAAGAAAGAGTATAAAAATAACTACCGTGCTACACTAAATACACTGCCTGTGACAGAATCACAAGTATCTGCTATCATATCAGAGGCAAACTATGCATTTCGTTTGAATATGTTTATGTTTGAAGAGTTAGATGGCAATGCATTTAAATCCACAATAGCTTACATTTGTGGTATAATAAAAGGAAAAACTGATGCCACTACCAAAGATTAATGCACCAACTTATGAGATGGTGATTCCTTCTTCTAAGAAGAAGATTAAATATAGACCTTTCCTAGTCAAAGAAGAGAAAATTCTTGTTATTGCAATGGAAAGTGAGGATATTAAAGATATTGCTCGTGCTGTTAAACAAGTTCTAGGAAATTGTATACTTACTAGAGGTATTAAGGTTGATAAGTTATCTACATTTGATATCGAATATCTATTCCTTAATGTTAGAGGTAAATCTGTTGGAGAAACTGTTGAAATACAAGTAACTTGTCCTGATGATCAAGAGACCAAAGTTCCAGTGACTGTTGCATTGGATGAGATTAAAGTTATTGAGGATCCTAATCATAGTAAAGATATTAAATTGGATGAAAAATTGACTATGAGGATGAAATATCCTTCATTGGATCAGTTTATTAAAGAAAACTTTAGTATAGGTGATGGTGTTGGATTTGAGCAATCAATTGATATGATTGCTGATTGTGTAGATATGGTATTCAGTGAAGAAGAAACTTGGACTGGAAGTGATTTCACTAAGAAAGAAATGATTGCTTTCTTAGAAGGATTGGGTTCTAAACAGTTTAAAGAGTTGGAGAAATTCTTTACTACTATGCCTAAACTTAAGCATGAGTTTGTAGTAAAAAATCCTGCTACTGGACAAGATAATCAAATTAAGTTGGAAGGGTTAGCAGCTTTTTTCAACTAGCGATGTTGCATGAAGATCTTGTATCATACTACAAGATCAACTTCGCTCTCATGCAGCATCATAAATATAGCTTAAGTGACATTGAAGATATGATCCCGTGGGAACGGGAAATATACATTAGTTTATTAAAACAGCATATCGAAGAGGAAAACTTAAAGCAACAGCAGCGAAATGGCTGACATTAAAGACAAATTACCTACACCACCAGGAGAAAAATCATCATCTGGGGGTGCTTCTCATGGCACGATGTCAAAGTCTTTTGGACTGCAGAGAAAAACATTAGCAAGAGTTATAGGATTAGAGAAGAGAGTAGACAAGATAGAGAGTGGTGTTGGTGGTATTGATATTGATAAATTTAGTGATATCAATAATTCAATTCAAGGTATTAATAATAATTTAATAGCAATCAAGGATTTCATAGATGCTGATCTAAAGGCAGATCAGGATGCAGCAGATGATAAGAAAAAGGATGATGCAAGAAAATTAGACAAGGATAAAAATATCAAGGCCGAAAAATTCTTAGAGACAAAACAAACAGAGCAAGCTGTTAAACCAGTAGAGAAAGCAACTAAGTCAGCTAAATCTGTATTCCAAAAGTTATTTGATTCTCTTACTGCTATCTTTGGTGGATGGTTATTGGATAAAGGTGGAAAGATGCTAACAGCATGGAATGAAGGTGATATGGAAACCTTTAATGAAATGAAGAATGCAATATTGACTGCATTGGGAGTAGTGGGTGTAATTTTTGCTGCAGCTAATATTGGTGCAATTATTGGTGCAATGAAACTTATCATTGGTGGACTTAAGGTAGGTGTACCAGCAGTTCTTGGACTTCTTGCAAATCCGTGGACTTGGGTTGTACTGGGTGTAGGTACTGGTTTATACTTTGGTGTGAAAGCAATTCATAAAAGAGTTACTGGTGGTAATAAATTCTCTGAGTTTGATAAGCAGTTGAGAGCACAGACAAAATCTGCTGGTATTGATATGTACCAAAATCAAAAAGGAGCACATATATTAGAGGAAGATGGAAAGTCTCATAAGCGTATTGATTATTGGGGTGAGCATGGTTTGATGGGTAGAGAAGCAACAGAGGAAGAGAAAGAGAAATTGGGGTATAATGAGGATCATAGAGTAAAATTAAATCTTCAAGATGAAAAGCATCGTGCTTGGATTGAAAAGCATATGGGTGCAGATAAATTGGCAACAATGGATAAAGCATTTGCTGATTATAAGACTATGATGCAGAAGAAAGATGATATTAAAGATGAAATGCACTCAATGTTGAAGAAGGAGAAGAAATTATTCTATGCTGAAAGACGCAAAGAAGAAAAGGCACTCCGAGATAAAGGTGAAATAGGTGGATGGAATACTACTAAGGGTTGGACTGATCCATTACAGTGGATGGATAGTTCTGCTGGTAGATGGTGGGCTAAGCAAGATAAGAAGTGGAAGAAGAGACATTTGGAGATTAGGGTTGAATATAATAATAAACTACAAAAGACATTCCCCGAATTCTTTGATGGTGATCCAAATACCAGTGCTGGTGCTGACTTCCCAGAAGATGTCTTTATGAAGAAGAGTGATGAAGAGCAGGATGATATGGCATTAGAAAGACATAAGGCTATGCTTGCAGAAGGTGAGTTCTCAGATGAGGAGTTGGATGCTGATATTAAGAAGATGAATAAACAATTAAATGAAAAAGCATCAGGTGATGGTCCATCTCATGCCAACATGGAAGGTCAAAAGACAAGTGTTCCTATGGGCAATATAGTTCCTCCTTCAAGAGAAGCAAGTAGAAATAAGAATATGAGTAAACTTAATAGTATTAGTAGTCCTACATCATCTACTCCTGATATTGAAGTTTTACCTATTCCAACTTCTCAAGTTCAAGGTGAAGAGATGGGAGAAATGTTTACTGGTAAAGCATCTGGAATTCCAGATCTTCCTACAGGAAATCCTTCAAATGAATATAGGTTCTTCTATACTCATATCTACCAGCAAGGTGATGACTAATGGCAGATACGATTGATAAGGATAAGATTGATCCTGGTAATTTTATTCCGACTAATGAAGCATTTAATATTATTTCTTTTGGTGTTGCAGCAATTAAGCAAACATCTGATGGAGTAAAGAATTCTTTTAAAGCTAGAATACAGCAGAAGAATATTGCAAAGCAGGATAATAAAATTACTGCTGCTAGACTATTAAATGCTAAGAAGAAAGAGGATAAAGAAAAACTAATTGAAGCAGCACCAAAGGCAGTTGCTGAACCTGTTAGTAAGAAAATAAAGAAATCTGCTGGCAGCCTCTGGGATAAGATAATGAATGCTGCAGCAGCTGTCTTTACTGGATGGATATTAGATAAGTTGCCTCAGATAATGGAGGGTATTCAGAAAGCTATTGAGATAATAGGTCCAATAGTAAATGCAATAACTACTTTCTTCTCAGGTCTAGTAAGTGGATTATCTGATTTCTATGGAAAATATGAGGAGATTATTGGTAAGAATCAATCAGCAGAAAATCTTCCTAAAGCAGAAGATATTAATAAGCAATGGGATGATTTAGAAGGTGACTTGAAAGGTCAAGCTGATGAAGTGAAAACGAATCTTGCTGATACTAAGGATGCTATTAAAAAGTTTGCTAAAGATAATGCTGATAAGAATACAGCAGATCCAGATAAATCACCGATAGGTAAAGCTGATGAACATCTTCATTCATCTACTGCAGAGCAACCAGAAGGATTAGATACTTCTCAGCATCAGAAAGCAATGCATCCTGAGAATTATGTTGAACCAGATAAGGCAGATGAAGAAGCAAGAAAGAATTTTGAAAAAGAAAATCCACAAGAAGCACAATCTCCTGCAAAGGATGCTAAAGAGAAACCAGAAATAGACTATAATGATCAGAGTAAGGTTGTTTCGGCTGATTTAAAAGCAATAGATGAGACAAAGTATGATACCTCAAATATTGCTTCTAGTGCTACAATAACAAAGACTGAATCTGATACTCCATTGATTGATACACCACCAGCAATAGTTCAAACTGATACATCACAATCATCTGAAGCAGTTGGTGATGGTATTAAGGCTCCGAAAATAGTTACTCCATCAGGTTTGGGTATGGATATGTATAGTCGAAAGATTATACTTAACCCAGATGCTGCAAGAGGATGGAAGAAACTTCTTACTGAAGCAGCTAAAGATGGTATAGATTTGACCAAGGCAGTTACATCATCTTACAGATCACCAGATAAACAGAGAGAATTGATAGCAAAAGAGGATGGTATTAATGTTATTACACCTGCCCCAGTTCATCTGTCTCCTCATGTTCAGGGTTGGGCAGTTGACCTTGCTACCAACACTCCTGAGTGGAACTGGATGAAGAACAATGCTCATAAGTTTGGTTGGAGATGGCAAGGTGCGTCTGATCCAGTTCACTTTGATTATATGAAAGGTGCTTCAAGCAATACTCATTGGATGGAAAAAGGAAGGAATGATTGGATGCAAGGTAATATGAATACTGGTGAAAAAATATCGTCTATCAGTAGTAAAGGACAGAAAACAACTATCCATATACCACTAAATACTATCATAAAACCAACTCCACCAAGAGAACCAGAACAGCCAACTGTTCCTAATTATGGTTCTAGGGGTTCTAGTATTTTGTATGCGTTGAAAACAATTAATAGAGCGTACACATAAATGGCAGCAATACCAACCCAAGGTTCGACCTTTGAGAAAATTGAAATTTATCCTTTAGGTAAAGAGGATGACTTGGATTCTGCAATGGATCTAAGGTTGGGTGTAACACAGTTTACATATTTTGAGGACTTAATGTCCCCAGTAATTACTGCTATAATGAGTGTTGTGTCTGCGGGTGAAGGTGTTTATAATACTCTACCAATTAGAGGTGGAGAGCAGGTTAAATTACATTTTACAACTCCTATAGAACAGAATAGACAAGAAACACCTGGTAAGTTTGAACTTACAATGTATGTTAATAAGTTAACTGATTATATTAGTGAAAAACAAAAAGAACAATTTGCATTACATTTAGTATCAAAGGAAGGTATTAAGAATTTAAATAAGAGAGTTATTAAAAAGTATAAGCAAAAGAAGATTAGTGAGATTATAAAAGATTTTCTTGATATGGTTGAGTGTGAATATGAGGATGAGAATATTGAAGAGACTTTAAATGCTTTTAATTTTATAGGTAATATGAGGAAACCATTTTCTCTTGTACCTTCACTATGTTCTAGAGCAATTCCTGTAGGATCCAATAGTGGTTCTGCTGGATTTTTCTTATGGCAAACACAATCTGGTATGAAATTTAAATCTATTGAGAGTATTATTAGAGATAAAGAAGTTGCTCAAGAATATAAGTACAGTCGAGTTAATAGAGGTGTTGATGATCCTGAAGATTCATTTACCAATATCATACAATATTCTGTAGAGAATAATAATAATGTGATGGGTTCTCAGCAGACTGGAGAGTATTCAACATATAGAATCTTTTTTAATCCTTATACATTTGAGTTTACGAATCCAGAATTATCTGTTTTCAAACCAAAGGAATTAAAAGATGGATCTAAGCAAGAGACTTTAGGAAGTACAGAATCAGAGGTATCAAAGGAAGCTGAACCAAATCAGATTCCTAATCCAGAAATGGCACACAGAATTATAAGTGGTGTTTATAGTGTTGGGTGTCTAGAAGAATCTGTTGATCATCCTGGTACTACTGTTGGTACTGCTTCAACAACTGTTAATATGGATAATATTGAGGATGTAAGTCAATCTATATCACGATATAGTTCTTTATTTACTCAAGTCCTAACATTAACTGTGGGAATCAATGTCGCACTCGAAGCAGGTGATATAATAAAGTGTATTTTCCCACAAGTAAGTGGTGAAGATGATGTAGATCATGAGCAAAGTGGTCTATATATTATCAAGGAGATTAGCCATTTTATGAGTGGTAACAGATCCTTTACATCAATGAAAGTTATCCGAGACACCTCAGGAGATTAACACATGACCACTAAAGTTCCAGAACACGATTTAAATCATGAATCTTATATTGATCCCAAAGATAATAAAGAGCATGTTAATCACGGTATGCTTGAATATTCTAAAGAGGATTTAGAACTTCACAACGATGCTTTTCATGCTCATGAAGAGAATGAAGAAAATCTTGGTGGTGCTAAAATAAATGATTGGCATGAAAGACATAATGATCAACACTTAGAAGTGTATTGTGATAATCATCCAGATTCACTAGAGTGTAGAGTATACGACGACTAATGAGTATAGAAGAGTCACTATTAGGACAAAGTAAATTTTTAGGAAGAGACGGATTCAGATGGTGGATCGGTCAAGTTGCTCCTAGGAAAGCTCAAGGTGACCAAACAGATGATGGTAAAGGATGGAGTAATAGGTATAAAGTTAGAATTATGGGATATCATCCTTTTACGGATGATGTTTTAGATGAAGATTTGCCTTGGGCATTGGCACTGCTACCTACCACATCAGGTAGTGGTGCTGCTAACTTTGCAACATCTACAATGTTGCAGCAAGGTGATGTTGTATTTGGATTCTTCTTAGATGGTGATGAAGGACAGGTTCCTGCAATCATAGGTCATT
>VTLG01015134.1_pt1 | contig 16030 bp, 20 predicted proteins | sample 4694571 | NCBI WGS metagenome assembly VTLG01 (sample SAMN12604809, study PRJNA352737) | marine metagenome | biome: ENVO:00000447; feature: ENVO:00000209|ENVO:00000569|ENVO:01000036; material: ENVO:00002151; isolation source: viral sequences binned using virsorter ...
TCAACCCCCAGTCAGGATCGGTGTCCTTTCTTTTGGGGTTTTTCCACAACGCCCAGTTGATCTGCTCACCCTTCCAACACATAGACCCCTTTAACTTGGGGGCTTTTGGGTTATCAGAGTGATTAGTCCAACCGCTACCTCTTCCCTCCTCATGCTTAAAAGCCATCTCTCTTTCCTCTTGTTGAAGTTCTAATTCGTGCGCCCAACCTTGGGCTTGTTGCTCATCCAGCACCTGAGTCCATTGATCTGGAGTATGGTACATCCAACTATCATCATTCATACCCTCCTTAGGTTCGCGGACATGGTACGCCATATATCGACGATGACCTCCTCTGTATGGCGCTTGTTGTCCAGTAGTTCAGCATCCACCCAGCAGTTCTCTGCGTAAGCCACATGATCCCTGAACTGTTGAGATGTAACAGCCTTGGCTTCACGTTCTGCTACGGTTCCTGAAGACTTCAAAAACGCCTCACCTCTTATGATGCGCTCCATCTTTTCCAGCTTCTTGACCAATGCTTTAGCCTTAGCAGCTTCCTCATCCGTATGCGCTAGGTAAACCATTGCTTTTTCAAGCCTTTCTTCACTAATCATTTGATTACTCCTTCCTTAAATGCTTGACCCAATGTTTGGAGACACCATCTCATCTGAGTCTCCTTGTCAAATGTCCCATCATGGCAGTGGGCGTGGCATTGGTAACAGACCGGGATGGTAAAAAAGTCTGGAGCCTTCCGCCCCATGCCTGCTCCCAATGCGCCTACCCTCAGGTGATGAGCCTGAGATTCTGCCCCACAGTGTATACAGGGCAGTCCTGCCACCCACTCCAAATACTTCCGAGACTTCAAGCCGCACAGTCTTTGTGCATACAGGCCAGTTCAAAAGCCACGTTCTTGATAATAGAGGTAGCCTTTTCCAAGTCTATACTGAAGTGTTCCTTCCCTAGATCACCCGCCTCTATACGATAGTCACGCATCATTTCATGCACCATTGATTCCACTAGCTTACAGTCTTTAACCTCAAGATAAAACGCACAATCATATGGCCCCCAAGTCCTGGCAGCAGATCGCCTGTCCTGAAGATTATCCGTTGAACCTATCTTATAGACTCCCTCTGGATGCCATCTATTCCTGAATACATAGACGTAACCCTCTGGCGGATAGTCTACCTTCTGCTGTTTAGGAGGCTGCCTCTTTATCTCCTTGTAAATTTTCGGTAAGAATTCCTCAAGGTATAGCGTCCTAATCTTTCTTGGTTCAGAGGCATCCACCTCTTTGGTAGCCTCGGCCCGTAGTTGCAGACGCTCCTCCTTGGGCAATGCGTAGAGGGCTTTGGTACCACCGGCCTTACTGATAGCTAGGGATGTAATACTATTCTTCCTAGTGTAGTCCCTGCGCTTGTGGTTTTCAGCCTTACACCACTTACAGATGTGTTGTAGCCCATCCCTCTGAGTAACATCCTTGTGGAACTCATGGAGTGGAAGAACAGGCTCCTCATATTTCCCGTCCTCCACGCAGTAGTAATGTCCATAGATGCCGTCACATTTCTTGGTTTCCATGACTACACCCAATCCGTGTGCCAACACTCTTTCTTGAATTTGAAATCTTGACCCGCTTTCCACATCACATTGTCCAACTTATGACAGCTATCAGCCATAGCTGAGCCGCACTCTAGGACTTGATTGTTCACTTCCTTAGCCGCGTTCATTACTTTAAGCAGGGCAATCTCAGCTTTAGTTCTTCCCTTCTTCTTAGCAATTTTCTTCTTGGCCTTAGCCATGATAGTTCTCCTAGATTTCACAACTGTCACCAGTGCAGGCTAATTCCTGGCTGGCCGTTGTAGTGTCCATTACTTCAACTATACTCTTCCAGTCCATACTGCTTGGCATAGCCTTCTTCATCTCCTTGTACTGATCGGAGGTGATGTCCTCATACGGAGCCTGCTCATAGATGTGGCCCTCGTCTGAGGATGGCAAGAAAGAAATGCCATTCACAATATCCCAGTTCTGCCATATCCAGGCAGCAACTTCTGCCCAAGAGTTCTCTGGCACATAGCAAGTCATGCTGGGCTTATGCTCACACCAGTTGACAGCAAAGTGTTTCCATAGTTCCAACTGACTTATAGGCGTTACATCGTGCCGAGTCAAAGACTTGGTTGGAGACTTCATTGGGAATGAGAATACCCAAGCCTCCGAGTTGTGCTTGTCCTCTTCGCAGGGTATGCCAGCCTCTATCATTGCGTCAGATAGCGGGTCTTTCTTGTCGTTTCTAACGCGGCGAATATACTGATTGGCCCACCTGGGATGTATACCGCTGGCAGAATTACAAAGCTGGCTCACCGTTCCACTCGGTTTGACACAAGTGATTGAAGTGGAGGGATTTATCTCCAGAATCTTGGCCCATTTCTCATTCACCGCTCTGGCGCTATCCCGCAAGTCATTCAACATCTCAGCAGAACTGACTCGTAGAGCAGGGCAGTCATAGATTCCCGTTATCGAGACACCTAGCAGCCGCTCCTCCTCGCAGTTATCGGTCCAGCCTTTTCGTAAGAACTTGAAATCAGTTAAACAGGACTGAATTGTACCTAAGATAGTAGCCAGCCTGACCTTATCAGTGAGGGAGTCTATATCGTCTGACGGTAAAGCGACTACCTCAGTTAAGTTACAGAACTGTCCTGGTCTGAGAACAATCTCGGAGCAGGGGTTGCATCCAAACTCATGGTCTGAATCTCTCCGTTCGGGGAGCATATTCTTACACGCTTGGCGGTTGAAGATACCCCTTTCTCCCGATCTGCTCTCGTAAATAGCAAGCCACTCACGCATGAAAGCGCCCATGTCTGGCTTTTCGGTATAACAGATTGAATTATTTGAGAGACTTCTCTGTGGATTTTCTGTGAACCAGTTACCCATCTTTGCATGGCGCATCCTCTCGTCTGAATGGTTAGACAAACTGATAAGGGAAGTACGGCGCACACCACCTACCACAACACATTCCCCAATATGACACATCACATCATGTACCTCAATAGAGGTAAGTTTTCTTCCTCTTGCCCCTTTGAAGACGTTGCCCACGTTTATGAACATACGCTCGAAAGGCCACGGGCCACTCGCCCTACCACCGAAAGTTTTGAGTGGTGCGCCAGCAGGACGCAGCCTGGAAGTGTCTATCTTGGGAATCTTCCCACTGTAGAGGAGCCTGACGTATTCATCTAGGGCAGTCGCCCACCCCAGCTTGCTATCACGAACCACAATGGTCGTGTCAGTCTCGAAAAACTCATCCGCTACCTCTGGTAGCTTGCTGATGTACTGACGCTCCACGCTAAACCCTAAACCAGTTCCATTCATCTGGATGTAAAGAGACTCACCGAATGCGCGAACATGATCCACGGCCATGTAAGCGCAGTTATACCCTGCGATATTATCCCGTGTCAGTGCCTCACCTGCGGTCATCAAGCACCGCATCGAAGGCATTACATTCTTAGAGTAGATGGCTTCCCGTATTTCTGTGGAGAGAAGGGTGGGGAGATCAAACTTATCACTAAAGTAATTCACATAGCGATCAACTGTCTCACCCCAAGTTTCCCTCCGCTGCTGCTCCGGTAGATACCGAGCGTAACGAGAGACTGCAATGTAGTCCTCGTATAAACTCATTACTCTGTCCCCTCCCGTTTGGTTGGTAAGTCATCACCATCTTCAATCAGAACCTCATGGTAGGAACCGTCTGGATTTCTCCAAGCCTTGTACTTCTTCTGAACCATCTCGCTCCGCACAATAATGCTGGGGTCTTCTTCAGTCCCAATGTCATTCTCGTACATACGAGGCCCATACTTATAAGGCTCAAGTATCTCTCTCATCATGTCGCCGAACATGTTAGGCGTACTTCTTAGCATCATACTTCGCATGTATGTTCTCCGTCTGTCCCAACCGCAATCAGGGGGTCAGGTTCCCTATAAGCAGCAGCCACGAGGTTCATTAAATCTGGAAGCCTCACGATTGCTAACATCTCTGAACTTCGATACTCACCCATAACTACGGTGGGTATTTTATTGTCCGATCCTTCTATGGCCTGCTGCATGGCCTCTTTAATAAACTTTGAGAGTTTCCTGCGGTACTTACACTCGATACCGAGGTAAGGGTGCGCTACGTCCAGAGGCGTCCTCCTATCTGATACTGGTATCCTCTCACCCCCAGTACGCAGCGCAACCCGTCTCTCAAATGCTTTCCAGTTCTTATCCATCTCTCAGTTTCTTCTGGTACAGGGCTTCAAGGCCGAAAATAAGCACCTCTACGTTCTTTAGATGATCGTTCCTCTTTTTCAAGAGGGGAATGATTGTCTCAGTGAGGTACTCGATCTTCTCCTCACATTTAGCAAGTCGTTGCAAGTTCTTATCCACGGTAGACCTTTATGTCTTTGAGTTTCCCAAAGTGCTTGGTCACCTCAAGCACCACCTTCTCCATCTCCGGCAGCCTCTTGATGTACTCCCACTTTGCCCGTTTTCCTTCCGGTGAATCTTCGTAAAGCACTTCGTCCTCCCACCTCCATTCGTTGATGCCATTCCTTGCGGGTTTCCCCGTCCTTGAACCATAGCCCCTGCTCAACTAATTGTGCCTTGAGGACTTCCTTGAACTTGAAGACCTTCCCCCCGATAGCTTGGGTGGAGTATCTATCAGCCCAACAGGAATCGCATAGTATATAGGGGTGTAGCTGTGTTGCTTTCTTTTTATCACAGTCGCTGCACCATAGATTGGATATCTTCCCTTCTGTCGAGTTGGAATTCACTTTTCATTGTCTCCATTTCTATTTGGTCGCCTAAATAATGGCCTGCCTCACGGATGTGTGGGATAAAATTATCCAGGTCTTCCTGTAATGCCTTTAAGCTACTGACCACATCTGTAAAATCATCGTGGGTGTAACCAGACCTAGCAGCTATCTCGATGTCTCGAACTGTACCCTCTAGGAAGATCACAGCCATAGCGCAGGCGTGTTCTCCCTTCTCGTACATGGCCTTCTTCTTGTCTTCCATAGTAATGATCCTCAGCCTCTTAAAACGCCTGTCACGGAGCATAGGGACTGCCACATCACGCCCCAATGCCTCAATACAAGCAGACCGAGACGAGTACACAATCCCAGTCTGCGTATCCAGAACATTACCCACTCGGACGGTTAAGCGACTCAATTTCTTCCTTTGTAAAGTGTTTCACGGGTTTTACAGTAGCCTCTTTAGGGTTCCAGTAGGGGTTGTGGTGACGTTCTGAGCCATCCACAGCCATTAGGTACTCAGCATCCCAGTTGACATGGCGATACCCTAGACCTCCTGCGTACAGGTCAGGTGCAGAGGTTTCCATTACGCCATCCTCTAGCAGCAAATCCTCCCGCTCGTCGCCTTCTTCGCTAGGCTCGCGGCTCCCTATGATGGCGTCTAGGGAATACTCTCTGATGTCAGAATTCCAGTGTTGGCGTTCTCCAACCCGTGGATTAAAATTTGACAAAAATAGGTAGATTTTACAGGCTTCATCCAACATCTTAACAGCGTATTTCTGCCGTCTAGTTCTGGGAGGGTTGTAAGATGGGGCTTTAGGCTCATAAAAATTACCTTCTGGGGCGAAGTTCCTAATCTTCTCGATGTGGTTTAGACACCTGTTAATGTAGGAATCCTTAGCTACGGTGTGGTTCTTAGTCCGTTGCTGATCGGCGACCGCCTTCACTGGCAAATTTCGTATAACTTGCATGGATTTGTCGATTAGTTTATTCATATATTCCCCTGGTTTAACTAGGGTTGGAATTGTAGTCTGGCTCACACTGAGAACCGTATTTCTCGATGTCCTCCGTTGTTAGCGGAATTCGGCAGTCCTTACAGCGAGGCCGCCGGTCTTCATCGTCATAGTAAGCTATTTGGTATTCTTCGTTCATTTAGATTTCTCCTTCTATAGTATATACAGTTAAGTTGTAAGTAGTTGATAAATATACGCATTGGTAAAACCCTCAAAAACCCTAGTGTTATAGCCATTTTTAGCCCCAACTGTATATACTATGAGGGGTAAAAGTGTGTCCGACACTATAAATTATGAGCATTCTTGTGGCTCCATCGGATAGATAGCGAGACTGGACAGCAGCCTATGAGAGACGGGTAAAAATGTCGTTAAAGTGATAAAAAAATGGTCGAGGATTGGGCCTTCCTTTGTACAACAGGTCGACAAATACCGCTGAACAGTACCAAGTTTGTGCTTGCAGGGAGGCTGATCACTAACGTCTCTCATTAAGACAGTTGCAACTTTACTGTTGTAAATAAACAACACTAGAATAATCCCATGTCATCAGAAAGTGAGCGGACCCATCGCCGGTCCCGCAGGCAAAGAAACTTAGCCCAGCGAGACTCGTGGAACCGTACCAAGAGCGGAGCCATGAAAGACCGCTCAAAGTACAACAGAAAAAGAAGGTCACCGGATTTTCTCATCAACGTAGACCCTCAAGCATTTTGATCTATTGATGGGTTGTCCATAACTGGAAAACCTTTCACCAGTTCCAAGCCTAGAGTGGTCGCGGTGTTGTCCACGTACTCGTAGCGTGTAACGGTCTTTATTGAGGTACTGGCGCATCAATGCGACTAGCTGATGGCCTTCCTCATCGTTGGGAATCTCGCAGAACTGATAGCGAGGGGGTGTTTTCTTACTCATGGTTAGTCATCTCCATAGTCTGCCCCGCGATACTCTGCGGGGTCTACTTGATACTCATCGAAGGGTTCCACGTCTACATCTTCATGGCAATTGGCCTCGAAGACTGCGCGAGCAAATCCACGAGGGGTTGCGCTTCTGATGTTCTTAGTCTTCATGGATTTACCACCTAGTTTGCGGTGCTGCGTAGACGATCCAAACGAATCGCACTCTACCGCATCCTTTTCGGGCATTGTAAAAAGCTCATTTGTCCAGAGACAAGTCTTTTTAGAGTACCCATCACGAGGCGCGATGTAATCCGGCCACTTCGGGTGAATGGCTTCATCTTTTGGAATGTAACCGCCATATTCAAAAGGATGAAAATAATAGTCTGGCTTACGCCACATTGTAGCCAACACTGATACCGGATTCTCAATATAGTACGGGCAATTGAACTTTTCAGCGAAGTCGGCGCACATTACAGCATAGTGTACCGCTTCATCTTGAAAGTGTTCATTCTGGGCCTTCTTACGGGCAAAGTGAGCGGCCCCCGAAATTGCCATGTCTTGGCAGACGGGGTAGCAAGAAATAAAGGCTGCCTCGCCCTTGTGATCGTCATAGATTTCATCCATTACCTTAGGATCGTGCAAATCCGCCCTAAGGTAAGTGATTGAACCTTGGCCCACTTGTTCGATAGCGTCCGGATGACTCCGCTGCCAATGACGGTGTTGTATGTCATAGCAGAAACAATCATAACCCGCTTCTGCCCACGGCCTGACAGCTTCGCCGGTATAGTCATAAAGGGAAATAACTCTTTTCATAATACGTTTACCTTTAAATGTTTCCTAGACTGCCGATAATAGCACAGTCTAGGGGATTCTGGTTAATTGATAGGTTTACTCGGTTAGATATGCAAGTTTCTTCTGAAATAGGTTGACGAGCTATTCAGAATGTTCACTAGGGCGTTATATTTGGCATCATCGGAGAATTCTTCCCCAGTGTCCTCCATATAGCTCACTTCCTTAATAATGAGCTTCATGGACTCCCTGATAGACTCCGCCAATGGCGAATAGATGATTCTAGGGTTGTCATCAATAAAATCTGAAATAGTCATGGTTACGGCCTCCCGTGTATGATTAGTCCAACAATGAATACAGCGACTATAAAACCAATTAAGATAGCAGTCATTGGGCAGCCTTTGTGATTCTATTTACTTGCAGCGTTCCGTAGTGCATACCGAATTCAACGTCAATATAAGTTACTCCTTCGCCGCAAACGTAGTTCTGAATAGCATAGCCAATCATATCATCTTGCATAGTCTGAGAGACTAGACCATTCGAGAAGTACACTCTGAACCTAGGGTTACCGTTTACACTGCTTTTCATGCGTTCGAGCTTGTCAATTTTCAAGCCTTTTACTGTTTCAAGGTTTTTCATTAGATTGCCTCTAGTCTAAGATTAATACGTCAAGGGGTACGCTTGGAATACCCCTTAGCCTATTAAATGTTATCCCAGAATTCCTTTTGTTCCTTTTCTCGTTTGTCGCGCTCCTCGTAGTTGCGGTACGCTGTGAAAAACGTACCATCAAAGGGTTGAACAGAGTGCGTGTAGCCCAGTCTAAGCTCCTCCAGTCTACGGGCGCATCTTATCTGGGCGCTTCCTCTGAGATCACAGGTTGGCTTGTCAATGTTCCAATCAAATGCGCGGATACCGTACCGGTTCCACATTGATCCTCCAGACCTAGTTTCATGCTTTAATGCTCTATCCAATATATGTTGCTGTGCTTCAGTTAGTTTCATGGGTTACCTCTAGACGGTGAAACAGGCGATTGCTACTGCGCCCATGATTAAAAGGATTGCTGCGAACATGGTTACTACTAATGCTGTTTTGATTTGTTCCATTTCTATATCTCTATTAGTGAATTTATCCAACAGTGCTAACGATACTCTCATGTTATGAGCTTGTCAACAATTATTTCGCGCCCATAAAAAATAAACATACAACACCTCTTATACTGATAACCCTATAGAGAGATACAACTAGGCTTCATGGTCTGTAGACTTCCTCAGGGATATCCTTAGACCCCACACATACGACAGTTCAAACCAATCTGGAGTGTTCCGGTTTAACCCGAACTAATGAGGAAGCCTACTAACTACTCCCACGGGGGGAAGACTATAGCCTGCCTCTAGAGGAAGCCTCCAAGCCTCCCTCCCGCGCTTAATGTAGAGGCTGCCTCAAGGCGGGGCACCCCCTTTTTATTTTTACGTAAACGTAGATATTGTATCCATGCAGCGGTGAGGAAACCTAAGTAATATAATCAAATGATGATGAAGCCTAGATAACTTGAATCCCAAGCATTACAATATGACTATCCCCCCGATAGACTACATATTAGCCAACGAGTTAGACTTCTGCTCAGGAAACATCGTCAAATACGCCAGTAGATGGGATAAGAAAGGGACTCCCACAGAAGACTTAAAGAAGATCATTGAATACGCGAACATACTGCTACTGAGAAACCAATAAATGATAGACCATGAAATACCTCCGAAACGCCGCACCGTGGGCTTTAAAAGCCTATCTGGTCTGGTCAATATGCGTAGACTGCGTAGCCGTGGGGACTATTCTATGGTTTGTACTGAGGTAGGCTAATGCACAGAGGCGTTCCACATTTCGATACGAGGATTAAAACTGATATTCCCCCCGTCTATGAGCCTCCTAGGGCTCCATTACAGACTCTAGGGGTTGGGGATATACAGGCCATGTATGATCGTATACGTGGTTTGAGGGGCGCTCAATCGGAATTTGGGAGGATACGCCCTAATCCTGATTGGTCTGATGATGTGATAAAGAACCTAGGGTTGCTAAGGTCTGCTTCCAATGTATCCAATATGGATTGGTTGGCTCAAAATGTTCAAATAGGGGGAAGACCTACAGAAGTTGAGTATGTTGCATCTTTCCCAGGTAGTCCAAATAAAAGGGGTGAATACCAAGCTGGCAATAAACACCAAGCTGGCAAGATTTCCGCTATACCTTCCGCTATGAGGGAAACTCCGGGTCGTATAGAGTCCCATGAGGCTCTGCATGAGGTGGGGCTTCTACTACAGATAAATCCAGAATTGTGGTCTGACGTAGAATTTTTTAATCCAGACACGAATCAAACGGTGAATCTGTACGAATTTATGACAGAATCTGTGGGAGCATCCCCACACAGAAGTGCTAAGGGGGATGCTGGTAAGGTCTATGAAGAATGGGACTACACCGGTCCATTATGGAATAACATGAAGTTCCATGATGCGATATATTCAGCCGAGCCATACGGATTGGGCCAAGAACAAATTGGAAGGAAAACAGGTATGTCTCCTGAAGCGGCCTCGTCATTAGCCGCTGCTTTGAATGTAGCATCGAGTCGCCTGAGATCTAAAGTTGAAGCGGAAGGTAATGATTCTCTAAATTTTGATACTTTCTCTAACCGGGCTGGGCCTGGGTCTACTGTGTGGCAAGATGCCCCAGGACTCCTCTCAGACAAGATGAGCAATGAGGACTGGGTACAGTTCATCATGGGTCGAGGAGCAGAGGAAGAAAGAAAAACCGAAGTCTCTAAACAAAAGGTAGAAGCCAAGAGGCAGGCTCAAGTTGCAGAAGTAAAGAAAGAAAAGGAAGCCGAGAAGAAGCCCTCCACAGTAAGAGAGGCTAAAGCCCAGGGATCGCTCTATTTCTGGGATTCCAAGGGAAATAAGAAACTCGCCCTGACCGCTGAAGATGTAAAGAAATTCAAAGCCTCTGATAAATATGATCCTGAAGGAAAAGGCGCTCTCACCCAGATGGCGAATATCGGGAAGAAAGAGGGGATTGAGGGGCTTCTTACGACAGCCCCATCGAAGCCTAAGGATGTCGAAGTCCCCAAGGCTGAGAAGAAAGGCTATAACTTCCGAAACAACTGGGAGAAATACTACTATGCGGGGAAGCCTAAGGGTGATGAATACATGGAAGGCTTCCAAGCGAGGCTATCCTCAAAGAAGGCCATACCGGACAAGGCCAAGGAAGCGATAGAAATAGCCGTAGATATATTCGGTGGGGATAAAGATAAGAACGGGAAACGATACTCCGCCGACAGACTACGCAAAGACCTTCAGAATATAGGCCGCGTAGAGAGCCAATACAGAAAGAAAGAATCCACGGTTGGAGGCACAGAGAAAGGCTGGTGGCAGGTTAAGCCTAGCACCGCTAAGGATGCACTGAAAAACGCCAAGAAACACTTTGGAAAGAAATTCAACAAGCACTTTAAGAAGTACGGTGGTTATGATGGCTTGTTAGATAGAGCGCAGAAAGGCACACTAGCTGCCCTTATGCTTAAAGACGAACAGTTGGCTGCGGCCTTTGCTGCGGTACAAGTAATTAGAACATTCGACCAGGAGTAAGATTATGCCTATAGGACCAATGGGAGAACCCCTACCATATAACGGACCCGCAGGACCACCTATGGGTGGCCCCATGCCGGGAGGCCCACCAATGCCCGGAGGAGGCCCACAGGACGAGGTAGGCCAATTACTCGCCCTACGCGACCAGATTGACCAGAGACTCGCAGAACTCATGGGAGGCCCACCGCCTGGTGGAGTCCCTGGAGGAATGCCAGCCGGTCCTCCTATGGATGCTATGCCGCCCCCTGGATTGCTTGCATGAGAACTGAGAAGCAAGAGGCTTTTATCGAAGCCTATTGTTTAACGGGAAACGCCGCTAAAGCAGCGGAGATGGCAGGCTATTCTGAGAAAGCCTCCAAGCAGAAGGGATACTCCCTCAAAAAACAATTCGCTGATGAGATCGCTGATAAAACTAGGGAGATGCTGGCAGACGGTGTTCCTGGTGTACTGGCTAAACTCCACGAATTGATAAATGAGGCTGCCTCTGAAGCCGTTAAGCTGGGAGCAATCAAAGACTTCTTGGACAGAGCAGGGTTGAAACCTGTCGATAAAGTGGAGCAGAAAGTCTCCCACGTCGAGAGTGCTTCCCTTGATGAACTGAAGCGAGAACTTGAGGCTTTGACTGGCTCCTCTGAACCAGAGGAACTCCCGTCTAGGCTCAACTAATGCCCATTCAACGATGTACGCTAAAAGGCGGTAAAAAGGGATGGAAATACGGAAAATCTGGGAAATGCTATGCAACTAGGTCAGGCGCTGAACGTCAAGCCAAAGCGATCCACGCCAGTGGCTACAAGGAAAGAACTAGAGCAAGCAGTAGAAATCGCTAGGGAGATACGAACCCGTGAACGCTTCAACAAGCTAGATTTCTATGACCCCTACCCCTATCAGTTAAACTTCCACAAAACAGGCTCAGAGGCCAACCAGAGGCTCCTGATGGCTGCTAACCGCATAGGTAAGAGTTATTGCGGAGCAGCTGAGCTAGCCTTCCATACAACGGGCCTCTATCCATCTTGGTGGAAGGGTCGAAGGTACCGGCAGCCAATTATCGCGTGGGCTGGGGGTGTCTCAAATGAAACGACACGCGACATCGTTCAATACGAACTATTGGGTTCCCCCGATGACCCAGAAGCCTTTGGGTCCGGTGCCATACCGAGAAATCTAATAATAAAGACCGAGAGGAAGCCTGGGGTTCCAAACGCAAAGAGCGTAGCTCTAATTAAACACGTTTCCGGTGGGAACTCCTCTTTATTCTTCAAAGCCTACGAAATGGGCGTAGAGAAGTGGCAGGGAAGATCGGTAGACTGTATATGGCTAGACGAGGAGCCGAGCAGGGAAATATACTCTCAAGCAGTTACTCGAACATTAGACCGTAAGGGTATGGTTTATATGACTTTTACCCCAGAGCAAGGGATGACAGAAACGGTCGCATCCTTTATGAACAACCTCCAATCGGGGCAGTCTCTAACCAACGCCACATGGGATGATGCCTCAGAGAAAATCTTCTCCCAGAGTGGAGAAAGAGGCCACCTCTCAGAAGTCGTAATGGAGCAGATTCTTTCCTCATATTCGCCTCACGAAAGGGAAATGAGAAAGAACGGCAGACCTTCTATTGGTTCAGGATTGGTCTTTCCTCTAGGTGAGGAGAAGGTCATGGTTGAGCCGATGGAGATACAGTCCCATTGGCCGAGGATCGCTGCAATAGACTTCGGATGGGACCATCCTACAGCAGTTGTGTGGTGTGCATTGGACAGGGAATCTGACATATTCTACGTCTATGATTGCTACAGGGCGTCTAAGGCAAGCCCCTCTGTTCATGCGGCAACGATAAAGACCAGACCACATTTTATTCCCATAGCCTACCCCCATGACGGAAATAGAAGGGACAGTATGGGAAATCCAGGTTTAGCCGATCAGTATAGAAATATGGGTTGTAACTTCCTTCTGGAACATTTCACCAACCCCCCAGCATTAGGAAGCAACAAAGGCTCTAACTCGATTGAGGAAGGCTTGATGGCTATGCTACAAGCCGTGGAAGCAGGAAAATTCAAGGTATTCTCAACTCTATCAGACTGGTTTGAAGAGTTCAGAATGTATCACAGAAAAGACAATAAGGTGGTTCCTCTTAGAGACGACCTCATGTCAGCGACAAGGTATGCTTTTCAATCTCAACGCTTTGCCGTGGCTGGTGAAGACCCAGCATGGACACAAGACGTTGAATACAGGAACTACGGAATTATTTAATGGCTAAAGAAAAAATCACTGAAGAAGATTTAGTAACTAGAATCAGGGGAGAGATTACTGACTCTCTTGGTTATATGGGAGACACTATCTCTACCCAGAGGGAAATGGCTATGAAGTATTACTATGGCCTGCCTTTTGGTAATGAAGTAGATGGCCGTAGCCAATATGTAGATTCCACAGTTCAGGACACCATTGAATGGATTAAGCCCTCCTTGATGCGAGTTTTTGCCTCCGGGGATGAAATGGTAAAATTTAATCCTCATGGCCCCGAAGACGTAAAGATGGCCGAACAAGCCACGGACTATGTGAACTATGTGTTTACCAAAGACAATCCGGGCTGGGAAATTCTTTATTCATGGTTTACTGACGCCCTTCTAAGTAAGAATGGTATCGTCAAGGTATGGTGGGATGAGTATGATGATGAGCAACGGGAGGAATACCGAGGCTTAGAAGAGATGGAAATGACCGCCCTGATAACACAAGAGGGCATCGAAGTAATAGAACACACAGAGTACATCGAAGAAGAAAAACCCTACCATGATCTGGTTATAAAACGCAGTTCCTATAATGGAAAAATAAAGATTGAGAATGTCCCACCTTCCGAGTTCTTAATCTCAAGGGAAGCTAAGAATATACAAGAAGCTAGGTTTGTTTGTCACCGAGTTTTGAAAACCCTTTCCGAGTTAAAGGAGATGTACCCAGACCAAGACTTAGACGTAGAGAGTCTTGGGGGGAGTGACGAGGACTTGATGGCCTTCTCCGCAGAAAGGCTAGAAAGATACCAGTTTGATAAGTCTGCTGAATATTGGGAAGGTTGGGGTAATCCCGTAAATAACGAAGATGGTTTATCCACTTACTGGTTGCATGAGTCTTTCTTAAAAACAGACTACGACAATGACGGCATCACTGAGTTAAGAAAAGTTTGCACCGTAGGCTCTACAGTTTTAGCCAATGAAGAAATAGATAACATCCCATTTGTTTCCATTACGCCAGTAAAGATTCCTCATAAGTTCTTTGGGTTGAGTATGGCTGATCTCGTAATGGACTTACAACTTATGAAGTCTACGCTGATGCGTAACCTCATGGATAATATGTACAACCAGAACTTCGGCAGATATGCGGTTCTAGAGGGGCAGGCTAATCTCGATGATCTACTCACCCAACGTCCGGGTGGAGTGGTTAGAGTTAAATCCCCAAATGCCGTTACGCCCCTCACTACTCCACCACTAGAGCCTTATTCCTTCCAAATGCTTGAATACTTGGATGGGGTTCGGGAGTCTAGGGCTGGCGTGTCTAGGATGTCTCAGGGTATGAATGAGAACGCCCTGACATCCCACACTACGGCAACCGCTGTAAACGCTGTTATGACAGCCGCGCAGAGTCGCGTAGAACTCATCGCTAGAAATTTCGCAGAGACTGGCGTAAAAGACTTAATGATAAGGATATATGAATTACTTTATAAGAATCAAGATAAAGAAAGAATGGTTATGTTACGCAATGAGTGGATTCCGGTACGCCCTGACGTATGGAATGATAAGTATGATTGCACTGTCTCTGTGGCTCTAGGTCAGGGTAATAAAGATCAGCAGATGTCGCACCTCTCTCAGATGCTACAGTTTGCCTCGCAAGCAATGTCTGGTGGATTGAGAATAGTCAATGAGCAGAATATGTACAACCTAGGCGCATCTCTGGTGAAAGCTATGGGTTTCCAAAACGTGGGAGATTACTTAACTGATCCCTCACAGATTCCTCCTCAACCCAATCCGCAGGAACAACAGCAGCAGATGGAATCACAAATAAAGCAGAAGGAATTGGAAATCAAGGCCGCAGAAGTTCAGATCAAGGCTCAGAAGATTCAACAGGAATATGCAAAATTACAGATAGATTCTAGGTTGAAACAGGAAGAGTTAAACCTTGAGCGCGAACAGAAACGTGCCGTAGCTATAGGAGCAACATGACGAAGGACGAAAAGCTGAGAAGGGCAAATTCCCTTCTACATGACCCATTATTTAACGAAGCGTTTGATGTATTAAAGAAAGATTTATTGAACCGTTGGGAAGCCAGTGGTTCACCAGAAGTTGAGGCCAGAGAATCAATATGGCTTGCAATGAGACTGCTTGATAGGATTCATGCACATATATCGTCTATAGTTGAAACTGGACACATGAATGAAATCCTAGACAAGCAACACCCATTCATTTAAGAGGAATTTTATTATGGCGGATACGCAAGAAGCCCCGCAACCTAGTGGTTTACAACCAATCCCCACACTAGGGGGAAGCATAACAGAAGCACAAGAGGCATTACTCAGCCTGATGGAACCTGAAGAGGACAAACCAAAAGATGAGGAAGCCGCACCTACCGAAGAGGAAGAGTCTACTGAGGAAACTCAAGACGAATCATTGGAAGAGGAATCTGAGGAAGACTCTGATTCAGAAGATGAAGAAGAGGAAGCCGAAGAGTCTGAGGAAGAAGAGGAAGACGAAGAAGAACCGCTATTTACGGTTACCGCTAACGGTCAGGAAATAGAGGTTACCTACGACGAACTCCTTAAGGGATATTCCCGACAATCAGATTATACCCGAAAAACTCAAGAACTATCGAACTTAAGGCAGGAGTACGAAAGAGGCGCACAACAGTACGCCGAATCATTGCCAGAGTTACAGAACTTGAAACAGCAGTATTCACAGGCTTTAGGAAATGTGATATCTAATTCCGTAGCA
>VTLG01004659.1_pt1 | contig 16025 bp, 30 predicted proteins | sample 4694571 | NCBI WGS metagenome assembly VTLG01 (sample SAMN12604809, study PRJNA352737) | marine metagenome | biome: ENVO:00000447; feature: ENVO:00000209|ENVO:00000569|ENVO:01000036; material: ENVO:00002151; isolation source: viral sequences binned using virsorter ...
TGTTGCCTTTAGAAATCAGATTGTACTTGGGTACAATGTTGCCGGCATCGCATAAAAAAATACCCCCCTTGCAGGCGCCTAGGGGGGTATGGACGTTTCTCGATTAGATCAGGGACTAGTTTGACATCGAGTGGCGTGCCGGCCTTAACCGTTGGCTAACTTTTCAAAATAAGCCATTGTGTCTTCTTCGTTTTCCTCAGAGGAATTAGAAGATGACGCTTCCACAGGTGTAGTATCAACCTTTGGTGCAGCAACTGGTTCGTCATTCAACTCATCAGTTACATTACCAACAGATACCGTTCCAGACAAGACCGCATCAAGACGAGTTTTCAACTCATCATACGACTTGAAGTTGGAGTCAGCAGAAAACTCTGCGAGAGGATATTGCATTTTCCACAATGTCTCGATCTCAGCATCGTTATCGAATAGAGGACTTACTGAATCGAACTCTGACTTGTCATAGTTCCAGTAACCATCTACCTTGCGAACTTTCAACTTGAAGTTTGCACCCTTCCAGAAATCAAATGGATTGATTGCTTCCTCGTCCTCAAACGCTGGTTGCATCGCTTCCATAATCTTATCGAAGATCTTCTTACCGAAACGATAGAGGAAAACCTTTCCTTCGTTTTCTGGGTGTTTAGAATCACTCACAACATAGATATTTGCGAAGTATTGTAACTTCCTCTTTTGTTTGCGAGCGAGTTCTTTGTCAGACTCCAGACCAGTGTTCCACAACCTTGTGTTGTGTTCTGACACAGGATCTTTCTGACCTATGGTAGTGAGAGAGTTCTCGATATACCATTGACCTGTCGGCCCTTGAAACGCATGATTCCAGACTTTTGCCCATGGCAAGTCTTCACCATCGACTGCTGGTAGGAATCGGATAACTGCATATCCATTACCAGATTTGTCCATCTCTGGTTTCCACAATCGGTCATCCTTGTAGGACTTCTTCTCTTGTGGTGCAGAATCTTCCTTTACTGCGTTGAGTAATTTGTCAAGCGAACTTGACTTTTTTAGACTATCTAAAGACATAATATCTTCTCCTTATGTTAACGTATGTTATTGTTTAGTTCTTCGTATGTAATAAATTTTACATTGGAATGTTGTTCAAAAACATCTTTACCTATTTGGTTATCGATGTCTTTGCATACCCAATAGAATGTAGTATCCTCGAACTCATTAAAAACAGATCTGTATTGCTTTCTCCAAACGATGCAATCAAAACCTTTTGCATAATAATAGTTCTCAGTATTTTTATACACTCCTATGTATTTATCACCCTCTTCCATCATGTCAAAACCAAACATGAAAACTGTTTTGGCTCCTTCATGACAAGCAAGGTACATTGCAGTTGCACCAGATCCTCGACCTTTGAATACTTCAATGTCTTTCACCTTATCTTCGTTGGCTAACCAACAAATGTACAACCCACAATTCTTTGTAAGCTTGACTTCTAATTCCTTCGGATCTTTATCAGGATTATGTTCAATAGCTTGTTTTAATTTGACTGCTGCATCGTTAGGGTTCTTACCCTGTACGACACACCTATTACTTTTCTCGTAACGTCCAGTTTTTTTATTGTATGGTCTTCTCCTAGTTTCAAAAATAAGTTCTTTAGGGAAACCTGTTCTAAGTAGGTCAACTTGACCTTTGGGAGCCCAAGTAAGCGGTTGAGTAAATTCCTTTGGTAGTATATTCCAATCTAGAAACCAGCAAGTGTTATCTAGAGCATATTCTGATTCGTATATCTCTTGTTGCATATTGTAATCAACCGCAACCAGATTATCAACTTTACCGTCACGATAGATTGCATTACAACCCCAAGTGGTGACACCCTCAAATTCCTGATTGATGTCCCAACCCATTCTGGACTCACCGTTACCATAAACAAAAGCAATCTCACTCATAGTAATTCACCGTTTCCTCGTATGTCTGTACGTCTTTAAAATTATCTAACTTATAATTATGTAGTACGACTGTAGATGATTCCATTACCAAACAAACAAACCGTCTGGGATACTGTGACTTTTCTCTCCTAGTGATTGTATGCCAACTAATCGGTAAATTTGGAAATAGAATAATTTTATTCGTATCATATTTAAAAACATCTTTTTCTTTGGTCACAGGATTATATAAAATCAAATCACCACCATCGTCATCATCTGGATCTTTGAAGTACCATAGACCAGAAACCATTTTGTTACCATTGTCCAGATGTAACTTTCTCATGTCGTAACCTGTATCTGATGGTGGATTCTCAGAAAATAAATGATGGGCGTTATCTGCGATGGGTAAGTTACCCAGCTCTGGATAATATTTCTTATATAAATCTTCTGACCTCAAAATAGATTCATTACCAACTTCTGTTAAGATATCTGTAATCTGGGGATTTTGTATTTTGATGTTAAAACGTATTTTTGCATTGTTCCATTTCTTTTCGGATTCTTCTGTTGACCACATATCATTCACATAACCATAGAAGTCATCATCAAAAGAACCATGAAAGTGTGGCCAAGGATATTCTGTGTATTTTATGTCAATCATATAATTCTTAAATCGTCTAATACTTTGGATTGATTATATACCCTGTTGTCCATGTTAGTCCACACCAAACTCTCTGGGACATCATACAGTTGGTCACAGTCCTTACAATAGGATATATCGTCAAACCGTCCCTCTGTGTGTGCAAGTCTTAGTTCCTCGTACTTGTCTCCGTTTATGACCTCTTCTATTGTATGTGTGTCCAGATGTCCTAGTGTCGCTGCCTTGTCGTTACCTAGTACCATACAACACGCAACAACGGCTCCTTGATGTCCATCTAATCCACCAGCTCTCACCTGTAGTATCGGTGAGAATGGTCTACCACAACCCCTTCGATTTTCTTTTCTTCTTTCGTATGGACTATCGTATTCTCCAGACCAGTTGTGCATCATCCATATCTCAGACTTGGTGTTTGTATAATCTATCCAATTCTTTCGATACTGTTCGACCTCGTAATCTTTCTTGTCCATATTTAGAATGAGATGTTGAGCCTCAACTGAAGTGTTAGTACCCTTACATAGTTCCACCAGTTTTTTCACGTTATCACGAACCTGATGAAATGCATCTTTCTTCATCCATTCAAAGTATGTCTTTGCATTGTATCCAACAACAGACAACCGTAGAGTATCCAAACCGCTGTCTGCAATCTTCTGGTTCAGTGTATCATTCAGTAGATAACCGTTACTGATACTGGTACACTTTGCACCCCTGTCTTTTATATACTTGATGCAGTCGATAAACCTTTTGTGTAGTGTGGGTTCACCGCCACCATGCACACTGATAGACTCGACACCATGAGATATTGCATCGTCAACTATCTTGACAAAGTTATCCCAAGTAAGAGATTTCTTAAATTCTCTTTCTCTGCCTGGCTCTCCTTGTGGACACATCTGACATTTGTAGTTGCATCCACCAAAGAGCTCCATATCCATCTGTCTAATCAATCAACGCACCCCAACTTGCTGGGAACAATTTAGTCATGTATAGATCAATTTTATTTGCGATTGTTCTAGTCTCTTGCTGTGCGTCTGGTTTGCATCGTAAGTTACATACCCTTGCAAACGCATAGAGTGTTCCACTCCAGTACCACTCAGTAATCATACTCTGTGGTAGAACCATGCGAGCCTGTTCTGGACATACACCCTTCCTCAGAAGTTCTTCATACGTCCATTTTGCAGTCCTCAATACTTGTTGGTAGTCGTTGACCATATCTTTTCTTGGATTGATGTCAATCGACTCATCAGAACTACCTTGTTTCTTGTCATCTGCTTTACCTCGCCAGACATCTGGTTCAAAGAACACTGGTTCATCGTCAACATACCGTCTTGATATCTCGTTCCACGTTAAACCAATCTGGTGTTTCACCAACTGTCGTGCAACGAACACAGGCGCCTTGATATGAAACTGTGCAGAACAATGACCAAAGGGACTCCAGTGTTTATGTTTTGCAAGGTATGAAATTAACTTCCCATCCTTCAGGTCATCAAACTCTGATACTCGTTTACCAAAAGATACACGAGCTGCGTTTACAACCGTCAGGTCATCACCCATACTGTCTATGAGTTCTACAGATAAAAAATCACTTGACATTTTTCTTCTGTGGCCTCCTAGTTGGTCTGTAACCTCTCGGCCACTCTGGAGTACGACTTGCGAGTTTCTTAGTTCTTTCTCGCAGTTCTTCGTTCTCACGTTGTAATTCTGCACAAGCGAACTCTAAGTCCTTTATGCGACCCTTTGCGTTTTGAAACTTATGTTCAAAAAAGTTTTCTGAACGAATTTTCTGAGGCACTTTACTGCTCCTTCTCTATTAAATTTATTAAGACTATCTTACACCTTTCTTTGGGCATTGTCAAGAACTTTTTGTAGTCATTCATCAATTTTTTGATGTCTGGCCAAAAAAGATCTTCACTCATTTTTTTATCCCAATTCTTTTGATACTGCACTAACTCGTCCAGTATAATAAGTGTTTCTAATGATACACGTTTACCAAAGTATTCTTTTAGTAGTAATGGGTGAGAACCCTCTGGCACTTCAAACAATTTTTCAAAGTCGCCAACGTGCGGTGACAACTCTTGTTCAAAATTATAACTTAAACTCTGCGTATGTTTTTTCCAATTCTCATAGACAACATCACTAAATTCACCTATCCAACCTTTCTTACTTGCCCAAACAAAATTTGCAACAAGATAATCTTTGATATCATCATACTCTTTTAATCGGTTGGCTAACTTTACAAAAAACAAACGGTCTTTTCTTTTGTAAAAGGATTTTCTGGAAACTTTGGATTTTCCACCAAACTTATGAAAGTTATAATCACCTTCGCCAAAATGTGCTTTGATTGCACAGTATAACAAGTAAACATCAACAGATTCCATTATATCGGTAGTTTGGCCTTCTTAGGTAGGAAGTTTAGGTCAGCTGCATTGACTTCTATCTTTTCTTTGAGTGCTTTACTGATTAGTCTTGCGACTGTAGATGGGTCTATTTCATTCTTAGAACAATACCATAACACCGCATCCATGTGAGTGATATTTTTCTCCAGTGCTATTTGTTCTATCTTGAGTGAAAATGTTTTAGTGGTTTGCATACAAACTCCATAATAAAAAGGTGGCCCGTTGGATAACAAGGTGGGCCAAACCCCGATGAGGTTCTACGCAGCTAAGCGATATTCCTCATAGTACCAATTATCGTTGGCAGTTATATTAACCGTTAAGGTGGTTAGCCTCGTACTCTCCGCTTGTCTACTAGTTGCCCAGTCGAATCTAGTTCACCCCCCTCAAAAAAAGACTAGATAAATGATTCCAGAAATTAGAGCGATGTCTGCACATATACTCCATGCAATATAAACTCGAAATCCCCATTTCGAGACATCTTTTATTAAACGATTCTTCATCGTCATCACCCATATTTTTCTGTATCATACTAATCCCCTTTTGGTGGAGGTGGGCGGAATTGCACCGCCGTCCTAAACAATTTCCAACTCGCATCATTGAATACGTTCTATATATACTATCAAAGTTCTCTAGGTAATGTCAATACCTAAACCGCAAAAGAGCTACCGCAACCGCAAGTTGTTTGCACGTTTGGATTGCGAATAACAAACTGCGATGAAAAATGGTCTGACGAATAATCAATCTCTGCACCGTCTAGGTATTGCAGACTTAGTGGATCAACCACAAGTGTTACACCGTCTGTAACGACTGCTTCATCGTCCTCTTTCTGTTCATCAAATGTAAAACCATATTGGAAACCAGAACAACCACCACCCTCTATAAACACACGCAAGTTTATAGCATCAGTGACTTCTGGATCTTCATCCATAATTTCTTTTACTTTCTTTGCAGCTGCACTATGAAATACTAAACTCATTGATTGCTCCTTCTAATAATGGTAAGTACTCATGTTTACTTTTTACAAACTCTTGTACTACACCGTCCTCAGTCACCACTAGAATAACAATTTGGTCTGTAGGTATACCAGTTCTTTCCTCATACATCTCTGCATACGCAGCAGTCTGTATGTAGTAGTTTTCATTGTACTCGTCATTACGTTCAGAGGTGGATGTCTTGAAGTCTATAATAGACAACACATCGTTATACTCTGCAATACAATCAACCCTACCAGCTACCTTATATTTATCAGAATACAAACCACATTCTTGTGCATGGATATTATTTATCCGTTGCAATGGACGATTTCTTAATTGATTGAACAAACAAAATGGAAGAAAGTTTTTCTCTGCCTCTTTCCACCAATGGGGTTGATCAAACCCAACATTATTCAAATAGTCCTCACACATCTGGTGAACCAGAGTTCCACGTTTTGCAGCCTTGCGTGAGATATAGTTTGCAACATCATTACCGACACGTTTACGCCACTCGAATAATCCTTGTTTACCCCTGTTAGATAATACAGTGGTGATAGATGGATACTCTTTCCCTTCTGGTGTAACGTAGTATCTTTTTCTGTCGATTGTTTTTGTTGATAGTTCTGGTAAATTTGTTCCAATATGTTTAAAGCGAAATGTGCTCATTATATATCCTTACATTAATTCAAAGTGTGGTGCATCGATAAACGGTCTGCGTCCCTGACTCCTTCTGGTATCAATGTAAGAGTTCATTGCATCTTCCATTGTTCCTTCCCATTCACGAATATCGGTGACAGTCCAAGCTGCACCCCAACGAACTGCAACGTCCACTTTGACAGCTGCTTCTTTCATTGCGTCTGCGATTTCATCATAGACGTTTAGTTCCCATGAACCTCGTCCACCGATGTACGCCATCAGGTCAACTGCACGACCCTCTAGGTGTTTTGATTTCATTGTTTGAGATGCACCAGACTCCACCAGTTGTTTTTGTTTTTCCTCAGTGCGTAGTCCCTCTATAACACCAAAGTCTATCTTTGTGACTTTGATTGCTTCATAGACAACTTCTTTTAGTTCGGGTTCTATACCCATAAGTCTCTCTTGAGATCTTGTTGAAAGTTTATAAGCCATTATTCAAATCCTAATCCTAGTTTTGTTTTTTGAATGAGATAACTCCTTACGAATCCAGAGCGAACAATATCACCAATCGTAAATTCGGTGAGATTGAACTCGTCCATTTCTTCTAGGATTCTAGTGAAGTCGTGTAGTCCGTTCTTCTCATTCTGTTTAGTTAAATCTGTTTGCATAAAATCACCACAGAAAAATATCTTGGAGTCTTGTCCGATTCTTGTGATAATAGTGTCTAGTTCGTGAAAGTTTAAGTTCTGACATTCATCCACAATGATAATCGCATTGTCAAAAGTTAATCCACGCAAGAACGATGTCGATAGAAAATAGAAACTTCCTTGAGCCTTCAACCTCTCGTACAACGCACTAAATGCTTGTTCATTAGGTTGCTCGAACATGAACTGTACCATGTTCGCATAGGGAACTTGATAGAGTGCAGCCTTATCTTCCTCATCGCCTGGCAAGAATCCAATCTCTCTTGTCGGTATAAGGGAACGCACCACAATCACTTTGTCGTATGGTGTTTCGTTTTTTAACACTTCACTCAGTGCAAGGTATAACGAAATAAATGTTTTACCTGTACCAGCACAACCAAAAAGAAACTGGTTTCTACCATCTTTCCAACTTTTGAATACTTCTTTCTGATTGTCTGTGATTGGCTTTACTTGAACTAAATGAGAGTGGTTGATTTCTTTTTTCTTAGACATTTCCATCCTTTACGTTGTCTTGTATGTGTTACTAAGTTTCGGTACAACTTGGCCACCATCTTTAACGAGTCCATGTTTCCTACCCACACCTTCAACTTTTTTCTTTGCATTGGTTCGATTATCACCAAACCGATCTGCAAGTGGACTGTTAGGGTGAGCTTCTGCAACTCGACTGAACACCTCTGTCATACCACCGTCCATGCGTTTGACAACATGATCTCCGACAATGGCTGGTGCAGAGATTAACTTTCTGCACGTTGGATTGTCAATCAAGTATTGTTGTAGCTCTGAATACTTACAAAAGATTGTATGGTATTCATTTGTTTCATCATCCATAATTTCATACGTTGGCATTTAACATCCCTCACTCCAGACAGTATCTTCTTTGATTCGGTAATCAGATGTACTCAATGAGTGCTTCTCTGGATAACCTTCCAATTTTCTATTCGCTGATTTAAGTCTATCATTCTCTTCGATTAACTCTTTAATTCGTATCATAGACTGATAGTTTTGCTTAGTCAACTCTGCGATATCCATTTTTAATATTTCAATTTCAGTAAACGGTGAACCTAAAACCATAATGGTTTCTCCCTGTTTTTCCAGTTTGCAAAATATGCCTTCTCATTTATGTAGTAATTCCTGTATCCACTAATCGGATCATTTGGAACTTTACAATAGTCTGGCATCGCTTGTGGTATCTCAGTCAATCCTACATCTGGAATGTTCTTAGGTGGTCTTTGTAGATACACCGATGGTTTAGATGAACCATGAACTTTTCCATATCTATATTTATATTCTGCGATACACGCTATATACAGTTTGAACAACATCATGTAGTTACTTAAACTTTCCCTAGCCCACACGTTAGACGGATGGTTAACATGACTTGCTTTGAACAATACGTTCTCTCTGTAGTCAGGTAACATCCATCGTTTGATGTTCCTACCGTTCTTAGTTTTTCCATGATACATTTGACCGTCAAGAATACGATGGGCTGTAGACAACAGCTGACAATACTCAGTTATCATTTTTACAATGTGTTTGTCAACGTGCCACTTTGCACACTGTATCGGGTCATCATCAAGGTAAAATATATTCATTTACTAATCTTTTTACTTTTTTTAGGTTCTTATATACTAACACATTATCGGACATACTGTCAATAGATTTCTTAAGTAATTTACCGTCAGTCCTCAAAACGTCCGTCAGAGGAAATACATCAACTGAAATTAATAATGCACAGCTCTTGTTTTTCTCCACTGGTATGGTTCTCTCATGTTCGACTCTAAACCATAAATCGTCCACTGAATTAAAATCAGGTTTTTCGTATCGTGGATGATTACTGCGTTTTTCTAGTGGTGATACTCCCCATGTATATCGATGATAACAATTATCTCCAGTGAGCGCTCTCATGATACGGTCACTCGCACTTCGTAACTTGTCACCATCTGCAATCGGTTTGTGTAGTTCTTTGAGAGTCTTACCTTGTTTATCACCAGCAGACCAGCTACTTGCAAACGCAACAAAACTTGCTTCAAGTTTTCCTTCATGCATAATCAAAATGTCATCTTCTATTTCCAGACCCATTCCTAACATACTTGTAAATTCACGACCTATTCCCAATGTATCAGCAGTCTTGTTTACTAAGTCATTCTCTTTTGCAACGTCACTCTCAAACCAGATGTCATCCTCCAAGTGAACTGCTTCCTTGATACGTTCATCCATCGTGTACTGATTTGCATAGACAGAAATATACTGTGAGTGCATCATCATTTTTTCAAAGGAATACTTTGCGAAAGTAGGATTCATAGTAAAAGGAGCGTGTATCAAATGAGCAAACATATCATCTTTTCCATCTATAAAAGATATGATCTCCTATTTCGATTGTCTTGATTTTTGATCTAGCCCAAGATGGTGTAACATAATCTGCATGGTAAAATGTCGCACCATCAGTTATATCGAACATCATCATTTGAGATGATAATAATAATTGGGTGAATGACATTATCTCCAAGTAAATACTAATGTGATTTATGTCATCAGCCTTACCGTCACAGTACCAACTGAACTGGCATCGGTGACGTACAGGATAGAATACACGTTCTATCTCTGGTACATCCTTTCCTTTTGTTGTCCAACTTTCTTTTGTCTCTGCTTGAAAAACTACCCCACAGATTGTGTCGGGGAATCTATCATCAGTGACCCTATTCAAAGTAACAGCAGAAACTGCTAACCAACCAGCAGTTCCCTGATCCCTTGCTTCATGGTAAATGTTTTCTGCAAGACACCTTGCTTCCTCTATATCAAACACTACTTCGGGTTCAATGTTACTTTCTAAGTTTTCTTGAATTGGTTCTGGTTCTGGTGGAATGTATTCATTGGTATCAACTTTGGTTGCGACTGCACTGAGCGTTGCAACAGTCAATACTAATAACAAAGCCAAACTTATTTTTGTGGTTGTGTTCATATCTGCTCCTCTCTCCAAAATTCATCGGTTAATTTCTCTTGAAGTCTCAATGCCTCTCTTTCCCATGGCATCTTTTCATAGGGTGTATTTTGTGAAATCGTTTTAGACTTCCAACGATAACGCCCGTTCACAAGATAGTCATTCATCTCATTTCTTGCGAATTGTTTTACATGAACCATTTCATGAATAAGTGTCATGATTAGTTGTCTTAATTTTAATGTCTTATTAGCTTCAATGGTAAAGGTTCTCTTCTTATCATCTTCCATTGAGCAATAACCATCTGCGTTCTTAATTTTTGTAAGAACGGTTTGTATGTAGAGAGTGCGTAATCTATTGATGCCTAGTTGTTTGGCAGTCCAATGGATAACTTTACTGGCAACCTCTCTCTGATATTTTGTTCCGCCTGTAACACGAACAATCACTTAAATCTCCCTTTACCTAAATAGAGATAATAAAGTGTAGGGGGCGAGAGCCCCCTACGGATACCCCAATGGAAACATTCACTTTTGTCATCATCATGTATATTTATGTTTCATTGGGTTGTTTGCGGTGCATTGATGATGAGGTTGAGAGAGGTTGCACCGCAAACCAAACTTTCCTCGTAGTTTCTATTTAAGGTACAGGGGGCCAGTCCAGTTCATCGGGAAGTTTCCCTCAAGGACGTTACCCCTTGCAGCGTTCCTCGCTGGTGCGTTCCAACTAGCAGACATCAGAATATCACCCTTACGAAACCTCTTGTCATCTTTCTTGACGATAAAGGCAGTAGAAGAATTATTAGAGATAATCTTGATATACTTGTTACCTTCAGTGGTTGTAATCTTATCTGCAAATTCTGTAGACTTAGAATCTTCCCAATCCAGACTTTTTGCCCATTTCGCATAATCTTCAACCATTGTGTCGATTAGGTTCTGGATACCCTGTTGTAAATCAGTGGTTTGTTTCTTACATATAATCATCGTTTTTTTCTCATCATTTCCAAACTATACATATATTATCGCAAATCTAGGGGGCATTGTCAACCCCCTAGTAAGTGATTGATTTATAAGGATTTATCCGTCCACCATTCCAGATGCAGACCTACCTTCTTGTGGATATGTGTTCAAATCAATCTGCATAAAGTCTTCATCCCAACCAAAGGCTTCTCGAACCACAGGTGCAGATAGACCCTTGACAACCTTGTGCAACTTCTTGTCTTTTGCATAACACAGAAGTTCAGCCTCGTCCTTATGTAGTCCTTCTAACGTCTGAAGAAACATTTGTTCTTTCTTGAACTGCGGTGTTACGTTGTCACCCCCACGAATAAAACGATATAGTTTCCTCGCTTCGGTTGCAAGTCGAGTGTGTTCTGTTCCAGCTGGTGCATCATTCGGTGTGTAAGGAACATCACCCTCTGGCATCACCCAAACAATTTCGGGATCAAAAGATGCTTTGATTATCATACGAAATGCATCGCTGTTGTACTTTCTAAGTATTTCTATTTTTTTGTTTTTGGTCTTGGCCTTATGAACAAGGTCAAGGATTTCTGAAAATAAAAGTGTAGTATCTGGCATTAAAATTCTCCAATCGATTCGGTCAAAGTTTTTAACTTTGAAGATATAAAATAATTTAACAGGTTACTTCGATCACCACATGGAGCAGAATCAAACTCGTTAAGAATTTTAAATTCTAAATCATCTGGAACATTATCTAGGTTGATGAGTTTTTCATTCCTTTGATAGTTTCGCTTGACTTCATCATGTAGTTCGTCAAAATCAGTCTGTAAGATTACTCCAATCTTTTTCTTTCCTAAAGGTTTCTGTCGTAGCCCATCTACGAAAGTATTGTCTGGTGATAGAACATTCGGTATTCCATCACTAGAGTCACCTTTTAGAACGTGTTCTTTTATATATACGTCTGGGTCAAGTCCATTTACCATCTTCTTGGTGTTAGGACTATACTGTTTAACTTTTGGGTATTTGTGCAACTGTATAAAGTCTTTATCAGCAGATACAATCACAATGTTCTCAGTCTGATATTTCTTACACAGAACCGCGATGATGTCATCAGCCTCTGCACCATACACCTCTAGGTATTTGTATGGTAGATTCAGTCTGACCTCATCTTTAATTTTATTCAGTACACCGTATATCTGATCCCAATCTCGGTTGTCCTTCTCTCGACCCATCTTACGATTGAGCTTGTATTCTGGAAAGTAGTCTCTTCTCCAGTAGTGTCTGGAATCCCATGTAAGAACTATCTCACCGTATTCCTCATTAAACATCATTCGGTACATACGAACAGAGTTGAGTATCATGTGTCTAACCATGTCCTCGTCAACTGTGTTAGCCTTCGTCATGTGCATATTCATCATCAGACTCGCAACCGATATCTGATTCATGTCTAGTATTATCATAGTGTATTCTTCTTATAGTATGCGTTGAATGAAAGAGAACGTCTTTCTCCCTCACAATAAAACGGATAGACAGAGTGTCGCAACCAAGACGGAAACAAAAACATTTTCCCTACCTCTGGTTTGCACATCAGGGTATCACTTCTAAAATCTTGAGCCTCACCGTACATAAATTGTATCAGTCCACTCGCTGGGTAATGGTCATTATATTCCCTATCCATAAAGTCATTCATACCTTCGGGTATTTTTAGATACAAAACCGCAGAGAAATTACCACTGTGTTTATGCCATGGATTGTATTCACCCTTGTACTGACTGACCAACCAGCACTGTGCAAGATGTATATTCTCTATAGATGGGTGTAAGTTTAAAGGTGTGCCTGGCCCTGTCATTTTATTCCACTCATATGAACGATTCTTTTTTATCATTCTTTCTAGGTACATGAGACAGGACTCTTTCATAAAACCTAAAGTGTACTTTCTTTCCTCTTTATTCGTCAAGGGAATCTGTACTTCTTTACTGACCTTACCAACAAGGTTTTCTGAAAAGTCCCATTCGGCCGCCTTTTCATCATCACTTAAAACCTCATCGCCAACCCTGTTGACGATTTCCATAAATCGGTCTGGTACTTGACGTTCTAAAATTGTTGGACTAAATGGTTCTATAAAATTAACTTCGTCATTCATCCTCAAACCCATCTTCACTTTCATCTAAAATATTATCTAATATCTCAATCAGCCTTTGAGTATCAAAATGAGAATACCTAGTCTTTTCTTCATCCTCAGTAACGACCACTATGTTTTGAATAAACTGTGTCATTGGATGAGGATAACCTAACTCTCGATAAAGCATTGACTTGATACATTCATTTATAAAACCAATCTCCAGACTGAAGTTCTGGTCTTTGATATCAATATCATTTTCATTCATGGTATGAATAAATTGAACCATAGTAGTTTCGGTCACATTTTCTACAAACGACATATCTTCTGCAACCTTTTTTTGTTGTTCTTTATTTTGTTTTCTTTCTTTCCAAGGCCCTTTGATTACATTGTCGTTCATTTGTTTGTCCCAAAATTCTTTGTTAAAGTTCGCCATAGTCTCGTCCTGCTATAGTTTCCCATCGTACTCTACCTTCTTGGTACTCACCATAGAAGTCATCTACCCAATCACCGTTAGCAAGGTACGCTTCACAATGTCGAATGTAACCTTCTGTTGATGCTGCCTTTGCAATCGCACCCTTTACTGGTTGTTTCATGCGGGCATCACCTTTATGTTTCTTCAACAATTCTTTTTGTGTCTTTATCCACTGTCGGACATTCTTCAAAGAGAATGTATCCTCATCTGGTTTTGCAAGAACACTTGGATGTACGTTCTTATACTTAGGTGGATTATTCTTAAACCTTTTTTCTCTCGCAATCGCAAGTCGTTCTGCAGCTGCAGCACGTTGTTCCTCAGTCATTGGTTTGCGTCTTCTGCGAACCTTTTTCTTTACAGGTTCTTCCCATCCATCGTTCTGTGTTTTTGCAGTAATCTTTTTAGTCATGTTATTTTACCTCTTTCAAATTCCATTGACCATTCGACTGGCGACAAGCAATACCGTTGACTATTTTTATAGTTCCATTGGATTGCACTGTCGTATTAAATTTCCTACACTGGTTCATACTAGACTGTGGTGTTACACTCATTGCAAAGTTATTGTTGGGTGTCCAAGTCGTTGTCTGACCTTGTGCGTTATTATTTAACGATTGTTGCATTATCATATTTGCGTGTATTTCATCAACCTTATCCAAATGACTACCAATCCCATATCCAACAACTAATCCAGTTGCAACTGCAAAACCTTTTGCTATAGGACTATCGGATCGAATTAACGCACCTGTCAGAACTGAACCTATAACTGCACCAGCTCTAGACTTTCCTTTAAACTTTGGTTCTGGAGCCCATACACCTTTACCTGGCAAGTAGTAATCTTTAGAAGTACAGTGTGAACCGCATCCATTATATGCAATCCCACTTGGAACGTGCATGACGCCTGAACAACCATTCAGTAATAAAATACTACTCAATAATAGCACTAGTTTCATAATCTAACTCATCCCATAAATTATCAGAAAACAACTTATACTTTCTAAGTCGATTAGTGTAGACCTTCGTTGCTTCTCGATCAGAATACTCTAGAAGAACAAATGCCATGTATTGATTGCCCGATGCAATCACATCAAGTTCTTTCCTTGAGTATCCAGCAACATCGACCTCTGCAATCACGTTCTTGGAAACTCTTTCCAACTCAGTGATAACACTTGCATCAACAGTATCACCGACTTTCGACACCAACGATTTAGTCATGGAGTCAAGTCTACCGTCTATGCGATCTGCAAGTTTTGCTTTTGCGTTTAGTGTTGCGATGTCAACTGCGAGTTGTAGGTCTGGTGCAGTTGCAGCTCCAGAACTAAAAATCATATCGTCATCCACTGGTAAATCGGTGTACCACTCAGGCACCATCTTCACAGTTTTTTCAACCTGTTTCGATTGGAGTGCATAATCTCTGGGTGGAGTTACACCACAAGCTGATATGAGAAAACATACCAGTATTAATATTACAAACTTATTCACTTTTCAGTCCTTCCATATTTTCAATTACATAATCTGCACCACCAACATCCACGAATACTTCCTTGACTGTTGGTAATACGTCAAACTTGATTAGTGCCATACCGAGTAGGACACCCATAACAAACTTTATCATAATCAATCATCCAGTTTAACAAAATACTTTTCACCATTCTCGTCAACTTCTACCTTGACGAATTTCTGTTCTTCGAGCCAGTCCATCATAAAACTAAACGCATCTTGAGTAGTAAGATGTCTGCCCCAATAATATGTTGCAAACATACAACCGACTGCGATAATTGTGTGTGTGACTGTTCCCATCTTACCTTCCTAATAACTCAACGTGATCTCCAAAGTATTTATCAAATACTTGAACGAGATTATCGTAATCGCCACTTTGCATTTCACCGATGATTTTGGACTTTTCCTCGTCCTCTAAACCCATTCTAGTTGCATATCGATTTGCGATACCCAACAATGTAAATGCATTTCCATCGGAACTTGATAAATCCAAGTGGAGTTTTCCGTCTATCACAATGCTCATGATAAACCACCTAATACCGAATATGCAAACAGAAAACCTGTTGCAATAAAAGAAATCACACCAACCACAGTCAGTATAATTTCTTCGAGTAAATCACCCTTTCTCCTACTGGTGTAGGGCTTTGCATAATCTTTCATAATAAACCTCTATCATTTTCAAACTACTCGTATATAATAGGGTATTTTGGGGGGCATTGTCAAGCGTCTAAACCCTTGATTTTTAAGGAAAAAGTAAATTATTTATAGATGTCTACCCCTTCTGGGTTGATT
>VTLG01006377.1_pt1 | contig 16023 bp, 26 predicted proteins | sample 4694571 | NCBI WGS metagenome assembly VTLG01 (sample SAMN12604809, study PRJNA352737) | marine metagenome | biome: ENVO:00000447; feature: ENVO:00000209|ENVO:00000569|ENVO:01000036; material: ENVO:00002151; isolation source: viral sequences binned using virsorter ...
AGATAGCTAGTTTAGCTAGATCGACTATTCTTTAGGGGTAATTTGTATCATGGGCAACTATGCAGTCTAGAACTTATATTTTTTTTCTTAATTAGCATTGCTTAGGCATAATCTTTCGGTATACTGCAATACAAGACCTCTGAGGACTTCGACCATCACTAAAGAACTGAATTATCCACCACCTGTAACAGGGAAATCAAAAGATATAAAAATAGAGGGAATTCATTCAGCCCTCTTATCTTTTCAAAAAGAAAAAACCGCTGCTGGCCTTGGTGATAAACATGGTCAGCATGGTCAATACACAGATTTAAAATCAACTCTTCTTGCAGTTCAATCTGGTACAGAATTTGGTCTTAGTCACCATGTAAGTTTCCATCCGATTGGTGAAACAACAATCCTGATCAGATTAACAATTACTCATACTCCTACAGGAGAAGAAATTTCTTCTGAAATGCCTGTTTCAACTGTATATCAAGGAGTAAGAAATCAATCCCAAGCATTTGGAAGCGCTGTTACCTATGCCAAAAAGTACCTCTATTGGGGTCTGTATGGGTTAGCTAATGCAGATGACGATGGAGAAGCTGCATCTAATCAGTCTGATAAAGGTGAGGCTCACAATAGGGGAAATAGCAGTTCCCCTTTGCCTAGCAGCTTTACCGCTAAGGATGCAGAATCTAAGAGAAGGGATGCTATCAACAATGAGCTTCAAGCTATCTACTTAAAAGATAAAAAAGGAGCAATTAAAATTATTGATTCTTTTACAGATGCAAATGACATTGATAAAGGAAAATTCAATATAGTTCAGGTAAAAACGCATGAACAAATTCTTTTCTTACAAAAAGAAATCTCAAAATACAAATTAGATAAACAAAAAACCCCTAATGGCAATTGAAGCAGAAGACTTAATAGCTAACGCTAAAAGCGATCTTTCACAAGCAACAGTATTACTCCTCAGGAGGCGTTCTTTTTACAAAGATAATAAAAGACCATCTAAGTACAAAGAAACAAATGTCCAAATTGCAAACATTAGAAAAGCTCTTTATGCCCTAGATGAAGACACATCAAAGACGGTATTGCCTCCAAAGCCCAAGAGGATTCCTCATCCATCGAAATGGGGAAATCAAGTTTTCTCTTGATTGCTTGTCGTGGAGTCAAACCCCTAACAATGCAACACGGTTTAAAACTGAACAAGAAGCCCATGTTGCTTTGGAAGAGGTCAAAAGTTCTTTCTATTCTGACGAGTATTCAAAACTTGAATTAATAGGAGTCAAAGAATTTAACTTTCTTTACGCTGGACACAACCAATGGTTTACCAATGACAACTGAACAAGAAAATTTAGAAAAACTTACTAATGAGGATTTCAATGAATACTTGGTTCAGTCCAAATTGGAACCCGAGCTATTCAAAAAATTCTATAAGTATTTACAGAAAAATAAATTGAATAGATCAAGTGGAATAAAAAAAATTCTCAACATTTTCTTCTCAAATTCCGAAACAAAAAACAATGACTAATTCTTCAAATAGCTTTGAACTTGCTCTTCCTTTGCCAGTAAGTTATTCAGTCCAAGATAACAAATGGGAAAACAGCAAAGAAAAGTTTCCAAAGATGGCTAGGTTCTTTATCCCTTTGGAATCTGCATATGATTTTGCTCAACATATAATGAGCCTTTGCGATAATGAAAAATATCATAAGAATGGAAAAGTTTATGATATGAATGCAGGGGAACAGATAGAAACCAAAGGTGTTGTTATCTATGGGAAAGGTAAAGTAGGAAGCTTTGATGAGGATGGATATGGAGCATATGGATCATTTAATCCAGTAAAAGCAGAAATAAAACAAGTTCCCAAGGAGGTGAATTGGGACTCTTCCCCAGTCGTTCCAGAATCAGATGAAATTCCTTTTTAATGGATGATTCTTTCTTTGATAATTTTGAATCTTTTACAGATTCACAGAAGATTGATTATCTATTGGCAAAGGTCAATGAGCTATCAACACGCTTAAATTATCTAGAGAGAATTTATTACACAAATAGAGATGCAAATTTATTAAGTCAATGAAAGCAATTAATCCAACTTGTCCCAAATGTAATGGTAACTTCTCAAAAATTACCAGTACAAAAATTGCAGATAACTCCTTTCTAATCAGGAAGAGAGAATGCTTTGAATGTGGACATGTTTGGTTTACTGCCCAATTACCTGAAACTGTGATTCAAACAGATTCAATTGTAAGAAGATTTGCAGAAGGAAATTTACCTGAACTTTTAACTGCCTATAATCAGCCTAAGGAGGGGGACTAATGCAAAAAATCCTTTATTCAAAATCTGAAGCACTCCAGCAGCTAAATATAAGCAGGAAAACATTTGAAAGCTGGTATCCATTGTTTAAGGCTGGAACCCATTACATACACAAGAACCCAATCAACAAGCGTAGTCCCAGACTATGGGATCTTGAGAAGGTAAGGAAAACATTGATGCAACCAACAAACACTTTAACCAGATTATTGAAGTAATATTACTTTTTTGTAAAAAATTATTCCCATTCGGGAGGGGTAACAGTATACTGTTTACAGATGGATTTAGTTCCATCCGTGGCTCAGGTGCCTCCTGACACGTATCAATCCCTTAGGCAAGGCGGTCAACGATGAGGGAAACACGTAATCCTCCGCACCGTTAGGAATCATCTCTGTTACCGAGATAAATCTGGAGTAGTTCTCCAGTTGTTTGGAATCCACTCAATCGACTGAGTGGAAGGGATAACAACCCTAAAACAATTAAGCGAGGAAGCTCGCTTTTCTTACTCGGAGAAAACAATGGCAACAGCCAAACTTCAATTTCCTAAAAATCTTGATGAAACTGGGGAACAGCCTTGGTTCCAAGGAGGGTTAGGAATCTGGCAAACATCGGCAGGAACATTCGTAGGTAGACAAGGAGAAAAAAAGGGTCATTTTACAGTTTTGTTTATTGATCCAAATTTTCTTCCTAAAAACTGGGAAAGAATCGTTCCAGAAAATGTTGAAGGTATTAATTGGGATAATGGACAGCCAGCAGCAGTTGGAACAACTTTTAGAAAAACTCTAAAAGATTTAAAAACAAGGTTCTGGCCTCTAATGGAACAAGAGATGGAATCTACAAAATTACCAAGTTTTATCAAATGACATCTTCTTCTCTTTCCTCACTCAATAAAGCCCCTTTACTTAAAAGGGCTAAAGCAATGCAAACAAGATTAAAAAGACAAGACAGTTTTATTCAAACAATGTTTATTCTTTCTTCTTCTAGCATTTTTGCTTTAATTATCTCAAACACAAACCTATCTATTTTCTAAAAACCAGCCCCATTTACTTGGGGCTTTTTTATTTGCTTTTTTCACTATGGAGAATCAAGAGCCAGAAATTATTGAAAGAAAACTTACCCCAGAAAACTTTGATGAAGTTAAAAAACTAATTCTTGAAAATGAAGTTGATTTTGACTTTGAAAATTCAACCATTAAAATTACAAAAAAATGAACTATTTAGATCTAAAAAAAAACTATGAAAAATGGATTAGATACCATGAAAGAAATGGTGGAGGATTTCGTAGAACTAACTCTTCAAATCGTCTTGAAGGAACAAACCGTTCCATTGCTTCTTTTGTTGTAACCACTGCAACATCAGAAGGCATATCTTCTTTTGAATTGGCAAACAAAAAGCTTTAAAACAATTAATAGTCGGGGAGCCTGACGTTCTATGGCTGTTACACCGTTAAAGCGTGTTCGCCTAACAGGTCAATGACAGTCTGAGAGGTATAACCAAGCCAGGGCAGCTTTAAAGAAACACTCCGAGTTCTTATTGTCTGACTTATCCCCCGACACTTTCAAATTTCATTCCCCCTAGGTATAATGAATGCATGGCTGAAGAGTCATTTCTTTATCGGAGTTAAATCATGGGTCAACTAGCTGACCGCTTAAGAGCCACCCTTAAAAAAGTTTCAACATCAGATGCAAAACAATTAAGGGAACTGGACAAATTACTAAAAACAAAATTGCCTCCTTCATAGGAGGCTTTTTTATTGGTACTTTTTTTTTAAAGCTTCTTCTTCAATCATTGTTGCAAGCATCATCTTTGCTCCATCTAATAAATCAATCAGATGATGAGCTAAAGCTTTAACCTCATCTATGTCATCTAAGCCTGAAATAAGACTTTTCATTTTCGCCATTTCAAATTCATGAGACAACCTTTTACATTGATCTCCCTCGTTCATGAGAAGGCAAACTAATATATATTTATCCTAGCGTCTAAAAGAGTGTGGCAGAAAACAATTATCCCTCAGGAATCTATGCTCCTACAGATCCCTTAACTCCAAAAAATGATGACAATCCAGGGGATGATCCAAGTTGGATAACAGGCCCAGTCTTGGATATGAGCGAAAACTGGCAGCCTATAGATTGCTGTGTAGGTGGAACTCAATATTTCAGAGCAAACGCTGTTGCCTTTCTGCCTCAGGAGCCTAAAGAAGATGAATCTGCATGGGAAAGAAGAGTTTCTCATGCAACGCTTTCTCCATACACTGTAAGAATTGCTGAACAAGCCGCTGGCTTAATATTAAGAAAGCCAATTCAATTAGCTAGTCAAAATGAAAGTGGTGAACTTGATCCTTATTGGGAAGACTTTGCAAAAAATATTGATGGCTTTGGAACTGAAATTGATAGCTTTGCAAGAAAGTTAGCTATTGATTCTGTGTTATATGGACACAGTGCTGTTTTAGTTGATTATCCATCTACTGAATCAGCGTCTAATCTTGCAGAAGAAAGGGCTTTAGGATTAAGACCTTATTTAATAAATGTTGATGCAAAAAACATTTTAGGTTGGAGAAAAGATCAAAGTTCACCAATAGCACCTATTACACAAATACGGCTAAATGAATTAGTTAGTGAACCAATGGGCCTTTTTGGTGATCAGATTGTTAGACAAATTAGAGTCTTAGAGCCAGGTAGTTGGAAAGTTTATAGACAAACTAAAAACCAAGATGAATGGTTTATCTATCAAGAGGGGCAAACAAGTATCAGTAAGATTCCTTTAGCGGTTACTTATAGCCACAAGGAAGGCGAGTTAATAAGCAAACCTCCACTTCTGCCTATAGCTAATTTAAACATCGCTCATGGGCAAAGAACAGCAGATCTTAGCCATTCCCTTCATGTCGCTGCCTTACCAATTCTTGTGCTTCAAGGATTTGACGATACAGATAATGAAATAGGTCTTAGTGCTAACTCAGCAATTCTTTTGCCTCCAGAAGGAAAGGCTTCTTTCTGTGAACCAGCATCAAGTGCATTTGCAGCTCAACAAGGATTTATTTCTGAGTTAGAAAATCAAATGAGCAATTTGGGAATATCAACTTTATTTGCTCAGAAGATGGCAGCAGAAACGGCTGAGTCTAAACAAATATCTAGAAGTGATTCTGATTCTCTTTTAGCTGTTGTTTCAAAAGATTTGGAGTCATGCTTGCAAGAGGCGTTTGATTTAGCTGCATCGTTTATAGGCATTGAACCTCCTTTAGTAACACTTGATAGAGACTTTGACTTAGCCCAGTTAGATGGCAACCAAGTTCAGCAATACACCCAGCTTTGGTTGAATGGTGCTATTACCCATGAGACATTATTGGAGATGCTTAAACAGGGTGAAATATTACCTTCAGTAGATGTTGACACTGAAATTGAATTAACTGCTAATGAGAAATTAAATACAATGGTTAGCTTGCCAGCAGAAGAGGAAACAGAACTCCCTGAAGAGCCTGTAACTGAATGAACAGCTAAAAATACTAATTACCCCTAAGCTATGGGAATAAATATTATTAGCCTATGACTGAAGCACCAGCGAAAAAGCAAAATCTAATTCAGAAATTGCAAGAAAAGATTCCAGATAAAGAAGAACAGTTTGAATATATTGGGCTTGGAGTGCGTTTAATTTTGTTAGTTTGGGCCACATTAATGTTGAGCTTAAGTTACTTAGATTTGAGTAAACTTGGCATCCCTCAACAGAAAATAGACCCGACATTTATAGCTAGTATTTTTGTATCAATTTCTGCGAGTTTTGGGGCTAACATACAACAAAAGGGGGAAAAGAACGGTGCTGGGTCTAAGAAAAGCGTAAAAGAAGAATTACAAGAAGCTTTAGGAGATGTTGAACTTATTGGCTTTAAGCATAAAGTTGAACTTGTACCTGTAAAAACAAAAATTGATCCAATTTCTGGCAAGGAAATTGATTTACAAAGTGGTCGCTTAAAACCATGAAAAAACTATTTATTCTTTTGCTCTTAGTAGCATCCCCAGTTCCAGCTCTAGCTGATTACAGGCACGAACTAAAAACTGTTGTTAGTGGACAACTTGATAACGCCTATACGCATAGTAAAAGAATTGGCTCTACCTACAGCTTTAGCTCGGATGGCCTGACCGTTTCAGCCTTAGGTGGTTTAACAGCTCCAGCCAGTTCAGACGGGGCTTTAACAGGGGTAGCTAGCACCTTAGGGACAAACACATTTTCTCACAGTGGTACAGGGTCAGCCTCACTAACAGAGTCTTACATCCAGGGGGATACTGTCCCAAGCCAAACTGGGGTTGCAGTTTCAAGTACCACTGGGGCTACAGCTACCTTGTTAACTCTTGGCGATGTTGTAACAGTAGCTGGAGGTCATAAATCTGGAATGGCTGTTGCCCTTACCCAAGCTGGAGCCATAAGTTTGACCCCTGGGGGTTCTGGATCTACAGTTTCGGCTTCAATCTCAAGTGTTACCGAAGTTGATTAAAATGTATGAAATATTTATTATATTTCTTTCTCTTAAATGTAATTAATACAGCTCAGAGCCTAGCTGTGCCAGTCATTCCCAATTTCGGGTCAGGTCAGACTCAAAGCACCACTGAGGTTAAGTCTCGCACTGTGGAACGGATTGAGAGCTTCCATTTTAATACAGGCTATACTTTTAATCAGTCTGGGAGCAACATAAAAGTTATTGGAAGTACATTAACACCAGAGACTATTAACACTCAGACGCAAACAGTAAATGGAATATCATCAACTTGGAAATCAATTGATCTAAATACTAAGCCACAATATGAACAGGTAATTGTAGGAGCTGGAACACAATACAATGAAAGCCTAATGGGGCCAGGTCTTGCTGAACATGTCATAATAGATCGCACTGTTGACGTAGAAAGTATCACAAATTCAGTCAGTATTTTTACAAATTGAAAAAAGTATTAACAGCTTTAATTATTACTTTATCTGGACAATTACCAGCGTTAAGCGAAGGAGGTGTTTCAATGCAAAATTCGCCTGTGAGTAATGCAAGCGGTGGAGTAAATGTGACTGCTGTGCAGAATGTTCCAAGCCGCCAATTTACAAATATTTACAGCTTACAACAACTGCAATGTCAGTCAGACACGTTTGTATTGCAGCCTTTTATTACATCTAACATGAGTTTTCAGCGACCTCAAAGGGATGTAAGATTAGATCCAATTTATGATGATAGAGATTTAACAGGTTTAATAACTCAAGATGATAATGGTAATGATGTAGATGGCCCAGATGGATTACCAGATAACCCAGGAAAAGTTGTTGGTTATAAATCAGTTCAGTTAAATCCTCAAGATTCGTTTGCAGTTTCCCCAGGAATCAGCCTGAGCTTTAATATTAATATGGATAGAAAGGCAGTTCGTAAGTGTAGACAAGGCGCAGCAAAGATTGTTGAATTATTAGATTTACAGGTAGCAGATAAGCGGTTAAGCCTAGAGGTTGGGAGGCTTTCTCAATGTGGAAAATTATTAAAAGAGGGAATAAAATTTAAGGATCAAAGTTCATTCTCAAAATTATGTGACGATGTTGAGGTAGTTCAATTTATTCCTAAAAATACGCTTCCAGATCACAAACATTCTATTTCTTCAGAAGTGACCGCCAAAGAAGATTAACTCTATTCTTTTCTCTTTGCGCTCTTATCTTTTCTCCCCTTGAAAGTGGCTTATCTTTTTTACCTAGTTTCTTTTTAACTGCTTTAATAATTTTCTTTTGTACTCCCTTTGTATTCTTTTTTATTAGCTCAGTTAATGGTGAGGCTAACAATGCACTACTTGCCCCAAATAAAGCTGTAACCATTACCCCAGTTACCAAAGCAGGAGGAGGGGTAAAATGATCAACTGTTTCTATAATTTTTAACGGTTCATAAATAGCTACACATTCACCAGATATTGAATCAATTTTATAAGAGATTATTTTCCCTCTTCCATATTTTCCAATACTCCCTATGGGCGCATCCAAGCTCGAAGGGCATTGTGGAGGAGGAGGAGGAAAGCCACCAACACTAGAAGTCTGTTTATTTGTTGTTGTTTGCTTTTCTTTTTTACTTTCTTTAGCTTCTCTTGGTGTTACTGATAAAGGTTTTACTTTTACTACTTCTAATTTTTTGTAATAGTCAAGAGGATAAAAAACGGGTTGAGAATATGAACACAAAATCATTACCCCATCAGGGTCATTATCAAAGTGTCCAGATCCTCCAGTTTCTTCTTGCCTAGTCTCAACACACCCAGGCATGTCTATGACCAAAGGATCTAATGGAGAAGGAAGATAAGTAGTTATTGAAGGCGGTAAAACTATTGGAGGCTCTAAACTTATTGGATCAGCAATTCTTGGTTCAATAATAGAAGGCTCAACAATCCGAGGCTCCCTAATATCCATTAACAATCATTCCATTGCTGGGCTGCATCGCTGCCTAAATTTCCAGCAGTCTTGGTTGCTTCAGAGAAGAATAAAGACGCTGCTACAGGCCCAATAATTGGCAACTGATAAAAGAAATTAGAGCCATAAGATCCAACACCAGCTCCAACAATCTTTCCATTAGCCTTACCAGTTAAACCAAGTTCTAAGCACCTTTGCTCTTGTGCTGTTAAGCCTTCAGATCCTTCTTGCACTATTGGCCTATATGCATAAGCAACTGTTTCTCTATGAATGTATGAATCTGATTTTTTTATCTTTCCATTGAAGGTAGGTTTTTCTTCTTTAATATCTCGGTATTCGAGCAAAGTTTTTGGAGAATGTTGATTTTGAGCAATAGCCCAAGAATGACCATCTTTTGTTTTATCTGATCTAATAGAAAAAGATGAAAAATCTGTATTGGGTAGATTTGCAATATTGGGAATGGAGTCTTTATTAGAGGCAATGTTTAAAGCATAAAAATTGCTGCCTACTAATCCCAGCCCCAAGATCAAACTGGTTATCCCATTAAATGATTTGATCATTATTTAAATTGCAATGCTGACCCTGTAGTTTTTGGCAACTTTTGCTCCAAATCATATTGAATATTTTTTATGATTTGCTCCTGCATACCAAAAAGCATGTCATTAACAAATTCAGTTCTTTTAACGTAGACATAACCAAGTGAGGTTATGCCAGCGATAAATAAACCAAAGTTGATCCAAGTAATAATTTTTATCATTTATGCATCAGCAGTTTTTGTTGTTTTCGCTTTTGGAGCTGCTGCCTTTGCAGGGGCTGCTTTTACTTCTGAATCTGGAACATCAACTTCTGTTTTTATGACCATACCAGCCACTCTTGTTTCAACAATTTGTTTAGCCATTTAGAATTACTCCTAAGGAACACGAATCAATTCTAAACAATTGAACGAAAAGCAGCTAAAAATATTCATAAGACAAGCATTTAGCTTAGAAAATATTGCTGATAATGCATTAGCAAAAGCTGATCCAGTGTTTCTTAGAACAATGGCATTGGTTAGAAGAAAGGTTTTAGAACTTCCAGATGTATCTCTTTTAAGAGATTCAGAATGGAGAAGATTATTAGGTGAAATAGAAGTAATTTTACAAGCATCAAATGATGCATTTGCAAAATCATTAATTGATGAATTAAGAATTAATTATCCAAAGATGAGAGAACAAGCTGAAAAAATGGTTTCAGCAATTCCATCTGTAAATATATTCCCAGGCACTGCTGGAGAAATAACAGGATTGCCAACTGTTGCTGGACTTCAAACTATAGAAATGCAAGACAGTGTAAGAGCTGCTGTAAACAGTACAAAAGTAAACAGTACCCGATTGATTGATTTATTTGCCTTACAAGATGTTGACGAATTTAGACCCGCAATTTTTAAAGATACAATGTCACCTTGGATCAAACAAAAGATAAAAATTATTGATGGCATCGTTAGAACTGGAATATTTCAAGGGGCAGAAACAGAAGCTATAGCAGAAAGAATTGGGAAAGAAATTAAAGAAGATATTAGATTTGGAAGAAGAATGTTTGAAGGCTCAGATGCAACAAGAAGAATAAAAGCACAAGCAAAAGCCATTGCAAGAACTGCTGTTCAAGATATGAATAGGCAAGTTAATGAACAAGTATGGAATGAAAACACTTTTAGTTCTGATTTGAGATGGGAATGGGTGGCAGCTTTTGACAGTAGAACTTGTCAAGTTTGTGCCCCTTTAGACAATATCGTTAGGAAGAAAAGAGAATCATTTCCTGAATATCCAATTCATGTAAATTGCAGATGTCAAATAGTTTTAATTGATCCAGAAGATACTGATCCAAGAGCTGGAATAGATGTAAGTCCAGAAAAAGATGGATTTAATAAAAAGGCAGGGAGAAAATATAAAAGCAAAATATTTGTTAAAGGAGAAAGTTTATATAGAAAAGCTTTTGATGTTAAGGGAGAAAATGCAGGTTATGCAGATTTCTTATCTCAATCAGATATTAAAACTCAAGGTATGTTTTTTGGAGGCGGTAATGCTGGAAGTATAAGAGCTGAAAGATTTAGATCTTTAGTAAAAAAAGGAACACCACCTAGAGAAGCGATGAATAAATTAATAACAAATGCTCCAAGAGTAAAACAACAATTAACCAGAATTGATATTACAAAAGTTAGATTTAAAAGCGTAGAAGAAGAATAAGTTTATCTGTTAAAAAATATTACTATTCCTTAGGCAGAATAACTATATAATTAAGTCAGCTCCTGCGGAGCTTCAACTTTAACCATTACTCCATGTCAGAAAACGTAGAGGTGAACCCTGCGGGTGAAAGTCCTCAACCTCCTGCGGAGGATAAAAGTGCTAATGATCGTATTCGACTACTTGAAGCAAAAAATGCTGAGTTGATAGTTGAAAAACAGAAAGTTAGCTCCAAGTTTGACGATTTGCAGAAACAGATTAGGGATCTGGAAAACCTTCAATCAAAAGCCAAACAATCCAAGCTAGAAAAGCAAGGAGAGTTTGAATCTTTGTGGAAGGAAGCACAAGGAACGGTTGCTGAAAAAGAACAGCGTATTTCTGAACTAGAGCAACAGCTTGAATCAGAAAGATCAGCGACTCAACAGCAGTCGATAAAAGCAAAGGCCGTTAACGCTTTCTCTCAAGCTGGTGTTCAACAGCCTGAACATATGTATGCACTGCATCAAGACAGACTACGCATGAACGGAAATGATTTAATGGTTGTCAATGGGGGCGTTGAACAACCGTTGAATAGTTTTGTTGATGGCCTGAAGTCTCCTGATAGTCAGTTTGCATATATGTTTGCTTCTTCTGGTGCGAAAGGTATGGGTGCTGTTGGATCTACTCCTAGTTCTATTGGTGGTCAGGAAAATCCTTACATCACTAGAAATTTTTCTGCTGCTGTGAAATTGGAAGCTGAAAATCCCGAATTAGCCGCCCGATTTAAAGCACAAGCAGCAACGACAAATCAGTAAACTTTAGCCCTAATAAAAATGGGAATCTTTCAAGGCAACTCAGGGACATCCCCTAATGCCAGTACATTTACTTCTGACATAGATAGTGCAACACGGTTAGCTACATCAGCACCGTTTGCCGCTTATCTAACAGAAGAGATTTTTCAAAAAAGTGCTTTTATTCAATCTGGTGTTGTCCAATTGGATAGCCGTTTGAATAACATCACGGGAACAAGAGTTGAACTTCCATTCTTCAATTCTTTTTCTCCTACAGAAGAAATTGTTGCTTCAAGTGCAACTTGGGGTTCTAACTCTGCTGGTTACTACACCACACAGAAGACAACAGCAGCGACTCAGTACGGCACTATTACTACAAGGGGATTTGCAGTAAGTGCAGACGATCTTTCACAAGTGCAAACTGGAGAAGATGCTTTAGCTAACATTAGAGGCCAGCTTTCAGCGGCAATTAATAAGCTAAATACTTCTAAGTTGACTTCAATGTTAACTGGAATTGTAGGTCCATCAGGCCCACTTGCAGCTACTAATGCTGTTGGTAAAGCTGCAACAACTGGAACGCTTGCAGAAACTAATTATTTAAGTGCTGCAAACGTCACTGAAGCAAAATACAAGCTTGGTGAAAAAGCTTCAGATGTAACAACAATTGCTGTTCATCCAAAAGTTGCTGCTTACTTAGAGCAAGTAGGGATGCTTACATTCTCAACTTCTGCATTAGCCGCTGCTGGTGCTGTTACTTGGGGAGCTGGTGGAGTTGCTGTTGACAATACACAAGTTGGTAAATTTGCTGGCTTGAATGTCATTGTTGATGAGCAACTACCTATAAGAGGAACATCAGGACAACATGAGCAATTCGTTTGCTACTTAATGGGTGCTGGTGTTATTAGAACTGGGTCTCAATTCCCACTTCTAATTGAGACTGAGAGAAACATCTTAGCTCTACAGAACAACATGGCAGTGACCTATAACAACATCATGCACGTTATAGGAACAACTTGGAGTTCATCTAGTGATGGTCCAACAAACGCTGCTTTAGCAACTGCATCAAACTGGGGAGCTGCTTTCTCTGAGAAGAGAAACATTCCTATTGTGGAACTAGTTGTTAACTCTCCTTTTGGTGGCACAGTAGCTTAAGCCTCGCTAGGCTAAAGATGCTTCAGTTTCGGTCTGCTGGAGTGCTGCTTGATTAAAAGAGATGGATTAGGGGGGCTTGCATTCCCCCCTTTTTCATTTGTATTTTTCTTTTAAACCTATGTGTGGACTTAAAAGAATGATGTTTTACAAGGGAAAACCTGAAGCAAAAAATTCAAGGTCTAAAGTAATTAACCTTCCCCCTAGAGAGGCGCAATTAAAACAGTTACAATTAAATTTAATGGGCTGGAAACTTCTTTATTCCTATGACATTTGATTCAACGCTGGGAGGGAAAGATTCAACATCTTATATTCCAGTCTCAACAGCAGATGCAATTTTTGGGAATAGTCTCCAAAATTCAGAATGGGCTGCATTAACTACAGCTCAAAAACAATCTGCATTAATGGCTGCTACTGAAAGCCTAGAAGTTCTTACTTTCTTGGGTGATCGCTGCACACCAGCAGCAAATGATTCAACAGTTGAGCAAGCTTTACAATGGCCTCGAAAGAATGCAAGTTGCAAAGGAGTAAAGACAACAGCAACAGCAATGCCTCTTCCTATTCGTCAGGCTTGTACTTATCTTGCTTTAGCTCTACATAAAGATTCAGATGCAATTATTGGTGGAGGTGCAAATAATGAAACCAAAGGTTCTTTAAAAGTTCAACAATTAGGTGAATTAAAGCAAGAATTTTATGATGTAAAAGAAGGTGCATCTATAAAAGTTGATGCATCAGCTCCAATTGTTTTGCAGAAATTTCCTTGGTTAGTCGATGTTTTAAATTGCTGGTTAATTGGTAGCTTTGGAGCATCTAAAGTTCTATTGAGGGTTAGAAGCTAATGGCAGCTCCACAAGACACTTGGGCAAGACCTCTTGCTAAATCATTAGTTGATGCTTTTAGGGTTCCAAGCCTTTCTTATATAAGGGTTTCAACTGCTTACAACACAACAACAGGATTAACCACAGATACAGAGACAACTTATACAGGAGCTGGAGCTGTAATTAAATCAACAAATACAGAAGAAACTGGAGAAATAGGAGGGAATGAGGCCATTCATGTTTGGTTAGATCTCCAAGGAATAGGAGATATTTACCCAACAACAAATGACCTAATTAACTATGACAGTAAAAAATGGAGGATACAAAGTATAGATCCTAAATATTCAGGAGATACTAAATATGCCTGTAAGGTAATTGCTTATGCTGCCTAATTAAGCAGGGCAAGCCTCGCCACCTTCTGGAACATCAACTTCTTCTGCTGCTTTTTCTTCTTGGATTAAGATATTAAGTTCATTAATTCTGCTATTTCTATCATTAAATTGTGCTGTTAATTCTTGACAAGCAACTTCTGCTTTTTGCCTAGCACCTGAAGCCTCTTTAAATTGCTCTTGCAATCCTTCCGCTTCTTTGATCAAAAGATCTCTTCTTTCTGCAAGTTTAGACATAAAAAAAAGTATAACAACCGAATTATAGTTTATTTATTTATCCCTGACCTGTTCGGCCAGCACTAAGCGTGGGCATAGTAAATATATTTACCATTATTGCTATTTGTGGCTGTATAATCTTCTACCAATGTAAATCCTGTGGAAGTGGGCGTACCATATTGATAAGCACTTTGTGCACCCGAGCTATTTAAGAATATGCCTTCATCGTCACCGCTACCCCATCCTCTTGTTGTATCAAAAACTATCCAGCCTGTGTATGAATTTGAAGTATCAACTCTTTTTATAATTACAAATCTGGGCTGAAATCCAGTTGTTATGGTTTGTGTAGAACTCCCACTTGTTCCATTTCCAGTGTAATAACCAACCTTGCTAATTGGATTGCCGTTAATATCATTTGCGCTGGCGAAGAGAATGGCTATATATTGTTGTGGCCCTTCATTAGTATAGAGAGAATTACCAATAGTAAAATCAAAGGCTGTTGGGGCTGTATCAGACCAATGAGTTGAAGAACTAGCTTCAGCACCAGTATCAAATTCTAAATAATATTGTTCAGGGTTTGTTCCTCCATTAAGTCCTTTATGATATATTGCCCAATTTCTATTATTATTATCTCTATTCTTAACCCACATGAACTCTGGGGTTTGCCCCATTTGATGAGGTATGCTGTGTTTTGAAGTACTATCAGCTTTGTAAGTCACCACATCCATGCCAGCGTGGCGTTTCCACATCCATGATTGAGCACCAGAATCCCAACCACTTAAGTTATTCCAACCTACATTGGAGTCATAAACCATAGCTGCGCCAGAGTGTTCTCCACCAGCATCGTTTGTATCTAAAAATCTTGTTTGTATTAATCTTGCCCCTGCATTCCAATCAGCAGAGCTAGCTGGTGTTCTACCAAGTACAAAATCAACAGGGAATCCACTATCAAAGTTCGGAATAGTTGAACTACCAGCACCCGTATCCATAGCGAATACATCCGTACCAAGTGAGGGAGGCTTGCCAACGTATCCATCTGGTCTTCTTAATGCTGTAAAACTATAATTACCACCATCTCCATTTACAATACCGTAATTACTTTTTATCTTGAATCCTGTAGAAGTAATATCAATAAAATCAATAAACCAACTAGCACCAGAGGATTCTGCCGCAGTAGTGTTTGGTATTAAAAATGACTCTTTATCATTAGTAACAACACCTCTCATTGTGTCAAACAACACCCAATCTTCAACATCATCAAAACGTTTAATTAAAATCCATTGCGGCTCCCAACCTAAGTAGACTTCAGGACCATTACCATCTACTCCATCTCCAACATAACTACCGCACTTGATTACGTTTTGATCCCCTGCGTCTCCAAAGACAAAACCAGCAGGGTCATCGAAGGGTGAATCACTTGATGCTGTTGGATTGCCATTAGCGGTAATCGTTCCAGGGGTTACGGTTGAACCTGTAGTAGATGAGTTATTGCAACATAAAAGCTTGGTATTGGTTATGTTTGTTAATGGCTCAGTTGGTGGTCTGAATGATGAGGCATAAACTGCTGTGCCTTTTACTATCCGTAAATTACTAATTTCTCCTTTAAAGTAATAGCCTGTACTATCTGAAATAGTGACCGCACCTGTATCACCAGTTACGTCAACGCCTGTTCTGTTATGACTTTGATCATTAACTCCATTTATATACATCTTAAGTGTTCCACTGGTTCCAACGACTGCAACATGAGTCCATTGACCTTCAGGGAC
>VTLG01013421.1_pt1 | contig 16021 bp, 20 predicted proteins | sample 4694571 | NCBI WGS metagenome assembly VTLG01 (sample SAMN12604809, study PRJNA352737) | marine metagenome | biome: ENVO:00000447; feature: ENVO:00000209|ENVO:00000569|ENVO:01000036; material: ENVO:00002151; isolation source: viral sequences binned using virsorter ...
GTGGGTCTTGAAGTCAAGGTACAGCTTTAGGTTCTCTTTTACATAAGACCTTAGATTAGCTGCTGCTTGGGAAATGCCTGTCGATAGACCAAGCATTTAGATACCAATATAAGCTATAAGCATCCCGCTTGTTATGTCTATTTCAGACCATCTGCCATAGATAGTGATACCAGCAGGAAAAGTATTTGAAGCGTCTATTTGAAGCCCACCAGAACCTTCTGATGCAGTCTCAGAACCATCTGCATTGTTATTGGCTGCTGCTTCAGTATTAGCAAACTTAGCACTATCTTCAGCTATTAGACCTCCAGATGCATCAAATATTGTATCATCTAAAAATGTGATTGCTACGAATACTGAACCAGTAGGAGGACTTGAAGCTCCACTTGCATCTAAAAAGACAGACCCAGCTTGTCCAAAGCCTACTTCGTTTGCGAAGTTCTGTCCTTCTACTACTGTATATTTTCTTAGGTTTGTCATCTTGTTTCTCCTGTCTATGCCTTACCGAGCGTGACAACTCTCATGGGCATATGTTTATTTATCGTACTGCGAAAGGACTATAAGGAAATGCCATTGATATCTTCCTTTTATTACTTTCGTTGTCACCTAACTTACTAAAAAATTCTTTCATGTAATATTCCTTTTTCTCTATTTCCCCTTGATTATCTGCCAACATCGCTTTTACATAGTCTACAACCGCTAGTGACAACATCCTATTAAGATTTATATGTGATGTTTCATCTGGGCTTGCGTCCTCCAATGGGATTTGAGTAATAGTAATTCTTTCTCCAGCAGATTCTAAAGCAGATGGAACAGATGATACAATTAAAGCATCTCCATTAGATGAAATAGAAGATATTGTATAATCAGTATCATTACTAGCGGAACCCTGTACTCTTATTTTATCTGCTGCTAAAAAATCTGTAAATGTATTTGTACCAGCAGTCCCTCCTAAAATAGCTCCAGTAGCACTTTTAAAAACAGCAGATTGATTCGTTTCAGTTGAAAGAGATTGAGTAGTCGATATTGTGACGCTATTATTAATCGCAGCAACAGTAAAAGTCCCATTGTTACTACTTGTCCCACTAATAACTATTGATTGACCTACATAAAAATATTTTGAAGTATCATCAAACGTAATTATCCTATTACCAGAAGAATTAAAATCAATATCACTTGAACCTGTATAAAATGCTGTAGATGTATCTTGAAAAATAAATGAAGTCCCACTTACAAGAGCAGTTGTTGTTTCTAATGCTTCTGCTACGAATGGTTCATCAATAGAGGTATACTCAATCCTTAACCCATCTGCAATATCCTCATTAGGATACATTAACTCCCTACCTCTGGACCTCATAACTCCAGATTGACTTATTCTTTCGTTAGATGAACCTCCTAGTAACTGATATAAAAGAAGATCTCTACCTTTTAAATAATAAAACCACTCTCTTTCTACGTTACTACTCATGGTGAAATATCTTCAATAAGATAATGAGGTTGTTTATTCAACCTCCTAATTTTCTTATATTTATCTTCAGCCGTATCCTTTATGCTAATACTTTCCAGAGCAATCATATCAGCAGGTAATATATAATTATTATCATCACCATCCACTGACTTAATAATATCTTGCTTGCTTACCTTTATTTTTTCCTTACTATTTGATTGAATATGATGAATTGCATCATTTATCCATGCTATCGCCATCGTAGTTTCAGTCATACCAACTCGTTCCATTACTTCTTGTACTGTCATTATACCTCTATAATAATATATTCTACATTACAAGCAGCTGTATTAGCTAAACCATATACTGCTCCAGCTGCTCTAAACAAACACGACTCTCCTGCTAATAATTTAACAGTATGATTAGAAGTTGCATGGGTACCAAATGTTACATAATTAGTACTATCTAAATTCTTTAAGAATACTAATCCAGCAGAGCCTAATTCATTAGCCTCAACTAACACTTCACCACCTGAATTTGTTACTTCTATTACAGCATGTGTCATCGAGTCTCCAGTCATTGTAATATCTGACTTTTGTTCTCGCCTATCAACTTCCATACCTCCCTTACTAGCTATCAATCTAATATCAGTTTTTATTTCATTTGCCATTACTATCTCCTAGATTGTTGCTGTGAAACAGCCTGCATCGCAAGTGACTTATTAAACGATTTTTCGTTATTCTGTATATATGTTTGCAAATGCATTACTGCCCACTCATAATATTTTTTTGATTCTTGTGAATAATAGTTCATATTTTGCACTGCGGTTCCAATTTTTTGTACCATCTCGTTTACCTCACTTGAATATGCCTGTACTTTTGCGCTATAGTCTTGAAGTTTCTTAGCATCATCCTGTGATGATAATTGAGCATTTTGTATAGCTACTTGCAATCTAGCCTGATACTCTGTATTCTCTTTATTAAAAAGAGCCTGAGCCTCTGACATCCTTGCACTATATTCACCAATCTTTGCCTGTATCTCCTGTACTCTTGCAGCTAACATTTCACTATCTTCCTCTGTAGTGATCCAACTATTAGTATCACTAAAATCAGGAACGCTCATAAGTGGAGCAGTAAATGTTGGAGCAGATGCTGTAAACGTTACAGTAGTATCGACTAATGTAGGAGCTATTGGGACAGATATATCTACATAGTCTATTACTTTACTAGTTGCCAATTTTGTAAACTCACTTGCACATGAATGATACACAACTGCAGTTCTTAAATCACTATCATCATCTATCGCAGCGGAATTAATATAAAATACATATCCAGCATTACTTCCATCAGTATCAGGAGCTATTTTAATACCACCATTTTGTACCCAATATACAGGAAAAAAAGCTGTAGCCTTCTTTAAACTTCCACTATCAGAAGCCCATTTAGATTGTGAAAATGGTATTTCTTTACAACTATACCCATTTCTTTGAACATCTATAATAGAATCATTCTCAAAAGCAATTGCACTTCCGTCAGTAGAATGCGATGAAGCCGCCATTGCAAACGTTAATAAATCTTTAGGTACACTAGCAACTACAAACTTCTGCGCAGAAATAACAAACTGGTCATCAGCATCTGCAACACCAGTGATATTCTCAATATCTTGTTCTATATATGTAGTTGCCATTTTAGAAGTATAGGGAAGTATCGAGCCTCCCTATACTTGAATCCTATATGACGCTATTACCTCGCCAATTTCAGATTTTATGTTATACTGTAGACAACGCTACTGATCCATAATTCACAAGAACTTCACCAGAACCATTGCTATCAAAATAGACAGCAATCATCTCATCTGGAGCATTTAAAGTTATTGTATTATTATTAGCAGCGTTCCAAGTGCCTTGTGCTAGTGTGACTGTATGTGCAGCAGTGCCAGAAGCACTGGTATCTTTCACAATCACAATTTGACCTGCCCAATCTTCTCCTCTTACGCCAGTTATAGCAATAACAACAGAAGCATGGTTCAGTTCAATCATTCTAACAATCTTAGAATCAACAGCAGCAGTAGCAGTATATTCTGCTAAATAAGAACTTACATCAGAACTTTTAGCAAGTTCAGAATCAGCCTTATTTTGCCCATATAGAGGGTTAGCCATAATTCAGTACCTACTTCCAAACAGCATGGGCTTCAGGCATTTGCCATTCCATACCGGCTTCGGTTTGAATTAAGTCAACTCTACGGTCAACACCACTGTTTTCTAAGGTTTGGACACCGACATAAACCGCTGTATCACGATTTAATCCGTTACCAACAAGCGGTCGGTACTTACAGTACTTCATGTTTAATCCCAGCATCTTAACTTCTGTGCCGTCTAAGTGAACATTACGAGCAGTATTCATGACACCATAAGGTGTATAAATCTGTGTAATGTCTACTCCGAAGACTCGTTTCTTTGCTCCTATGGAAAAATCGGCTCTACCAGAGAACCTATTCGAAGAACCTAAATCGGTCTTCGCCATGTTTGCAGTAAAGTAACCACTAAGTTTATGTAGCCAGTTATAAACATCTGTCGTTACCAAGAACAACGTTGCATTAGCATTGTTGTATCTTGGGTCAACGAATTGTGACATATCATCAAGAAAATCATCTTGAGCTTTTGAGCCAGTTCCACCCATTCCAGTGCCACTGAAGATATTCCCATAATTGAGAATAAAATCAACAGCTCCCTGAGTGTAGTTTATGCTATTCACACTTCCTTGAGAACCAAACAGTAATGAAGTCTCAATATCCCACTTGTGTTCAATCAACTTTTCACGCCAGATTCGAGCAAACTCATTTGGTTCATACTTTAGCACGGTAGCACGAGTTGTGTTATCCATTGCCATTGCTGTTTTCCAAATTTGAGTAAGTCCAAAACCAGTTGAGAAAGGTTGGTCTTTCCAAGTTTCGGGATATCCAGTACCCATTCCATGCGCGCTTCCAACTACATAGCATCTCTTAGCTTCAAGTTCAGTAGCAATCGTTTTGTTGTAAGCTGTGCTCACTGGAGCAGTGGCACTTTCCCACATCAAATCTTTTGCGGCTGCTTCACCCTTGATTATTTCAGTTTCAAGGATAACATGAGTAGTTGATACATCAGTTACACTTAAAACCTTAGCAAGAATGTATCCAGTCGGTACAGTAAATGCACTACCTTCGTTGTTAGCTCTTGTATTAAGTCTAACTACTTGGCCTGGTAAGAAGAATGATGGTTTAGAACCAGCAGCTCCTACAGCTATTGCGCCAGTTGCTTGACCTGAGACATTACCTATATTACCAGCGGACTCATAATCAGTCCCCATTTTAAAGAAATAGATATCACCTTGGTCTAATAATCCAGCATCAACAGTAGCATCACCAGTATCAGCTACAGCTGATGTGACACCATGTGCAGTACAATACGCATATCGCTTGTGATAAGATGGACGTCTTTCAGTAAACTTGAACTCTGGGTCGTCTGTTGGTTTCTTGGCTACTTTCGATACGAAACGAAAGAATGGGTCTTGAGCGATGTTTAATTCGGAAACACGGTCTCCGAAGTTATACTTCCGCCTAAGGTCCCCAGTTAATTTACCAGAACCAGCGGACCAAGTGTCTGGTCCAGCGCCAGGAGTTTCAAGATTAAAAATATCAGCCATATTTTCACCTTTTTGTTAAGTATTAAAAAAGCTTAACAGTATTTATTATATACCGAAAGCTTCTTCTAACTCGCTGTCAGAACCCAAAATGGCTTTAAAAACTCTGTCGTCAGGTGATTCCTCGACCTGTGTTCCGCCTGTGGTAGCAAGTGAATCAGGAGTGTCTTGCACTGTGCGCATCTTCTCCTGTATTTCCTGCCTTGTGTTATCTGCTATTTTCTCATCCCTGTTGTTTCGATTCATTAGATAATAGATATCATCCAACTCAAGTGATTTAGACTTAGCAAAGTCAACAAAGTCAGCCCACTCTTCATCAGACATTTCATGTGACTGTCGAAAATTGGTTTCTTTTGTTAATCTTTGATTTTCAGCCTTCTGTCCGCTTAAGGCAGTATTGAGTCTACGACTGACTATACCGTCAACTGTAGCTCCTAATACTTTAGCCGAATCGGAATCAGGCGTGGAAAAAGCATCATCAGCGTCAAACACGAAATCCTCTGGAAGGTTGAGTTTTTCTGCCATATTCTGTGGGGTCTGACCTCCACCCTCAAAGTAATTCCTCACATGAGTAATTAAATTGGGGTCTTCTCGCATAGCATCAAGGATAGGCATATAAGGCTCAAGCTCTTGGAGCTTGTTATTCAGCCTTTTAGCTTCTCGACTTGAATCGCTATAGCGTTTTTGCAAAACATCAGTATCACTACCATCGCTTTGCTGCTGAACTTCACTTGGGCTCGACTGTGTGTTACCACTAGTTTCATTCGAGGTTGACTGCGAAGGTTCGTCTAAAATACCTGCATTGACGCTATTATCTAAAGACTCAAAAAAGTCATCAGAATCAAAATCGACATCAGGTTGTATGTTTTCACTTTCGGGGGCCGTATCGGCGTTGCCTACTTGTTGATTCATACTAATCTCCTATTAGTTAATAAAATTTAAGTTACAGATATATAACAATACAACTATTCTTTAGCTGCTCTTTTTGCTTTTTCATTATCGTCAGAAACTTTTACTGCTTCGTCCAAGTTCCCTGCTTTCATATTAGCTTTCATCTCTGCTTTAAGCTTTTCAAATTCAGTCTTTAACATACCTCTTAATAGTTTTTGCTGAGCTCCTGTCTCAAGTACATCTTTCCTTACTTCATTAGAAGCTTCACCAACCTTCATCTTAATACCTGCTTGTACCAATTGACGCTCTAATGTTTCAATAGTTCCTTCTTTATCCTTCAATGATTCTTCCATTTGCTGAACCTGTCCTTGTAATTGTGAATACATTGACTTTCTTTCTACTATCTGTTTCTTATTCCTTATATCTGTTTCTCCTATCATAGCTATATCATCAATCAAACCTGCTTGGAACCATTTGAAATACTCCTCAAGTAATGCCCATCTATTCACTGGCATTGTAGCTCCTGCCACTACTCTTATATCAAATCTTGCAGATGCATAATCTTTGAATCTTCCTATAGCCTCACCATAATCATTATATATGTTTATATTAATTCTTTGTTCCTTTTCCTGTTCCTGAGGTGATTGTCCAGCTTCTGGTTGTACAATCCTAAAGACTTTCTCTACTGTATAATGTCTTTGAGATACATTTTGGAATATCCTACCTAAATGCTCCAATGATGGTTCCACTATACTACCCATCCAAGCTTTTAATCTTCGTGTCCCAAATTCATCATTAGCTAATAATCCACGATATGTTTCATTTTGTTCCTGAGCAAATCCCATCATAGCTGAAGGAACTCCACTTATATATTCAGCATCAGCTTTACCTTCCTGTACAACTGTATAAAAAGCATTATTTATGGGAGCAGGTAAAACAGGTGTAGGCTGGGCAAATCCCTGCCTATACTTCAGTAAGGCGCCTGGTGCTGAAGAATATTGCTCCCATTCATCCTCAGGGACTGAGCCTTCTTCATACAGCCATCTGAGGTTTGAAGCTAAATTTGCATTATGTAACATTATCTGATGAGATTTATTTATCTCTTGCTGTTTTCCAATAAGAGGAACTACAGCGCTCATTGGATATGGAGTCCCAGTATACATATATGATATAGGAACTATAGGATATTCCTTTATAGGAAGCGTCTGTTCATATAAGAATATATCGTCACCTACTGTACAAGTAAGTATGACTCTATTCTCATGGAATCTTATAGCATCAATAATCTTTGATTTAGCATCATTGCTATTTGCAAGTATATTATAATCTGATTCAGACATTATCTGCTGTTTTATTATAGTAGCAGCTTCTTGAGCCTGAGACATAAGTTGCATCCTTTGTTCTTCTATCGCTTGAGCAGCCATCTTCTGAGCTCTTTCCATTTCAAGTTGAGCTCTTTCAGGAATTATTTCACCAGCTTGCACAGCTTGTTCTATCTGTAATGCTTTTTCTTTTAGCCGAACTTCTGTTTCATTCTGAAAATCTCTTATCTGTTCTTCTACTTGAGCCTTAATATTATCAAGTTCAGCTGGCGAAGGAGTTACTTTTATAAATACGTTAAAATAAGCAAACTTCTTCTTTGAATATGTCTCATAGTATGGAATTATATCATCATCTTCAGCATCTAAATTGACACCCATCGTTATATCTTCTGGCTGAATAGTTTCAGATGTATTTAAATCCTTTTCTGAATATGAAACTACATCTGTACCTTTTGCTGCTTTTCTTATCTTTCCTGCATAATCTGGTAGCATATTCAATAAGCTTGACCTTGAAAGATTCTTTCTTATCATTACAAATGTAGCATCCCTAAATAAGAAATCCCTACTAGCTGGGTCAATATACACATCATAAGGGTCTATCCTATTGAATCTTACTTCACCCATTCCCCTATCTGCATCTTTGTCAATATCTACAAGAAAGTAGCCTATCCCTTTTGTCAGACTGTCAAGTACCACTTGACTATATATTGACTTACCATTAGATAGATACCAACAATAATCTGCTATATCAGAATGAACTTGAGCTACATCTACATCATCACCCGTCGCTCCTACTGCTTTCCACCTTGGATTATTGTTAGTAACAAAATACTTCATAATCTCTATAATAGGAGTTACCCTGTTAATTGTGAATGTAGGCATTCCTGATTCTTCTAAAGCATCCTGCTCTTCTTTACTTAACTGCTCATTTAGATAGAAATCATATCCCTTTTGACTAAGCATCTGCCATCTCTGTCTATGGCTATTATTAGCTCTTTCCCAAAGTTGCTTGTTTAGTAAAGCTCTTTTTTTATTTGTTTGTCTTGCCATTACATCTTCTTCATTGTATCAATTAACTTATCCTCGGTTTTACTCTTCCGCAACTTTTTTGTTGTAGGCTTTCCAAAGTATACTCTGTCGTAAAAATAAAAACCTGGAAATACCTTCTTTGAACCTGCCCACTTATACTTATCTATATCCCATGGGTCGAATACAGCCAAATACTTTCCTTTTTTATCTTCACCTACACTCACTTGAAACCTCTCAAGACCTACAAAATAATTGGATAATGGAATATCAGCTTTGCCCTTAGCTACATCACTCCCATATCCGACATTATAAGATTTACCTTTCTTCATCTTTGTTAAATGCCCAGTCTTTACCAATACTGAAAAAATCTTATTCATCTGGTCAGGGTCATTGAAAGTATAGAATTTGTCTTTTGGTTCGGCACCTTTTGTTGGCTTATACTCACTCCTCCTCATAGTGCCATACTTTTGAGGTAAATTAGCAGATAATTGAACCATATCCAATCTTTCAGCTACTCTAAGAGGAGGTTTCTTGCCAGCAGCTAAATCTCCTTCTCTCCAAGGTTCTATGGCCCCAGTTTTTAATCCAGTTGGATATACTCTTTCTATCATATCTTTAACTTGAGCATCAGTTGTATCACCACTTCCACTAATCAATCTTCCTAATACTTTAAATGGATTCTGAGCATAATCAAAAGGATTGATAGATGATACTATCCTTTGTCTTGTAGAAGCATCCCATAAACTCTCATCACCCATTATATACCCTCAGGACAAATAGAATAATACCTACCATCTTTCTTTCTTTTTACCTTGCATCCAAGTTCAGCTTCTATTCTTTTGGTCTTGAACCAAGTCCTATGCTTCCTTCCTTTCAATAACAATCCAGTTTGAGGTACACGGCTTGGCCAATGACCTGTTTCATCTGGCTTAAGCCCATATTGTTTTGCAGTATCATAATCATACCCTTTACTTTCTGGGTTAAATCCTTTTTTATGAGCCATTTATCGTTTTGAAATTGGGTCTCTTACTTCACGATTCGCCGCTCCTTTGAGCTTTACTTTCCTTTTCTTAACCCCTACGCATTTACCATCATCCCAAGCTCCTCCTCTTTTCATACAGTCTTTGAAGTTAATATACTTTGACACGCCTTTTGCAACATCATGTGCAATTATAGCTGCTCCAACAACAGGAAGTTTTCTTGCAATAGCTTTACCAAGTGATCTCTTAGCAACTGCTGTTGCTGTTTTTGCTTTAGGTCTACTATATTTTTTAAACTTCCCCATCATCTCCTGATTTGGTTTGACTTTAGAGAAATCTTTTGGTTTAACACCCATCTTCTTATATGCATCCATTGCAGCCTTGGATAGTTTTTGTGGTTTTCTCCCTTTAGATGCTTTCTTGAATTTTCTTTCCAACCGCCTCTTGTATTCAGCTTTTTCTTTCTTTGTTCTTTCAGCCATTTTTTTACCCCTTTATTTCTATATGTACTAAATCATCAAAATTGTTGTCTTTTATCTCGCCATCTGAATCCCAGTCTCCACCCCAACGAATCTTCACACCTAACATATGTCCTATACCACGTGCAAGACCACCCATATAATGGAATCTTTCTCTGTCATCCCAGTCTATTGGATATGGAGCAAGGTCTAATGCTTTACCTTGTACGTGCTTACCGAATTTGGTCTTTGATTTTCCCTGAGCTACTAACTCATTCTGACGTTCCTGAGACCTCAGACCTTCAAGTACAGTTACATCCATCAACTTCACCAACTCGTTGGCTACATTGACTAACTTTGCATCTACACCTTTTAGTCTTCGCTTGGAACGCTTTCCAAACTTAGGCATCTATACTATGATGGGTACTTTTGGTGCTGAAGACCTTTTCCACCTGGTACTTTAGACTTAGGTGCTTGTGGTCTTCTTGGCCCTATGAAGTTCTTATCACCTGGTTTAGGTGCAGCTTTCTTAGTATCAGATTTCTTTGCACAAGAATAACTACGACCCTGCCATGTAAAAGAACTAGCTCCTCCAGCACACTTAGCCTTAAAAGTTTTTCCAAAAGACTTAGATGAAGCCGAACCTTTCTTATACTTCACATATGTCCCGCCTTTTGTCTTAACAGCTTTTTTAGCTTTCGCTCCTACTCGACCTGCTTCTTCACCCTTCTTGATACCAAGTTTCTTACGCCTAGCCTTCTGAACAACATCAACACCACGATATTTACCAAGGCGGTCTTTTTTACCCTTTGGTTTAGATGATGCCCTTTTCTTTTTTTGTTCAGAGTACCATTTTTTTAGCCTACCTGCCATATTATCTCCTATTTGTTAAGCGACTACCCAACTTTTTGGTTTCCGCTTTGGTTTAATCCAGCTCTTTTTATCTTTACTTTTCTTCAAATTCGGTGGAAATGCGTGAACTTGAGAATAATAAAGAGTTTCTATTGTATCATCGTGAGCCATTTTAGGCCCAAAGGTAAGTATTTCGTTAATTAAATCAAACATATTCTTCCGTAAATGTACCGTTCCTGTACTAAAACGACCCGAAAGACCACTATAAATGCGGTTCCTCTTGTTAGTTCCGCCTGGCTTCTCTGGAATAACTGCAATATCGAAGCGATTTATCCTTCTTCTTTCATCATTTAGAGCTTGAAAAATACTTCTGTTCATAGCAACGTCTTCAACAGTAGATGACATACAGTTATATTTCTGATAAAGTTCCAATATATGGTCTACTACACCCTTTTTACCAATTATATCTCCAGTTTCAGGGTCTTTACTGCCAATAGTAGGTATACTCCTATGTCTTTCGTATTCCAGTATGTACAATTTATTATTGCCATCTATAGCAACTACCATTATTACACTAAAATCTGACCATTTAGTATCAATATCAGTAGCAGGGTCACACCCTATGAATGTATGCACTGGGACTTCATTTCCATCAATGACAAGATAGCTGATTCCGTCCTCATGCTTATAATATCCATCCCAATACTGTATATGACGCCTTGTCCATACAGCATCTTCCTCACTCATTACCTCCATCATGTACTCTTGATAGAACTTCTGAGGTTGCCCTGAATCTGAATAGAATTTCTTCTTCTCTTCCAGTTTTTTCTTATTAAAGAAAGACGACCAAAGAGTAGTATCATCATCTACAAATGCTTTATATGTTATTACCTCCCACGCAAACTTTTTATTATCCTTCTTAGCCTTGCTATAATTGGTAAGAAGATTGTTAATGAAAGAATCATAATGTACGGGAGTGCCATTAACACGCAACCTGCCAGTATGAGGCTCAAGCGCGGGATAAACAACAGCAGTGACCAGATTGGCGTTCTTGTCTCTTGCATCTTTGGTGATCGTATTGGCTTCATGCTCGAAGTCGTCAAGTACGATAAGGTCGTACCGTTTATGGAGCTTCGCACCTCCTCTGATTCCTGCAACATTGCTCTTGCTAATAAGTTTACATCCATTTGTTAACTCTATATCTTCTTCTGTCCATTTCTTACCTTTCATTTCACCAAAATAATACTTGATTCTATCATTATACTCAAGATGATGTCTTATATAATCCATATTTCCTACACTGAGTTTCTGTGTAGCAGATACCCAAGCGTAGAATAAGAAATCATCTTTATTACAAAACAAAAAGTCTTTTAATATTGAAGCTTTTGTTAATACTGTCTTTCCATGACCTCGTGGGATTATAATAGCTACTTGTTTTATAGACTTATCATCTATCACATCTGCGATTTCATAGTGAAAAAAAGGCGTATCACTACGCATAAAATCACTTGGAAGAAATAACTTTCCAAATGCTATTAAATCTTTCTGTGCTAGTTTTAGAGCTTCTTCAGCTTCTTTAAGATTACCTAATTTGCCTTCCATCTTAATTATGCCTTGTTAGTGGAAAATTACCTCGACGCGGAGGTGATTCATAATTCCACCACCCTTGCATTGACTCATGCTCGTGCCTTTCAAAGAATCTTCCCCTAGAATATGCACCATAATCAACACGAGTTCCTTTAATAGGATTCATAGCCCCGTAACCTCTTAGCCATTGATTTGTAGCATATTGAGTAGAGGGTCTTTCTGGAGCCATTCTTTTACCAGCCCTTCCCCAAGCTGCCTCACCTGGTAGAAACTCTCCAACGCCTTCTCTTGCTGTCCCCGCATGCTTAAAGTATCCACGCTTTTCTAATCTTGCTATCTCGTTACTTACGTCACCATATGGTCCCATAGTTGCTTTAATAGGGTTGCTCTTTTTGTACTTAGCATATTGAGGACTATCTACAGCAAGATGCCATTTATCCTTTCCAGTTGCAAATCCTTTCATATACCATCCACCTGAACTCCTCCCCATGAATGGTTGCCAACTTCCTTTTTTACTTTTATGAACACTTGTACCCGATGACTTATAGAAAGGTTGTATGAATTTTTCACCACCCTTCCTACTTGTCATTTCGACAGCTACTACACTTCTTTCAGGTTGACCCTTCTCAGCAACCTTAAGCATTCGAGGAATAAATCCTGTTGCTTTTGCTCCTTTAATACCTATACCTAAAGTTCTTAATCCTCCTCCAACAAGTGGAGCTGCAAATGCAAGGTCGAGCAAGCTGCCTTTTCTACCTCTTTCTCCTGCAGCTGACGCTCCAGTAATAAATTCAAGAGCTGGTAGAATCTTCTCTTTACCTTTTGGATAGTTTCTTTGATGAATTGATTGTGCTTTAGATTGGAATCTATGCTCTTGAGCTGTGAGACCTGGACCTCCTAAAGCTTTATTTAATCTTTGATAAAGATTCGGAGGCATCTAATTCTCTTTACACTTTATTTCTTTTTTTGTAAGTATCATAGTCACCCAACCTGTCCTTACAAGTGAATAGAATGAATACCTTGCATAATCAGCATACCTTAAAAATGAACCTCCCCTGACATACCACCTTCTCTTTAATTCTTCTTTGTCGCCATTGATAGTAAGCGAATCAACAGGTTTAGCATATAACTGATGATTATGACCAAGAACGAACACATGACCATCGCTATATACTGAAGCCATCCTATCAAGTTCAAGGTCTCCATTCTTTGCCCCACTCTTTCCATGGCCGCTAACAACATTCCATATAGTGCCTTGAATATTGAACTGAGCATATCCTGGATATCTGAAATACGGTACATTCAACTCCTTTGCCAATGTTTTAACTATATCAAAATCTAATATACTATAACTTCTTAAAAAATCATGGTTACCACCTCTTAACCATAAACATTTGTCCTTTATAGGTTCTACTAATTCTATAAAATGTAAGTACTGTTCATCTGGTGGTATACTCTGACCTCTCTGGCTAATAGCCTTATATCCTGGAGGAATTAATTCAACTAGGTCACCATTACCAAACCATCGAGCATTATCATCTCTTTTTATCTTATTTATAGCTTGAGACAACTTCTTTCTATCATGCTCTACAGCACCCACATGAACGTCTGTCAAACAATGAAGATTTATAGTGGTATCCGAATCATACTTGAATACTTGCCCAGGATTTATATCTATACTTGGGGCATCATCTATTACTGAATCAACAGGATATTGAAAACTTTTTGCACAGGAGTTACATATCATCATTTGTATGACTCCTTGCTTTACACGATTCTTCCTACCGTTCTTCTTTACAAAAGTAGAACTACAATGTGGGCAAATCATTGTTTAAATGTCTCTTTTAATTTCTTCTGACTCCTTGTAGCTCCTTCAAGTTCATCATTAGAGAACCCTTGGAACATACCTACAAGACCTACTTCTCTCTGCTTAATGGTTGTACCAGATGTACCAACAATCTTGCCTAACTCTTTAGCTGACTGTAATATGATATTATCGTCTTCACTGTAATCTGCAAGATACTTTAACTTGTTGAGTATATACTCATGGTCTATACCTAACTCTTTGGCAACATCCAGTACTGATTTCTCTATCTCTTTCATTATTCTCTCCTGTTTTAATAGTACAGTAGCTTTCTTACGGGCCTTTTGACTTGAAACTTCTTTGTAAGCATTTTTATATGCGTCAACAGCGCCCATACCAACAATCACATTAGTAGTGAACACCTTTTCTTTATTCGTCACAGCCCTCCTTTCTTTTACTCTTTTAGTGGTATCCTTTATTGTCTTACTGAAAGTGTATCTATTGGCATGGGCGCTAAAATCTGTATCCATCTTGACGTTCTTCCTATTGAGAAAACTGCCAACTACAGTTCTCACCCAACCATCTGCATACTTGTAATTCTTTCTATCTCCAGGGTGACTAACACTATTACTTACTTTAAGTAACTGAACGATACGACCATCATCAGAGTATACCCAATCACCTTCACTCGATATTCTCCAATCATCATTAACATCCTTTTTAGGATTAGATGCTTTGAACTCATCAATATCATCATAAACATAATGGACTACCCCTTTAACACTTTTCTCTTCCAAACTCTCTCCCTCTAGTTATAGATGAACCTTTTGCCTCTTCCAACTGCTCAACTAAATTATCAATCAATTCATTAACTTCATCTGGTATCATGAAAACTTTACCATCGATCTCTATAGGTCTACATGAGTCCGCAATTGTGTTCAACACAGCTTCCTGAGTTCTTACTGATAATCCCGACAATGATTTTAACTCTTCCGCCATATTTTTTATACCTTATATATCTCTTCCTCAACCCAACCACCACCCCTAATCTAAACTGAATTCTTACTATGTATCAAGCCTATAAGAATATACAATACCTAAAAAAACTACACGATTTTGTTATACGTCCTTTTACCCGCTATGTATCCGTATAAACGGATTTTACTATTTGTATTTTTAGTTATTTTTCAATTTAATTGAATTTATTAGTAATTAATCATTAACAATAGGAGTTACCTATGACTACCATAGAAGAGTTTAAGGCTGAGCTTGCTCAGCTGCTTGAGGCTCACTGGGCCAGCGTTAAGAATGCACCTGTGCGCCGTGGTTATAATAGGACCTTCTCAACTCAAATTCCCTCCAAGAACGATATGACCAGGGCTCTACAGGCCAACATTCGTATCCTGGATGATATGTGTTACCAGACCACTGGTCACAACATATGGGACTTCGATGAGGAGGAGGTCAAGCTGAAGGGGAAACCTAAGTAGGCTGGGAGGACGGAGTGAGCACAGGTGATAGTGTGCTCATTTTAGTCCTGTTTGTACTGGTTGTGTTAAATAAGTGCTATCACATAGGGGCTGGTAACTGGGCAGGGTTCTCTTTCCTTTCGGGAGAATACATGACTAACCGCTTTACCTGTTATAAACATCAGCCCCTTTATTTTATCTCGTAATAATTGTATTTTGCCTATAACTTGGGCATCAACCAATAATATTAAACTTGGAGGACACCGTGTTCAAATATTTATGTAAGACCTTTGCTAATCGTATTGATTGTAATGAGTGGCAACAGGACCACCCAAAGTATGACCTGAAGCTTGTTACTTGTCATGACCCGTACATTGTATTACTTGAGATGCCAGTACAGCAAGACTCAGTTCCAATTGATAGTACTATTACATCTGATGAGCTTGAGTTAGATGGTATTGAAGGTGTCACACCTAAGCGTGATACAGTTGATTACATTGATGAGGTG
>VTLG01002885.1_pt1 | contig 16020 bp, 23 predicted proteins | sample 4694571 | NCBI WGS metagenome assembly VTLG01 (sample SAMN12604809, study PRJNA352737) | marine metagenome | biome: ENVO:00000447; feature: ENVO:00000209|ENVO:00000569|ENVO:01000036; material: ENVO:00002151; isolation source: viral sequences binned using virsorter ...
CTTTAACACGTAGCCCTGCGTCTATCATCTTCTCCTGTACGTAGTCGATGATACGGTTATCGTTATGATCACCGTAAAGTTCCTCGCCTTCACGGATTAAGTCCTTGACTTTTTCAAGTTCAGCCTCATTCATTTCACGCATTATCATGTGCCTCCTCCTCTGGTTCGTTATAAACAATTATTACAGAGTGTACCTCTGGATTAGATAGAATAGAACCCATCGTTCTTCTATCATAATGTGCAAATTCCCAATTAGTATGACCTACTTCTGCATCGCAGTATGCGTCCAGATAATCTGTTGGGAAGTTAGTTAGATTCCTCAGTTCCATGTGTCCCCCTCTCGCCTGTTAATAAATAGTGTAAAGCACTTACTGCTGTCTTGGCATCGTCTCGCTTCTGCTTGATGCTCATGTGCTTAGTGACTTGTACGTTCTCATACAAAGCGTCCTCGATCTGCTTGATGGCATACTCAAGAGATTCTATTCTACCTCGAAATTTAGCAGACTCCTCTGCATCTGTTAAAGTGTTGAGTGTCTTATGACATTCATTAATATCTTTTAATAAAGTATTCACGATCTGTGCCATTTCTTTCATAAGTCTACCTTTCTATCTAGGAATACAGGCGAGTGTTCGCCTACGTATGATCCTCTGATGTTAAATTCAAAATGTTCCAATGCTTCTTCTGGTGAGCATCCCTCGCCATATACACGCTTCTCTACAATCTCTAACACTTTTTGTGTGTCGTAGCAGAATGCAGTCAGGTTAATTCGCTCCACGACTCCTACTATTGCCTCGTCAAAAAACTCACGTGGCTCTAGCATCATCAAGTCTGGATATCTTTCTTCCCATATCTGCATAGATGGGCGTAACTTAGGTTTCTCTTGCTCAGGTTCTTTCGTTGACCCCTCATCCATTTGCCTATAGATTTCTTCCCATTCAGGATCGATGTCTCTCATGTACTTTATTCTTTCCTGTACCTTTTTCATGTTCTCCTGATCGTTCATGTTTCCCCCTTATTTTAATGATTGCTCCTTTGTAGTTATCCTTAGTTGTATACCTGAGTGTGACTTCAACCACGAAACTTTGGTTTGCGTGGTGTGTTGTGGTGCTGTGATTCCCATTCTTTAATGTCTTCATCTGAATAGTCTTCTAATTCTACTACGAACTCACGCACAATACATTCCCCATCATCCGCAAGATATGTGTTGTCTTTCTTATCTCCATTAAGAAGTCTCCTTGCCTTAACTTCCCTTACAATCTCACCAGATGTATGCGTTACGCATTTAGATGTTGTAAGTGTTATCTTTATCTCCATGTGCCTCCTTATATACCATGTACACTGTCTTCATCTATAAAGGGTTCTCGTATCTCCTCTATAACGAACAGCATATCTTTAAGTTTCTCCTGAGTGTCACCCAAATCATCAGCAAATGAATTATCATCTATCATTTCTAATAATTGAGTGTGTATGTATTCAAGTTTTTGATGTATTGTCATGCTCCCCCTTTTCTCTTATGTCTTCTAGTTTATATGCAGTATTCGTGCCAAAGTTGAACCGTGAAGTCTTGCAACATTTAATGCACCATGTATGTTCCTCGCTGTTCGCCTTAAATATAGGTAACTTTCTGGCGTGTCCGCAGTAGGCACACGTGATTCTAACGAATGTACTCATATCTGACTTCCGTTTGAGTTGATTACTCATACAGGATCTCGTTGATATTATTAAACTTTATCCCTTTTTTGACCCTCGTTTGAGTATTTGAGTACCCCCCCATGTATATAGGTGAGGGTAATGTCTCTCTCTCCAGATGCAACGGAGACTACTCAAATACTCAAATATAATAATAATATATATAATATATATAATAATAATAATAACTTAACCCTTATTTTGGGAGGGAAAATTTACTCAAAAGTTACTCAAACGTACTCATACCTCTGAGTAAATCCCCTTCCAACGGTTACGCTACGGCAAGATATTCTGCTGTAGCAATTTGTTTCTTTGATGCGAGGTAACTATCAAAGACCTTATGTAATTTCTGAGTCCTTGATATTTGATCCACGTAATTGAGTCCTTTATTTACGTGAGTGAATGCATTGAATAATTCCCATGCACTCCACCTCTGACCATCGTAATTGTAGGTAGGATTACGCCACTCCTTATCTACCTTGTCGATCTTAGTCTTAGGCAGTGCCCCTTTGCGAACCGCTTCCATGATTAAATGATCCGCCTGTCTGTGAGGTAACCTCACTTTTTTGTACAGATCATAGGTCTTGTGCATGGAATCAGTGTGATCGAGTAGCTTTTTATTAAGCATACTCACCCTGTCTGTAAAAGTGTCCATGATGTTCTTAGTATGCTTTGCCCCTGCAATTTCATACTCTGCCACAAACATCATGTTACTGCATATACCCACTACTCCGCCAGTCCCACACCTCAGTGAGAATCCAAAATCATTGGCGTTGCGGAATATATAGACAGTGTCGTAGTCTGATCGAGACTTTTCATCCCTCAGTCTAAGTAAACTGAAGCATCGTTGTCCCTTATGGGAGATACCATAGGTCTCCTCAGTTATTTCATATCCACCATATGATTGCAGTGAACGCTTGATTGCATCCGCTACCTTGGCGTGTTGGATTGGTTGGTGCGTAGGTGATTTCCTTATAGCAGGTATTCTACAAAGAGTATCGTAGTCTACCTGTTCAGCACCACAGGAATTGTATATTACTTTTGTATTCATAGTCCCCCTTAGTGTTTGATTAATCGCATGATTTGCGACCTATGGAATGGTTTCAACGTGCTAGGTTGCACCCATCCTTCTTCTGCCAACATCCCTGCGATATCGGCATACGTTAAACCTTTATTGAATAATGTTTTTGTATTACTTACTAATCTTTCAAATCTTACCTCACCATATATCTCTTTCAATGACTTTCTCCCTTCACACTTGCCGTTCTTGGCTCTCATTCTATCCCTTGCACCACGTAACTTACTGACTAGGTTAGCTTTTTCAAACTCACTCACTGCACCTAGTATCTGGCGGATCATGGTCAGGCTTGGAGAATCACCTGTGAAATAGTCAGGTGCATCCACAGGGATCAGAGTCAACTCTAATTTTTTCAGTTCCCTGTAACCTAACTCCTGCACTATAACGTCACGTGCAAATCGACTAGCATTTTCACAGAGTATTACCTTTACGTCATGCTCCAAGCAATACTCTAATAGTTTAGAGAATCCCTCACGATCTGCAATATAATCAGTGCCCTTCACTGCTTGATCATATGCACCCTGCACCAGTTCGTAGGCATTTTTTTCCGCATAGGCATTTATTGCCTCCTTCTGCCTGTCTTCTGAGTCTCCTTCCAGATTGGTAGCAGATGAAGTTCTGATGTAGTAAACTGCTTTAGTATGCATATGATTTCCAGATTGCTAAGTCCGCCTCAGCTAAGGTGCTGAGGTAATTCCTTTTCATGTAGGCAGTCATTAGTTTATGTGCCTCGTCTTCCAATTTTTTATATTTATTATCAGACTGAGGTGTGGTACTTGGAATGTTATCACACCACGGCCTATGACTCTTGATAAATTTTAGAATATGCGTGTCCAGTGGTACACACTTTGCATCACGATCAGTATGTAATTTAAAGAATCGTGCAGTCTTCTTACCTACCCCCGGAATTTTCTCCAGTTGTTCCACGCTTGCCCTTCGCAAAAAGTCTGATATCATCCAAACGTGCAGGTTAGCAGGCAAATCCCAGATTCTCCTTGTCCACCACTCAAAGAATGATTTCCATTGATTATACTTCCCAAATTTATGTGCCTCCATCTTTCTCACACCAAATTCAGGCTCATCATCTATACCTAACAGGTAATGCAGGATACCAGACTCTTTAAGATGCGTGTCATAGTATGGATTTTCACCCATCTCCTCTGATATTTCATCAGTCAACACTTGAATCTTTTTTGCTGTTTGGTCAGACTTCTTCCCTGCTACCGCAACACTGAACATAAAGAACTCCTGCAAGTCCCAATCATTGCGGTGATAGTCTGTGATTTCCTTTGGATTAATCATATACCTCCTATTCTACCCATATAAATGATTCACATTCATTGCACCATGCATCACCATCTAAGTAAGATGGATCAACAAAGTCTCCTTCGCCACCATCTTGAGTTCGCCATGATGGGATCAGTAAATCTTTTGATCCGCAGTCTTCGCACTTGTAGTTTGTTTTATGTCCCATGTTTACCCCCAGATTGTTTTTCTACGTTTTGAATTAGCACTAATTCGGTACGGATTGTACGAATCAGTAGCGTACCTGCTTTTTTTCTTTTCCCTTTTCATAGTCCCCCTGTTCTATTAAGTGTGGAGTCTGCTGATTTCACCAGAGATTCCAAGAATCGTCATCCTCGCTCCGACTACTTGTTATCACCAGACTCCACAAAGGTTACCTTCCCAAAGTTTGGGCTGGTAGTGGTGATCTTTTTACCAAACATTGCAGATGGTTTGTGATCCATCCATGTCCTATCTTTTACAAGTTTTTCTAACTCAGCGTAACACTCGTCTGAACATACGTGTACTGAGTCTTCAGGGTTATTCCACCAGTGACTAACGTCATGCTTTGAAATCGTCCCTGTTTTGTAGCAGTATGAGCAAATCATGTACCTCCTTTGTAGTTAAGTGTGTCTATTAATAAGTTGGTTGCAACCAAATACTATCCGCAAATACTACCTGCCTTTAAGCCCCTCACCAACTTATCTAAAGCAACACTTATTTGTTGTCTTCAAGTATTGCAATGCAAGCCTGAGCCTTGACAATCTGCTTTCTAAGCCTAAGCTTTTGGCTCATGACTGTTGAATAGTCCATGAACTTTTTAGCATACCTAGTTGACATAGGCTCGGCATCTACTATCCTGCCAATTTTGCCTTCAGACCAGACCTTAGCTGATCTTTGAAAAACAGTCTTTTTAGGATTAGTGTCATGCATTGTGTAACCATTGCAAATCTTGCGACTCCCTTCAGGTAACCAATTTCCATCTTGTATTGGTAGTCCTTGATTAACTCTTTTTTGCGCCTCAACTGTTGTTACGTACCTCATAATTATCTCCCTTATATGGGTTTTTGTTTATGCTACGCTCACGTTTGCGATCATAGCGTTTAGCGGAGGTCTTCACCTTTTGGCGGAATCGCCTCCAAAAATTATTTCTCTTATACCCTTCTATCATGCAATCACCATGCCAAAAACAATCTTATTAATTTTAATTTATAAATAATCTACCAATTTTATAGCGTTGAAAACTTTTTGACTGATCGCCTTTGTTGCATTGTCTGCAAGAGCAGTATACTCCATTGCGAAATTTGCCTTTGATATACTTGGAAAACTTTACGAACTTTTTTTGTCTTTTTGGACTCATATCTATCCTCTCTTATATACAAGCAATTAGCGTGCCAAACTAATATTATTTAGTTCATTTTGTACAATTTCTTTGCCAATCCTACGTATTTGGCGATTGTAGCGTTTTTTGTAGTACTGCATATCAATGCCTAAGCAGTATTTATCCTCAAACTGCTCTGTTTTAAACTCGCCTATTGTCTTGGCAAGTTTTCTGTTAGTTTTTTGTTCAGTCATTTTTTGCCCTATGGAAAGAATTGCCTAGCAGTTTTTACCTACTAGGCAGGATTTGCCTATATTGTAGGATACTGATTCTGCCAAGTAGTGAACCAGTGCCTATGTTTATAGGATACTTGGACGCCTGATTTAAACTTTTTTGATTTATCGGCAACACCGATACACCAATTATTCCAAAGTTTTTCGCCTCCGCCAAGTTTTTGTACAGTATCAAGGTAATCTTTTCGCCTTTTCGCCTTGATATCTTCTGATTTAAGTTTTTTGTTATAATCGGTTATTTTTGGATTAATGCCATACCAAATTAAATTATTAGAATCAAGGCAGGCAAACGCCTTGTGTCCTGTTGCTAGTTGAGCCAGAAAGCCTGCTTTTGGCAGGCCAAGACCGGGCACTTCAAGGAACAGTTTTAAAATGCGGTCTGGAATATCGCCTTTTTTACTGGCAAGTATTTTCAGCATATTATCAAAATAATATTGCTGTTTATTATTAAAATGCGTAACAGCAATTTTTTTCTGTTCCCATTCAAACACTGGAATATTAATCCCAATATTTTTATATTGTGTCATAATATTGTCCAAATTTTCAGTGTTTTGCTGTATTGTTGCCTGCACGCCTGCATGACAAAACGCTAAATTTTGCGGGCTCGCCTTGCAATAGTCAGCAATAAATTTATTGTCTGTTTTATACATATGCCCCTGTTATTAAAGTTAATTTAAAATAGCAATAATTCCTTGCCTATCAATGCATTGCAACATCCATGCCACAATGCACTGAAAATCAATTAATTATTCTTTTTGTCTTCAAAAACAATTATATCATTGAAAGAATTAATTCTTTCACTTGGAAAACGTCCATTAGGCAAATCAAGTAATTGTTTTATGATTCGCCTTTTTACTGTTTCAAAATCACGTTTACTGTTTTTTATAGTGCCCATAAGTTAGCCTTGAAATTAGGATTGTCTTCAGCAAATAATTTGCCTAGTTCATTGTGCACGTTTTCAATGCCTGCCAAGTAATACAAATCTTCATCACTTATAGGCACTCCATTGATACAATTGCAGTCCTGTTTAAACTCAGCAATGTTTTGCTTAATTACTGCATGTATTGCGTTATAATGGCGCATTGTAAATTTGGCCTTGTTAGTTTTGTTTTTCATTGTTTAACTCCATTGAGTAGATATAAAAAAAGGCGCATTACTGTAAACAGTAAAACGCCTTGAAAAAGGTTTGAAAAAAGGTTTGTTTATATCAGATATGATTTATCATTGAAACCAGTCACACCATATTTAATTGCATTCTGCAACAATAGTTCATCAGCAGGCAATTTGTGTTGTGATTTGTATTTTTGCTGAACAGCAGGAATAGCAACCTTAGAAGTAGTTTTTCGAGTAAATTTATCACGTAGATACGTGATTCCATTATTTTTGAAAAACTTTTTGACTGGTTTGAGTATCTCAGGCCTTACGTTATGCAATGCAGGCGAGATAAAACGCCTTTTATTCTTTATATTAACATCAAAATATATATCGGCCTTGTATTTACATTCTGCATGAAATTGAGCAGATTGTGCGGTATAACCTTGACTAATGAATTCTTTTTTTAACTGTTCTATCGTTAACATGATTTGCCCCGATTAGAATTACTGATTAATGACAAAAAACAATTTTTTGTCTTCGCAGTATATGTAGCATTTACCATGCCAAGTTAAACCAAACCACAAAAAAAGTTTATAAAGTATTGAAATTGTTGTAAATAATAATTTGATTTAATTTTCAACTATTTTTTGGTGCATTTTTTAGAATGATTAAAAAATAGGCACATTTTCAGCAAATTTGAGCCACAAACCGCTGTGATTGCAGTCTGGTGCTGGCTTTACAGTGATTGATTAAAAAATAGGCACGTGCTCAAAAATTAATCACTTGAAAAAACAGGTAAAAAATAGGAATATATAATTCCGATTGAAAACAACAAACCTGATAAAATGCACGTTTATAAATCAGAACTGATAGTTCCGATTCTTTAAACTGCTGAAATTATTGAATAAAAACCAGAACAAATAATTCCGATGGATAATGCTAAGTTAAGTTATAAGGAACAATTATTTTGCAATGCATACGCAAACAATGGAGGTAATGGAACAAAAGCAGTAATATCAGCAGGTTATAACCAAAAAACTGAAGCAGGATGCAGTGTTCAAGCTAGTCGAATGCTTGCTAAAGATAAGATAAAACGAGAGATTGAAAGCCAAAAAAGTTTTTTAATGCTCAGGCATTCATTAACTAAGGAAAAAATAATTAATGAACAATTTGAATTGTATTTACTGGCAAGATCAAACGAAGAATATAAGACCGCATCTAACATACTGGAATCATTAACTAAATTGTTAGGATATACTCCAAGGATCGAAGACAAGCAAATAGTACACAACGTGCGGTTTGAAAATTTACTTGATAATGCAGGAACACAAACAACAAAAGATATCACACCAAAAATGCCTGCAATAACAGTCAATTAGATACTTGCTGAGTAGATTAAAAAAATTGACTGTAATTTAATCTTGAGATTGTGAAACAAGACCGCAAAAAAAAAGATTGATTCTACCAGCCAGCCAGCTAGCGGAACGCTGAAACGGCCCCCACCCCATCCGCCGTCCCCCCTATCTTATACATAAAGTAGTTACTCGCATTTATACACCCTTGTATGTTATACTGTTTTGAGTAAAATATGGGAAAGGGGCTTTGTCTCCAGCCCCGGACGGCCCTACTTCCCCCTTAGTACCTCGGTGGGGCCGTCACTTTTTAAAGAGGAATATGAATCTCATTAAACGATTGCTACTATTAATCTTGATACTGGTGATGTGGATAATAACTACCAGTTGTTCTACAGATGATGGGTGCTATGGTTATTGGGAGGATATGGGGTTAAAGCGAGGTACGATACACAAGACTAGGGACTACATTAGCCCCTACAGGCAATGTGTAAAAGAGACACCTCCACATAGAAATATAAGGAAACAATGGCAGAAGTAAAAGAAAATGGCGGACATTTAGAGCCTGTATTAGCAGTTAAGCTGACTAAAGCAATTTGGGTACTGGTTTTTGCTATATTATGGCTTGGGTATATGATAACCAGCTTTGAGGACAGCGTAGAGTCCGTAGTAACAGCACGTATGCTGGAGATTGCAGAGATTATTGATCATGAGATGGATGATGTGAATGATAATTACGAGGCAAGTTTTAGCCTATTGCTAAAAAGTCAGTGTAGTGATGCCTATAAACAGGCATTTGACAATAAATGTGAAGGCAGGGCTAAATTAAATGAATTAATTATGAAACAACCAAACCCATCATTATAGGCTCATAAATGATAGAAAATTTTTCAGAACACCAGAACCTGATCTTAATGATCATCTTTATATTTGCCTACTCAGTTCTAGTGTTATTCAGAAACAGCAAGAGTGGGGTAGCAGATTTTTTCAGGAACATAGTATATATGGGTAGCGGAATGCTATTTGTGTTCTATATATTCCAGATTTCGTACTTAGAAGCATATAAGGAGTTTGAATATCTAGTTATATTCCTTATAGCCTTGAGCTTCAGGGACTTACTACCAGTAATAGTAGACTTTACAGTAGACATAGCGACATCAAAGTTAAAGCAACTAGATAAGAAGGTTAAGGGGTCTGGCGGTTAGACTAAATGGAAGAGAAGGAGATAATAGAGCTTATACGTAAGCTCCAAGCTGATCCAATACTCTACTTCAATACCTGTTTAAAGATACAAAACTTTGGAACAGGAGAGCTTATACCATTTGAGCTTAATGAAGTACAGGGTATTATGCACTCCATGATGCAGAGGCAGTTAGAGGAGCATCAGCACGTTAGGATGATTGTCCTAAAGGCTCGTAGATTTGGCATATCCACATATGTGCAGGGGCGGTACTTCCGTCATGCGGCTATGAACCGTAATAAGGTGGTACAAATTACCACCCATAGTAAGGCGGCTACAGATGTGATGTTTGCCATGACTCGTACAATGGAGCAAAACCTTCCTAAAGAAGTAAAACCTCAATTAAAATATAGCGGTAGACGAGACTTACACTGGGGTAGTGAAGATGGGGGTCTCAATTCATCTTACTCTCTCTCAACGGTAGGGGGCCGTGAAGTACGTGGTAGTAAGATAGACTATTTACATTGTAGTGAAGTAGCATCTTGGACAGCCGGGGGAGAGGATTATCTCCTAGGATTATTAAACTGCGTAGTCCAAGGATTTAACACGGAGGCGGTAATCGAATCTACAGCGCAGGGTGTAGGCGGTGTATTCCATGATATGTACTGGGATGCGGCAGAAGGAAACTCAGGATGGGAGAGTGTCTTTTTTCCGTGGTATATATATAGTCATTACAGAAAGCCCTTTAATTCAGAGGAAGAAAAGGAAAAGTTTAAATCTGAATTAGGTCAAGACAAGAGATACGGCGGTGAATCAGAACAATCTCTACTGGGTATATCCTGTGAATATGATGTAGGAGATGAAGTTAAGAAGTTTACTTTAGACCTAGAAAATTTACACTGGCGCAGGCAATGTATAAAGACACAGTGTCAGAATGACTTAAGAAAATTCCATCAGGAGTTTCCCACTAATGCACGTGAAGCATTTGTAACTACAGGGCGTGGCGTATTTGATGTAGATACAATTGGTAAATTAGTTTTAGAATCTCAACGTCTTCAAAGAGAAAGACCATCAGAGGGATTCCATATACCAGTACAATCTTGGAAGGAAAGGGGTGGAGAGAAGTATATAATAGAGGCAATGGATGAAGGAGGGCTTCAAGTATGGGAGAGACCTGTTGCAAATAGGGAGTATAGAATTGGTGCAGATGTATCAGAGGGAATAGATGTAGGGAGAGACACAGATTGGAGTGTAGCTGTTGTCTTAAGTGCAGAGAGTATGGATGAAGTTGCAATGCTGAGGGTAAAGATAGACCCTGATTTATTTGCATGGCAACTTGCAAGTTTAGGAAAATGGTACAATAATGCAAAACTACTTGTTGAAAGGAACAATCATGGACTTGTTACACTCAAGTTCTTGTCAGATGTACATCTCTACCCGGATATATATTCAGAGAAAATATTAGATGAAAGATCAAGCAGATCAGCTAGGAAGCTAGGCTTTCATACTACAGTTAAATCAAAGCCCCTTATTATTGACTATTTAAAGGAGTTAATAAGAGAGGATGAGATAAATATCAAGAGTCCCAAGGTACTAGACGAGCTTCAGACATTTGTAAATTTCCCCAATGGTAAGATGGCGGCACAGTCAGGATCACATGACGACTGCGTTATGGCACTGGCAATAGCCTGCTTTGGATGTAAGATGTTTCCTGCATCTCCTGAGTGGAGTAAGAGTGTCAATCGTAGATATATGAGACCAGAATTAAGATTTTTCCAACCATCTAGTTTATGAATAATGTAATAAAAGCAGATTTTGGTGGTAATCCAGAGCCAGATATTGATAAACTATATGATGACTTAGACCCAATACTTGATGATTTAGCAGATACAGCCTGTGCTTCTTTAGGAGAAGAAGAGGGGTGTCTGTTTGTTCAAGCCTTATCAGAGGCTATACATAAGGTAGCAGATAAATTAGCTTCTAAAGTAGAGGTTACACAAAACATTGAACTTTCTATGGAAAATGGGGATACTGTATTGATAACAAGAGATAACGGAGAAGTGGAGTAGATGGCAGAATACGAATCAACTGAAGTAATGGAAGATCCTGAGATGGGTGTAACGGCTGTTGCTGAAGTTAAGGTAGTAGAGGCTGACGTAGACGATTTTGCAAAAGTAGTGCAAGAAAAGTTTGAGGAAGCTAGGGATTATCGTAGAGATCACGAACAACATTGGTTGGAGGCATACGATGCGTACAGAGGAAAATACCCTTCAAAGATATCGAAGGCTAATGAGTTGGCAAATGAAAGGGGTATCTTTGTCAATCAGACTAGGCGTAAAGTTAATTCAGCGAAGATTAAGGTTAATACGCTATTATTTGAGGATGGGAAAGTACCGTTTAGCATTACGCCAAGCCGTAAGCCCCGGTTTTATCCTCCCGATATACAAACGCCCCCAGACAGACCTGACTTGCTTGAAGACGCAATTCTTGAACGCTCTAAGCAGATGGAGTTCAAGATCAGGGATATATTTGAAAGAACGAATTACAACGAAGAGGTTCAACACGCTATACACGAAATGTGTTTGTATGGGACAGGATGCACGAAGGGTATTTCCCTTGAATATAAAAACTTTCCTGTCTACAGTACGGTTTCAACTCCAGAACAAATGGTATCAGTTGAATCGTTCCTTGAAGAAGAATTAATGCCCACTTGCAAGTTTGTCAGTATTTGGAATGTATTTCCATCTCCAGAGGCAATCAATGCGGAAGATGCAGACTATGTCATCCAGAGATCATTCCTTAGTAAAATACAACTCAGAAAGCTGGCGAAAACTTCAGAAGGCTTTATTCCGGGTTCACTTAAAAAAGTTATTGAAGAAGAGATTGGTCTCGCACATGGATGGGATGACAGTGAGCATCCAAAGAAATACAACGAAACCTCCTCCACAAGATTAAAGAAGTTTGAGGTTTTAGAATTTTGGGGTAGACTAGATGGGAAGGACTTAGCTCCTCACTTACCTATTGAATCAGAGGATATTCCAGAGGCAATTCCTGTTGTAATTACAGTCATAGGTGATGTAGTTGTTAAGATTGCAGAAAATCCTTTTGACGATACCCTGCCATTCCATTTCTGCAACTGGCAGAAGAATCCAGAGTCGATATGGGGTGACGGTATTTACTATGCAATCAGGGATGCTCAAGCGATACTAAACTTTTCATACGCAATGATGGTGGAGGGCAAGTCCTTATCAGCGGCCCCCCTAACAGTTATTGATCCCAACGCATTTGAACCGGGTACAGACACAGAACAGATATATCCGGGCAAACAGTTCCGTGTAAAACCGGGCGCATCAGTGCGTGATTCATTCTCCTCAGTACAAATTCCAGACGTAACCAACGGACTTCTTTCAGTAATACAGCAACTTGAAAGAGAAGCAGACCTAGACTCAGGCCAAACCAGTATAGGGTATGGTGATATGTCTCCTGCCCAGACCAAGACAGCTACAGGTATGTCCATCCTGAATAGTAATGCAAATAGACAGACCGCAGATGTAGTCAGGTCAGTATCCTCCATGATCACCAAGAATGTACAGGCAGTATATAGGTGGTTAATGGTTGATTCTACAGATATGACTATTAAGGGAGATTATGAGGCTATATCTACAGGATATGAACAGTATGTTGCAAAAGAAGTACACAATACACAGCTTATTAATTTCTTACAGGTAATAGGACAGTTCCCTGAGATAAAGCAATATCTTAAGAATGAAGCATTTACCAGACCATTACTCCGTGCATTTAATATGGAGCCAGATAAGGTAGTAAAGACAGAGGAAGAAGTAACACAGGAGATGCAAGCTCAGTCTCAAGCACAGCAACAACAAATGGAAGCTCAGGCACAGGCACAGGCACAGGCAGTTGCTCAACAAATACAACAACAAACACAAGCGGCGGCTCAATTAGCACAGCAGAAATCTCAATTAGAACAGCAAGAAGAACAGGTTAAGGCCCAAACAGCTATAGCTGTAGAACAAAATAAAGCTATCTTAGATGAGAAGCAATCTATAGGGGAAGATCAACGTAAACTAGAGATGCAGGAAAGATTAGAGTTAATGAAACAAGGTAATATCCTCCATCCTGCTAACTTAGAGAATCATAGTATTATGTTACGTGAAGAGAGAATAAGAGAGCAGTCTGCATTAGCACAAATTAGAACTCAAGAAGCTAGGGAAGAAGATCAAGAAGTGCTTAGGCAGATTCAAGAACAAGAACAAATGGAAGAACAAGAAGCTCAACAAGCTCAATTAGATTATGAAGCGGCAGAAGGTGGAGCACCTCCAATGCCGGAAGATCCAACACAAGCTGGCCCTGCACAAGAGAGACTACAGGGTGGGCCTGAAGCACAACAAATACAACAGAGGGAGTTTGAGGCGAATGCCCCGACATGATGTACTAGCTATGTTAGCCCAATCACCGGGCTGGCAACAATACAAAGAAATAATAGAAAAAAAGATACAAGACGCTTACGATATAATAAAATCAAAACAACTGGTTGACCAAGAGTCAGTTTCAAGGCATAATGTATCTATCGGCAAAATACAAGCATGGCAAGAAATGCTTGATATTGCAGAAACAAAATAGTATAACAGGAGAACCCTCACACCTCATACAGAGGCAGGGTAAAATTTTTTAAACCAATCCGTTAAACGTATCGGGACATTGGAAGGAGTTATATGTCAGAGCAAGAGGTACTTGAAGAGGTAGAAGAGTCTGAAGAAACTGAAGACATAGAAGCCTCAGACGAAGAACTTTGGAGTCAGGACGAAGAAGCCGAAGGAGATTCCGAATCAAAGGGCACCCCTCAAGAGGAGTCTGAAGAAGAAACAGAATCCGAAGAGGAACCTGAAGATACTGAAGATGAGACCGAAGACGAAGAGCCTGAAGAACCACAGCATGATTATGAAGCTCGTTATAAGGAATTAGAACGAGAATTTCATAAGAGGAATGAAGAATCTGCTAAGTTACGACAAGACTTTGATGAGTTAAGACTCAGAGATGTCGAGAGAGAACAAGCACTTCAAAGGGTAAAACAAGGACTTTCGGAAACGGAAGAAAAACCTGTTGACCCCACAGATAGTGACAAATTCTTTAGTGACACAGATAAGCAGACAATGGAGGAGTTCTCTGAACTGTCTTCTACATTCCGCAAAATGATTCAGCACGAGATGGCAAAGCAGGGTAATACTCTGCAAGAGGCCACCGTACAGGCTCAAGAGCGGCTAAAGAATTTAGAAGAACAGAACAAAGAACAGAATTACCAAAACTTTCTACAGTATCATGAGAAATATATGCTTGATAATGTAGGAGAGGACTACAGAGATATAGATAGAGATGCTGATTTTCAGGCATTTGTTCTAGGTAGTCCTGCCATGACAAAAATGATGACTGAGTCAACAGACCCAATCGATCATGCCTCCGTTATGAAATTATTCCTTTCCACCGAAGCAGGTGCATCAGCGTGGAGACCTCCTGAAGTTGAAGAAAAGCAAGTCAAAGCAAGTACAAAGCGACAAGCTAAGAGAACAGCGGCGACTGGACTTTTAGGAAACTCCGCTCCAGTAAAGAGCAAAAATATGGACAATATGTCCGATGATGAATTATGGGAAGCCATTCCCGAATAACTAATAACCTATTAAAGGAGTAATAATATGGCGGCTTACGGTGGAACTGGAACGATAAGCGGCTCTTCTTATGGCGATCTCAGTAAGAATGATGCGTTTACGATCCAAAAGAAAATGCTTCCGATTGCGAAGCGACTGCTTACTTTTGCAAAGTTTGCACAAAAAGAAACAAAACCCCAGAAACAGGGTTTAGAGATTAGACACCGCAGATATGAGAGGTTCCCAATCGTGGACACTCCGATTGCTGAAGGTGTAACCCCGGACTTCTCAAGTCTTGAGCATACAACTTTGATGCACACGTTGAAGCAATACGGCTCATACGTGAACACCACTGATGTACAGCTTGCGGCGGCGGCTGACCCGGTGTTAAAAATTATATCCGAAAGACAGGCAACTCAGGCTGGTGAGACTATTGACTTCCTCAGCTATAAAGTCTTTCGTGCCGGAACACAGGTTAAGTATGTAGGAACTTCCGCATCTGCACGTTCAGATGTTGATATGCACATTGGTGGCGCATTACCTGCAGTAAATAATCCCGGTGCCAACACACCAACTCTTCAGGCACTTCAAACAGCGATTCGTGCACTTGAAAACAACGATGCAGGAAAACTTAAGTCAAAGTTAAAAGCATCTGTTGGAATTGCTACAGAGCCAATCCGTGAATCATATATTGCAATTTGCCATCCTGACCTTCGTCAGGACATTCAAGCTCTCCCCGGCTTTGTAGCCGCAGAGAAGTACTCTGATCAAGGTGATGCAATTGAGGGTGAGATTGGTGGCGTAGAAGGTATACGTTTCATTACTACAACTCAAGCAGTTCCATTTAAAGATGCTGGTGACACTAATGGTGTTGCAAACTGTGTATCTACAGGTGGAGCAAATGCTGATGTGTACCCTGTGCTGATTTTTGCAGAGGACGCAATTGGTTGTGCAACATTAGGTGGAATGGATTCACTCCGCTCTAAGGTTGTTATGCCTAAACCCGGCCCCGGTGATCCACTAGGACAGCGTGGTACGGTTGCGTGGGATACATTCTATTCCTGTAT
>VTLG01005427.1_pt1 | contig 16019 bp, 21 predicted proteins | sample 4694571 | NCBI WGS metagenome assembly VTLG01 (sample SAMN12604809, study PRJNA352737) | marine metagenome | biome: ENVO:00000447; feature: ENVO:00000209|ENVO:00000569|ENVO:01000036; material: ENVO:00002151; isolation source: viral sequences binned using virsorter ...
TGTTTCTGTGTCTGATGTATCTGAAACTAATTGAACATCTGCCGTTACCGCTGTTGTGTGAACATTACAAAGAGTTAGTCCAATGACAATCGTTTGAGTAGATGACGGGCAAGTATATAGTGTCAAAGGTGTTCCCGATGACGCTGGCATCGCCGCATTTGTTTTTACTTTAAATGTATTAGCCAATGTTTCCCCCTTATCCTAAAGCAATACTTAGAGCCGCCGCCTGTGGGTCTGTCTCTGAAATAGTCCCCGTTACTGATGCCGTACTCGTTATTGCGTTACTGGTTATGTTAATACTAAATAATTCAATATTATCTGAACCATCGTTAATTTTAATTTTCAAAAAACCTGATGTTCCTGTGTCCACCCAAATAGTTCCTGTTGTTACAGAACTTGGGGCAGAACTCCCGCTATGAGAAGAATTTAAAGCTGATAAAATATTATTAAGTTCAGTACGAAATGCACTGAAACCTTGATTCGCTAAACTTACATCTGATACCTGAGCCATAATAAATCTATATCCTTTCTTACTTAACTTTGCAACCCGAAACCTTTTGCAATATAATCAAAAGTTCTATCGACAGCCGCACCGCTTGAATTTACAAAAGCTATACTGAAACCATTAACAGTTTTTGAACTAATTGTAAATGTATCTCCTGTAGCCATATTCTGAGCCGCTATACCTAATGCTGGCACTTCAAAAAATGGATTTGTAAATGTAATTGTCTTTGAGCCTGATGAGGTTGCAACATTACTTTCTGCAAAAGTTCTTTCTTCAATATTTAATTTAATAGCAATAGTTTTGACATTACTAGAAGTTTGATTGTCATCGTTTGTTAGTTTCAATCTAAATTTAGCAAATTTAAATTTAAAAGTTGCAGATTGTGTTATGTCTCCAAAAGATGTGCAACCAGCTAAAGATGTTGTTGATGTTGCTATTTGTACTCTGTGAAAAGCGTGTAATTGTTCTGTCCCGTCAAAGGGGGCTTTAGCCGAATCAAAAAATAAAGCACCTCTACCCGAATCAAATAAATCGTATGGATTTTGAGCATCTAGTGAAATGCTTGGTACTACATCGCCATCGTATATTTGAGATAATGATATTGAGTTTGTAAAATTATAAAAACCTTTTGCGTCCCTATTTTTATCGTTAAAATTTGGATTTGAGGTTGTATCTGTGCCGCCTAGTTCAAAGTCTCCCGTAGGGGAGTCAAAATTTCCAACAGTGTCCTCAAAATTTGTAACTGTATCTAAACTTAAAATTGTATCGCCTGACGGGTCTATTTTTACTGCTAATGGTAAACTAGCGTCCATTTGAGAAAAACCAGTAAAAATGTTTGGTGTTTCTGTAAAACTAGAAACTGTTTTATAAGCCTGTATGCCTGATATATTTGTAACAACAATCGTTTCGCTTGCTGAACTGTTGCCGTTTTTGTCTACCGCTTTTATAAGATAAGAACCCGTCCTTGCTGGAACTACTGCATTATCACACTTTCTACGAGGACATCTAACAAGATTTGTTGAGTTTATCCATTTAGCACCAGTTAATACATCTTGAAATCTGATGTCATAATAAGAAATATCTAAGTCACTGTTTTGGCTAGGTGGAGTCCAAGTTAATTTCATTTGGTGTTGTCCGTGCATTTCAACAGCAAAATCTTCAACATCAGAGGGAACTTCAACACCACCAACAATTTTACGAGTTGCTGATACAAATGTTGATTTAGAATCAATAGTATTTATGGCTCTTACCCTTACTTGATAAGTGGCCTCATCTATTACATTTAAGTGTTGATAGTTAAGTGTTTTTCCAGTTGCTATTTCTCTAAACGAATCACTTACAGCATTACCATCTGGGTCTAATGTTTGTTTGATTTGAACTTCGTATTTATCAACAAATTTATCTGGCGAAACCCCTACTGTAATCAATAATCTTGTTATAACAATACCATCAGCATATTCAATCAACTCATCATCTAAAGTTACACTTGCTGGTGGCTGAACAGTAAACGGATTAGGTAAAGTCGTATCTGGTATTGTTGCGGGTGCAACTTGTGTACCAAACGCATAATATGAGTCTTGATGCTCTGATAATTGTAGACTTACTGTTTGGTCTGCGTTAATTGCCATTCCTTGAACACGAAAAGGTTTAGCTGAGAAACTTGGTGTGGCGTGAGTCACATTGACTATATCGCCTATGCTTAAATCTAGTGCTGTTGCATCTGCTTTTATATTTATATCTAAACTTGTTCTTGAACGTCTTAAAATTACCTCAGCCATTTCCTGAGCCTGATGTGGATTATTAAGCATAGAGAAATCAAAACGAGCCTCTAATAACAAGCCACCATCTGCTGTTTGCATATTAGAAAAAGTATCTGCACTTGCTAATCCTGTTTCATCTACTGGTGGAAATTGTGCTGTGTCTGATTGATATGATTTATTTGGATTAATAAAATTAACGATAACACGATTATAACGAGAGTTTTTGTTTTTACTGCTTATTTGAATACCACCTATAATATTATCCTCTGTAAGAGTTATAGATGCTGAACCTGAACCCTCTACAAGTATTTTATATTTACCAGCACTAAAATTTAAAAATGATCTTGAACCTCTGACAAACGCTTTCACATTATCAATAGCTTTTTTTGATGTATCAACCACTGTGTGACTATCCATCAAATCAATAGTACTAGCACCAGAAAAAGGTGTAATATCTGTATCGCAGACATCGCCAGCTACTTGCCAATCAGCAAAATTAGAATCAAAATAACTATTAGGTATTCCCATACCAAATTTATCATTTCGCAAATAATCTAAAAGCTGATAAATTGGATTGTCTGAGTATTCCCATGTGCTTGATGTGTCTGCTCTATGTGAGCCTGAACCACCAGTTACAGTGCTATCTAAATTTGGATTATAAACTTTTCTACCTTTTACAATAGCATTTACAGTAGGAAGAGAGCCAAAAGCATCTGAATTCCATTTGAATTTAAGTGCTATATAAGCAAGCCCTCTTAGTCTATGGTTTGATGTCCATGATGATAAACCTGATAATAAACTAGATGCACTTTGCGAATCAGTGCCATAATGAGGTTCAACTGTAATCAAACTTTCTGCACTAGAATTATCGTCTGGTGCTTTGAAATAGTTTGCATCAGAACTAGCAACAGTTCTTTGAGTGTTGTCTGCTAAGTCTCCACTAAAAGTAACCTCGTTGTCATTAATAAATATTTTAGTTATGTCATCTATTTCGCCCTCCGAAACTATTATAGCCATATATAGAAACTCGTTGTCTGTGCCTGATGTTTCTAAAAAAACAACATTTCCACCTACTTTTCTAGTTCCGTAAACAATAGGTATATGTGCATTTGCACTGAATTTATTTACTAATACACCCTTTGCATTTTGATCGGCTAAATTATCTCCAAAATCTGGAATATCAGGAATAGGATTTAACCAACCTATTACATCTTCAACTAAATCTACAACAATATCAACAACATCTGATATAATATCAAAAGCGGCCTCAACAGCTTTCTCAGCGGCTTTAAAAGGATTAAATTTACCCATTATGTTAATCTCCAGTTGCTACCCATGTTTTCAAAACCTAATCTTTGAAATACAGGGTCTATATCAAGTTTTGTAGTTGTTGATAAGACTATAGGGTTGTTTTCAGAAACTCTTTTGACCATGTCAATCAATTGTTTGAGTAATTTATAATTTCTAAATTGCGGTTGAACATAAATCATTTCTATTTCTACTATTTTTTGTTTACTGAACCAATATTCAGATTTATGAAATATTAGACACCCAACCATTTTATCTTTGTCTAAATCTTTTATACAGACAATTTTACCTATTTTTAAAAAAGTATTTAGATAATAATTAACTTTTGAATTGTCTAGTTCAGGGAAATTACAGTGTGTTAAATGTGTTTCTTTCCAATCATGGATTAAATAATTAAGTTCTTGTATATCTTTTTTTTCTGCTTGATATAAATGAATACTTGTCATTCTCTACCCCAACGTATATCTCTAACAGTCAAAGCCGCAAACTCCATACCTTTATCGCCGCTAAAAAATCTTTGTTGAGAATTGTCTGTTGTAGTTCTACCACTTATTTTGCTAAAATTACCCCAATGTGAGGTAACAGTCAGTATTAAATTAGCTGTAGTAGTATTATCGCTTATCTTGTATTCGTCTATTGTTCCGTAAAATAATAAAAATGGGTCGCTAATTAAAGCATTGTTACTATCTAAATAACCTCTGTAGATAAAAACATTATCATTAATTATATTTTCACTTAAAGCTATAGATACATAAGTTTGATCTACAGCCGATAGACTAATAGATAAAGAATTTTTTGTAGGTTGATTTGTTTCACTTACACTACTAATATTACGAAGATGTCCATTTGATTGATATGTTCTTGATGTGCCAGATACACTAGATGTTATGTCAAAGCTGGCATTTGTTAAATATATTGGTGTTCCAAAGCCTATCTCTAATAAAATAACAGGGTCAATGATTCCAGTTGCTAATTGTGTCTTTACGGAACTCGATAATCCTCTTGCCATTATAAACTCTCAATAACATCAAACTCAAATTTAAATAATAAATTACCATCTTTGTCGTTAGAGTTTGTTTGAAACTCTTGAACATCGCTAGTCAAATGCACTGTTACTGGTACGGAGTCATAAGTGACAGAACTATTATCTGCTAAAGAAGTTCTTAAAGGTGGTTCGATAGTCACAGTTGCGGCATTACTTGATGATGTCACATCTGCAACAACCATATAAACTTTATCGTGTGCAAATTTTATTAGGTCTCCCGCTTTCAATCTTCCAGCACCATCAGCCGCAAATCCATCAATAGCAATAGTAGTATCAGCGGCAGAGTGTGACCCGTTCACGAGTAAAGTTCCTGTTTCATTACCAAGTGCATTAAATGTGCTTGGCAAGGTTATTGTGAAATTTTCTTTGCTACTTCTTTGTTTAATAATAAACGCCATGATCGGGGCAAACTCTGACCTAGTCATAGGAGGATATGAAATTGTAAAACTAAACCTTTGTCCTTGTACTTGCCTCCTAAATGTTTTTCCACTATCAGTTTCACTAACTAAAGTTTTTTGATTCGATTTTAAATTGATTGCCTCAAAGTTTGTGTTTGGTAAAGACCCGCTCATATCAATGCCGCCTTACCTTTTTCATTAACAGCATTATTTATCATGTTTACAATTACACCTCTGCTATTAACTAATAGTTCATTAAATCCTCTTGCATCAACAGTGTTGATATTAAAGTTTACTGTCACTGGCTGACTCATACCTAGTTGATTATTTGGCACGATAGTTCCAGCTTGGTCAGGTACAAATAACTCAGCACCTTTTTCTCCAACTATTGATGGTTGCCCCACTGGTGGTCGTCCACCTTTTTCAAATCCTCTAATTTTATTTACCATTCCCATACCAAAAGCTAAAGCCCCACCAACAGCCGCTATATTAAATGGGAAAGGTATTTGTGCAAAAGTTCTTAAAGCACCCTCATAAACACTAATTAATGCTTTTTTAATTGCGTCCATTTTAAACATCGCCATAGCTTTTTTCATAGCACCACTTACAGCCGCACCAACCAAAGCATTTACTATCTGTTTTATTATAGTTCTAGCTAAATCTTCTACTGACAATTTTCCAGTCATTACAAAGTTTGTTAATGAGTCAGTTAATTCTTTAAAAGCATCTTTACCTATTCGTTGAAAATTTTTAGTTATATTTCCAGCCTCTTCCATAGCCTCTGCAAAACCATCTTTAAAACCAGTTGCCGCCTCTTTTAATTTACCCATAAGAGTGACAGTTTTATCTATATTATCATTTGCCTTAGCCTCTACTACATCGTTTTCTTTTATTCTGTGTGCAACAATCATGTCTAAGGCTCTAAGATATTCCTCAGCCATTTTTCTAGTTTCGCCTGTTAATTTTTCTATGTCATCAGTTCCAAAAAGTTTCATTATTTGCATATGACCAAACTCTTCAAAACCCTCTTTCATATCGCCCAGTCCATCAAGCACATCTGGTTTTGCTTTTTGTATTACTTTTCCAAACTCTTCTATTTGTTTTGCAGTTTCATCAAATCCTAATTTTCTGACTGCGGAGGCAATTTTATCTGTACTTGCAACTACAAAATCTAAAAGAGTTGCAAATATTTCTTGAATTTTATTGTAAACACCCGCAATAGCCACAACGACAAGTTTACCTTTTGCACCTAAAGCAAGGAAACCTAAAATACCGAAACTAGCAATAATTGGAGGAACATTATTTATAAATCTTGCTAACTCATTAAAAGCACCAAAGACAAAGTTTGTAGCTGGTCGCATCATATCTATTACACTTGCTGTCCCCAAAACTACTGCTTTGAAAGCCTCAACTATTCTATGTCCCATAAACTCAGCCGCATTTTCAATATCGCCAAAACTTTTTTCTATGGTTTCATTTGCTTGAATGACCATCGCTTTTAAAAAATCAAATGGTTGATTATCCATAACAAGAGTTTTGAAAGTTAAAAATTTATCGCCTATCATTGAAAGTTGTCCATCAAAGGTATTTGCCATTTCTTTTGATGCACCAACTATTGATAAAGTTCCCTCTCTAAAGGCTTTGATAATATGCTCTTTAGATTTTTCAGCACTAATTTGAACGCCAGCCTCAAATCCAAGCATTTCTCTAACACCTCTTTCTCTAAAGAGATCAGCAGAATTTATGCCAGCAGAAAAAACTCTTTGTAATTGTTCTGATGTTGTTGCAAAATCCAAACCTGATGCGGCGGCTATATCGCCTGTTATGGCAAGTATTTCGTTTAAGTCATCAGCACTCTTAGAAACAACCGCAAGGTTTGCCGCCCCTCGTTGTATCTCGGCTAGACTAAATGGAACTTGTCCAGCAAATTTAAGTAAACCCTTAAATGCTTTTTCGCCCTCTGCAACAGTATCAAATAAAAACTTAAATCTTACTTTTAATCGTTCTATTTCTCTTGCAGTATTAATAAAATCTCTTGCAATAAAACCAACGCCAAGTGCCGCAAAAGCAACTTTTAAATTAAATACAGAATTTTTAAGATTGTTGACTCCTCTAGTGGCAGTAGCCATCGCCATTCTAGTTTTATCTTTAGCGATAATATCTATATTTACTTTTTTAGTTGCCATCTATTTTTTCATCTTTTGTAGTCTTTCTTGTCTATCTCGTTCTTCGTTTTGAAGATTAAAATATGCTAGCCACATATTAAACTCTACGACTGACATTTGCAAGATTTCCGAAACTGTCTTATGCAGTTTTTCGCCTAAAGCAAATATATTGTGTAGTTCTGGATTATTTTTTAGTTTTTTTTAGCGTCAAGAACATTCGCATTTGCTGTACCCATAATTTTGGTTGCTACATCAGCAATAACATTTGTGTCAGCTTTTTTCTTAAAACTTAAAATGTGAGTAGCATTAAACATTTTATCGCCATCTTTAGTTAATGCTTTTTCTATAATAACATCAATTAAAACAATCAAATCAGTGCTAGTTGCACCTTTAAATATTTTTGCTTTTTCAAGCATATTAAAAGGTTTGCAATAAATTGCTTTATCGCCAGTAAGTCCCCACTCAGGAACTTCGATTACTTGGGTTTCTTGACTATCAAAGTGATCTCGGATTCCGTCAAAGTAATCTATTTTATTATCTGACATAAATTAGATTATACTGTGCCGATAGTTAGACCGCCATTACCTTGTATAGATACTGTTCTTGTAGTCACTCCGTCTAAAGTCACACCAACACTCATTCCAGTTACGATTCCTGTTCCTGATAGTTTTTGCTCTCCAGAACCCGAACCCTCTGGCATAAACTCAAAACTCAAACTAGAGCCTTGTGTTAAATTACCCTGAGCAGTGTCGTCATCATCAAAGTTCATATCAATAGTAGCTGTAAATGTTCCTCTACCAGTTACATAAGATTTCATTGATGAACCTAATGCTGTGTCCTCTACAACATCGTGAGTCGTATCAACAGTAAATCCAGTTGCTTGACCTATGTTAGTGCCACCAACATGAACCACTGCGTCCTTACCATGATGAGTTGCCATAATTTATTACTCCTTTGTTTTCTTTAACTCTTTTATAACTTTTTGCGTTTCTTTTTCAACTGATATTTTTTTATTTTCGCCCTCAACAGTAAAACCTCGTTTCTCGTAATACTCTTTGAAGTCAGGCGAGATTTTTACTTTGGTATCTCCTTTTACCATTACTATATCCATAGCCATTATGCAGTCCCCCTTGTAAATTGATACATTACACGCACAGTTATTCTGACACCACCATAAGGATAAATAGTACCCTCGTCTGATGATGCCTCGACAATCTGTGTATCTAAAGCATTTCCATTCCTTGTTATATCATTATCAAGAGTTTCTTCAACAACTTCAATAATTTGGTTTCTTACTGTATCAATATTTGAGTCTGTACCTTTACCAAAAGCTACAATCAAAAAATCTATTGTCCCTGTGTATTTACCAGAACCAGTTGTACCTATTGCAGATGGTTCTCTTGATTCGTCTCCAGCTTGAATAAATGCGGCTGGAAATTGTGAGTCTGCTAACTCCTCAACCTCAAAAGGTTCTCTTGTTAATTTTTTGAACTCAATAGGGCTAGTAACAGCATCAAGTTTTGTAATTATATCGTTTGCAATATCTTCTCTTTTGCTCATTAAATACCTACCTGACTATAAAAAAATTTAGCAAATTCATCTTTTAATTTATCCTCTTCATCATTTCCAATAGAAAAAAATGGTCTTTTAACCTTTCTCTTACCTACACCAAACGAATCGTGAAAACTAGCTATTTTTGCTCGTTCTATATTTGAGAAAAATAAAGTATTTTTAAAACCAGTTTGTCTAAAATCTAAACTACGAAACATTTTGCCTGAGTCTGTTAAATCAACAAACCCTGTCTGTCTGCCTCTTTTATCTCTATTTTTTTTTGTAGATTTTGCATAAGCTATCATTCCACCACCATCAGGTAATTTACCTGATTGAGTTCTTTTTGTAATCATAAGCACAGCCATATTTGAGACTCTATTCAAAGCTGTTTTTGTAGCTATTTTTTTTTTTCTATTTATTTTATTTAAAAATTTACTAACTTGAAGAGTGTTAGCTTTTACTCTTAGTTCCATTACCTAACTAATCTTAATGAATGTAGAGGCTCTTTCTCACTATCAGATACAGTCCCCCCGCCGTCCTCATCGTATTCGACCCCGTCCCTCAATATAGCTTGGAACTCTTCGTCGTATCTGTCCCTGTAAAAATCAATTTGTACTTGGAATGTATCTTTACCCTCGCCAGTGTCAGGGTCTCTCCATTTAGTAAGTTGAGGATAAATGTATTTCCATAGTGCCAAATAAACAACAGATAACTCCCATTGTGATTTTGTGAGTTTACTGTTTTCCATTTCAACAGATGTAACTTTGGTAATATCTTTGTATCTAACTTGGTGTCTGTATCTTTCCCACCATTCCTCTCGGATTCGTCTTAATACATCGTTTTCAGCAAATTGTATTTGATCGACAAAAGTAGTTATACCAAACCCTAGAATGTCTGGTTGTATCTTTTGCAAATGTGTATTCTGCACATTAAATACAGTCGATGACATTATTTTTTAGTTTTCTTTTTTTTCGTTACTTTCTTAACAACTTTTTTTACCGCTTTGACTGGTGTTTCAGTCTTAGCTTTTACAGCCTTACCATCATGCAAACTCCAACCACGCTGAGTCCAAATATTAATATTGTTCTCGTAGTCAACTTTTTTTCTTTCAATGATAGAGCCGTTTTTATCATTAATCAGTTTTACAGTTTCAATAGTCATAATTTTTTATATCAGATAAGGGGTGGACAAGCCACCCCTTAATTGTCTGTTTATTAGTTAGCTAGTGTGTCAGCTGTTAATTTAACGCCGTAAGAGTCATGTAACTCTCCGACACCAAATACTGCCGTTGCCACTATCTCATCAGCTCTTAGGCTGGCGTCACGCTGAGACTCAATTTTTAAGTCTTGCATCATCGCTAGTCCTAAAGCGTCTTGTGAGAATACGCCACCGATAGAGTCGTCTGAACCATCTACTGAGATATTTGAACTTTCAAAGACTTGTATTCCAGCAATATTGCCTACAAATCCTGATCTCATAGCCTCATTAGATAACTCTGTGTCTCTACCAACAAATGTATTCGTCAAAGATTTTTTGACATTGAATATTTGTTTAGGGTGGAACACTCCGTAGTATGGGCCAGGTGCTTTGTTAGTTTTTAGTTCTGCCGCACACTCAAATAAATCTTGAACTGTTAATTCAGAACCAGCTCCAGGCCCTTTTTCTGTTGAAAAGCCTGTAAACAAAGCCGCAAGGTCAGTATCAATTTTAGTTGCAATCGCCTCGCCAAATAGTCTGCCGATGTCAGCCGCAACATTTCTTGATGCTGAATTTCTTGCTAGGTCTGTTAGTGTTGTCATGATTCCAACCTCTGATGCTGTAATAGTCACAGATGATGGATTGACTGCCGTATTAGAAAGATCAGTTGCCTCATTCACTGCCGCCGCTGATACATTTGCATAAATCGGAACTTCAACCGACTTACCACCACCAGCAATAGTGTAGTTTCTGACAAGACCTCTCATTATGGATTGTTCGCTTGCTACGAACAACGCCTCTGCTACGATTTCCGTATATAGTTCGGATATCGTGCTACTTGTCGTTTCATTAGCCATTTTTACTCCTTAATGGTTATTGTTTATTAAGAACAATCTTGGTCGGTTGGGAATTTCTCTGCTTTCTATACTCAGCATATCTTTTCTTATCCGCTGGATTATTCATATCTAAATCACTCAGATTGAAAGGTTTACTGAGTTCTGACCTATCCACATTTGACACTGAGCCACTGCCACTCGGAGAGGCAGAAACAAAGTGCGGGTTTGTGTTCAAAAACTCTTCAACTAACTCGTCAGTAGTAAAAAGTTCCCCCTTACTGTTATATCTAGCTATACCATTTTTATCAAGAATTTCAACATTACCTGATTCGTTTATTTTGATATTTTTATTTAACAACTCTACAACTTGATCTGGGTTGATAGCTTTGTTTTTTGACGCTGATGACAGTAAGGCTTTATTAACTTTGATGTCTCTAAGTTCTGTTTGTAAACTACTAATTCTTTTTTCAGACTCGTCAGATTTTTCTTTTAATATTTTTTCAAACTCGCCCTTTTGAATTTTTGATTTTTCTTCTGCCTCTTTTTGTAATTTAACAGCATTGATAGCTGTATCTAAATCCTCAACACCTAGTTTATTATACATAGATGCTCTTTCTTTAGCTAATCGTGATTTTACGATTTCGTTTACTTGTTCCTCAGAAAATTTATTTACTGGGGTCTCTTTTGTTTCTTGTTTTGGTTGTTCTGTTTCATTTGAAACAGTTGGTTCAGTAGTTTGTTCTACTTTTGGTTGTTCGTCAGCCATTTATATCTCCTTATATGTTCCAATCAGGATTTGTTGGAATCCAAGTATGCCGACAACGATAACCCCCTCTAACTATAAAAGGGTCTCCAGAACTTTTGCCAGCCCATGACCTAGAGTTCCAAATATCCCGAATTTCTTTTTCGGTTAAAGTTTTGTTTACCATATCTCGACAAAAAGGTCTAGAATCTCTTACTAAAGTTCCTGTGTATCTAAAATGATTTAAACCACTGTCTTTTGCTTTCTTCACTGTAAATTGACCATGAAATTGCATAATTGAGTCATGTGCTAACTGACCAGCATATTTACGCAAATTTTCTCCAGCCCTATCAGCGGCGTACTTAGTTCTAAGTTTTGTTATGCTATCTTCAACCTTAGATTTTAAACTTGGGTTATATTTATTTTCATTAATATAATCTACTAATTCGTTGATTTCTCTTTGGTTTGACTTTTGATAAACGCCATTGATATGCGATCTAATATTTTTTTCTACATCTGCAAATGGTCTGCCAGCTATTGTGCTTTGGTAAACCTCATCATTTATAACTTTAATAAATCTTTCAGCTACATCTTCAAAACCACTGAATGATTGATATTTCAATGCGTTGATAGTTTGTAAATCAACTTGTGTTAAATTTCTAAATTTTGCGGGTATAGGCATTTTGCCAAATGTATCTAAAACCTCTTTCGCTATAAGATTGTATTCTGAGTTAATTAGTAAATCTGCCTCGTTTAAAAAGTTGTTTTCTATAATAGTTCTTAGTTGCGGTTGTAATTGTATTGCTATTCTAGTTGATACTAACTCCCCGCCAGTAGATTTTCTTACCGCATCTATTACATCGTCCTCTAATTTATAAAGAACATTAATAATTCTTTCCTCATGTTGATCTGCGAGTTTGTCTAATATCTTTGACATTCGTTATAATCGGAAACTTTTTTTCCATGCTCTAATCGACCAAAATGCCGGCGACAATGATTTTTGTCCTTTTACTTTCCTTAATACTCCGCCCATTCTCGCAAGAAATGACCTCTGGCGTGAGGGTATGCTTTTTTTAATCGACATATTGGGGTCTCCGAACCGAACTTTTTTTACTCTTTGATTTTTACGATCTCTTACATAAACAGCAAACTTTTTGCTCTGACCGGGTGTTCTAAAAGGTTTACCAAGTTTTACTGTTCGACCTTGATACTTTGCCATTATTTCTTTCTTCTTTTTTTTCTTAAATCTAAATCGTGCTTTCTCGAACCTCTAAGAAATGAGTTTACTCGACCCATCGACCAAGCCGCCATCGGTACACGCCTACTGCCCGCCGACAAAAATGCCCCTTGTCCCCTACGATAGACCTTAGCTAATGTTGCATAAGTATATCTTTTAGATGCTTTGGCTTTCCGTCTAAGTGTTGCTTTTGTAGCCGCTGATAGTGGTTTTCTAAATTTACTAGCCATTATGATTTAGTTCTACTCCGTAATAATCCTCTTGGTATAAAACCACCTGATTTGTAGATTGATGAAACTCTTTTGATTAAACTGGCTCTACGGGTTCTCTTTGAGCCTTTGAGACCGCTAAGATATTTCTTTGGTAAACCTGAGTCCTTATCTTTTGGAACTCTTCTAACTTTCTTCTTCTTCTTGGCCATCTGGAGTCTGTCCCTCGATTTCAGTTGTCGTAAATTGTCCTCTAGTAGTTCTGGTGCTATCAATCTCATCATTAATTGTTTTAATAGTCTCATTGTCGTCAATCACTGCCTCAGCAATTTGTTTATCTAATTCTTTGTTGAATGTCTCTGATTTTATTCCACTAGCTTTTGCCATTTGTAAGAATTGTAAATCGTTAGCCCAGTCTCTAACATCGAAAGTATCAGGATAATCTACTGAGCCGTCCCATTCTTTATCTTGCCATTTAGCAAACAAAGACCAGATTTGCTCTTCGGCATTTTCTAAGAAATCTGCTTTCTCAGATAGTTTTGCATTTAATAATTGAAACTCTGTTTGTAGTGCAATACCTGATGATATTTGTTGGCCTGATGTACCTCTAACTGAACCCATGTGAGTAATACGATCTATTGCATCAATTTTGTTTTGAATACATTTCATAATACCATCTAAGTTTTGTCCACTAGGTTGAATAATGTAAGGTTTTAAATCAGATGGCATATCCTCTGGTATTTCTATAACTGAACCAGCACCAGCACTAGCCTCAACATTTGGAGTCTTAACTAGACTTGGGTGGTTAGCTAATCTTATGAGTTGTTCTTTTTCTGAATAATCATTGTAAATAGATTGTTGTAAATAAGCGACATCTGCAAGATCACTAATACCAATAGGTCTCTTTGCACCTTTAAGATTGTAAACATTTACACATGGAATAACTCCGATAGCATTTGGCACTTGATCTATAATTGATACATCGCCCTCTGCATATTCTTTTTCATAATCAGTAACTTGGTATGTTATTATTTCTTCCTCTGTAAACATTTTTAATATTGCTCTTTCGTTATTGATGTCCTCAACAACTAAAAGCATATCTAAATAAAATCTACCACTTGCGGCTCGTTTGTAATTCCAGTTCACAATATTTTCTGGTGTATAAATAGACATATAAGGTCTTATGTCTTGATCGAGTTCCTCTGCTCTTGTTCTTGTATTTGATTGTGGTTTGTCAACAATAACCCAACAGTTACCATAGATGCTTGCATTCATTTGCACCTCTCTCATAACTGTGTTGAATGATCTGCCGTCTAAGTCTGCATCATTTACAAAAGACTCTAATGCTGGGTCTCCGTCTAATGTACCATAATCTCTAGTCGGTGGTACTCTCCATAAAAAGCTAGTGTAAATCTGAACAACATTTTTACAATGGTTATCAACTGGTGTGTGTCTAATTCTTTGATCGTATTCCTCTGGAGTCTCTAAGATATATCTATGTAAGTAATAACCATTACGATAATCATTCCCGCCTAAATATGATCTGATGTAAAATTCCCAGTTCTGAATATTAGCGTGCCAGAGAGGGTGCTTGTTTGTTAAAAATTTTCTGTCCATCAACTCCACCTTTGCAGAGGGTTAGGTTTAAAATCCCGTCTTACAGGAAAGTTATACTCTACCAAATATCCTAACGCATCATTAAAATGGTCGTGAGAGCCATCTTTGTCAGGCACATTTGTTCCCTCTTTGTAAATCTGTCTTTCTATGCTTTTAATTGTATTCTTACAAGATTTCAAGACATATAAACTATTTACACCCTTTGCATTTTTAAATTTAGAATTAACTGCATTTATTCTATCTCTGACTAATGGTGCTTTGTTTCTTGCTCTTACTTCAAAGCCAGCATTTTTTAGTAAGGCCAAATCAGTCGTTCCTCCGGCAGATGTCTTTCTAGCTTTTGAACTTGGGTCAGGATAAGAAATAATTTTTTTATCTGGGTATCTACTTTTTATTTCGTCAATCATTTCGTTAGTATTAGAAGAAAATATTTGTATCTCATCAATTATAAATATCTTATCATTTTCTATCACAGAAACAACAGCCACCATCGGGTCTATGTTAAAGTCTTGTCCAACATGAATTGTTTTAAATTTTTTCTTGTAGCTATCTATAATGTTTTTGTTTCTATCAAAGTTGTAATAAATAATTCCAGCGTAATTAACAAAGGTTGCTAAATACTCTTGTTGGAAAGTTCTCTCATCTAAATCATTTTTTGCTTGCTCTATCTCTGACTCTGATACTTGGCCACCCTCTAATGTAGTATATTTAAAACTCTGCCACTCAGGGTCTTTTTTACTATACAAATCATAAGCAAAGTTAAATCCTTTTGGCGAAGAGCAAAATAGTGCATGGCCTAATGTATCTGACAATGTAGGTCTTAGAACCTCGTACCAAGCCTGTGGTTTGATGTCAGCAAATTCATCTAGCACAATAAAGTTAAGGCCAACGCCTCTTAATGACTGGTCATTATCAGCCCCTTTTAGACTTATAAGAGTGTTGTTTTTTAGCAACAGTGATAAATCAGACTCATTTATTCTTTTAACCCATCTATGCCTGAGCATCATTTCTTTGAGCATATCCCAGCAAATAGTTTTACTTTGTCTATAACTAGGCGAAACATACCAAACCCTTTGATTTGGAAACCTAGCAAACTTAGCCATTTCTTGTATTGCTAGGAAAGTTTTGCCAAACCTACGACCAGATATAAGAACTCTAAACCTTTTATTACACTTTATTACAGCCCGTTGAGGTTCAGTAAGTGCCATTAAATCTGATCTCCCCAACTGTGCCAGCCTTTTACTTTCTGTCTAGCAAACAGTTCTACTCTTGGAAGATCGCCACATAACTCAACAATATTATTTCTAATGATGTCGGGTTTCTTACTATGCTCTTGTCTTTTACTAAATACTAATTGTTTTACTGATTTAGAAATTCTTTTTGGTTTACCTTTGGTAGCTAATAAACACTGCTCAGGATTGCACCTTGTCCAGTAACCCATGCCAGTAA
>VTLG01008984.1_pt1 | contig 16018 bp, 12 predicted proteins | sample 4694571 | NCBI WGS metagenome assembly VTLG01 (sample SAMN12604809, study PRJNA352737) | marine metagenome | biome: ENVO:00000447; feature: ENVO:00000209|ENVO:00000569|ENVO:01000036; material: ENVO:00002151; isolation source: viral sequences binned using virsorter ...
AATTTGTTAAATTGTATGCCGCTTTATTATCTGCAACAGCAGAATGTAAAGCTAAAGATAAAATATCTTGTCTTACTGGTGTTAAATCTGTTGCTGTAACATGTTGAGTTACACTAGCTTCTGAAATTCTAGCGTCAGCAAAAGTACCTGAAGTAGTTTTACTTGCTGGTAAATCAGGAACATCGCTTGATGTTAAAGGTACATCAGTTGGTTTTTTTCCTATATAACTTCCCATTTAATTCCTATTATGTTATTTCCATTATGGACAAAGATGCATCAATTTTTGCTGATACACTACAGTCAATTAATATATCATCTGTAGTTTGCATAATTAACTTTGATCCACTTAAAATTTCAAGTGAACTCCCCGCAGGAATATCAACATCCTTTGCTACCATTACATCTGCATTGGTATTTGGATTTGAACCTGCTGTACTGGAAGTTAATTTAACACTTGCAGTCACTGCCGTAGAATGAACATTACAAAGTATTAATCCAAGAACAACAGTAGTAGTTGAACCTGGTACTGTGTACAATGTTAACGGTGTACCTGCACTTGTTGGCATCGCATCATTTGTTACAACTTTAAAAGTATTTGCCATTTATCCTCCTAATTATCCTAAAGCAATTGCTAGAGGCGTTGGATCTACCGCTGCCACTGTTAATGTTTCATTACCACCATCAGAATTTTCTGTCAAGGTAACGGCTTCTCCTGCTATTAATTTACCATTCAAATAACCAGCAGTAGTGTCATTTGAACTAACCCCTGTTTTTACATCAGTATCTACAGTAATTTGTACCCAAGTAGATCCATTAAATACATTTAATGTTCCGCTAGTTGTATCAAAATAGAGGTCGCCTGTTGTTAAAGCATCTCCGTCATTATCGACAGAAGGTGCTGAACTTTTAGCTCCTAAATAAATATCATCAAAATTATCTGCTGAAGTTGCTGCTGCCGAAGCTGAAGCTGCTGCCGCAGTTGCACTTGATGCTGCATTAGTAGCTTGAGTAGAAGCAGTTGATGCTGATGTAGCTGCATTTCCTGCTTGTGTTGTTGCTAAAGCAACTTGAGCCGCACCATTTGTTGTTGCGTCTGTTGCACTTGAAGCTGCTGCTGTTGCACTTGAAGCTGCCGCTGTTGCAGAACTTGCAGCTGCTGTAGCAGAACTTGCTGCATTAGTTGCTGAAGTTGAAGCAGATGCTGCATCTACAATTAAATCCCATTTAGCTACATCTGCATTTGATGATATTGGTTGTGAACCTGAAGATGTATGTGCTGTTTTACATAAATAAATATTATTGTTTGAAGTATCTTTAATTAAATCTCTAACACTGTAAGCAGTTGAAGCTGCCCAATTACCTTGAAATGTACCAAGCTCTTGTTCCATTGTAAGAGCTGTACCTGCTGCATTAGCAGCTAAAACTTTATTAGCTACAAGATCAGGAAATGTTAAATTAAATCCTGTTGTAGTTGTTGTAGAAAATCTTGGTGAATATTTAGTATCAGTTTCTACCTGCTGTATCATAGCAGTTAGTTTATCTAATTCTTCATTTAATGAATCTACTTGGAAAGCTCCAGATGTTGGAAAGTCTGTTGATCTAGCAATAGACATATCTCTGTAAATAGTAATCGTATCATCTACAGTTGCTCCTGGACTTCCTAATGTTATTGATCCACCTCCTGATACACCTGCTCCAGTTACCGAATATTGTGTAGCTCCAGATGGAGATGCTGCATAAGTTAGTAATGTACTTCCATTATAAACTTTAAGATCTGCATTAGCAAAAAATTCAAAATTTACTGCAAACGCAGTTTGTCCAGCAGTAGCAGTGTACTGAACTCGGGGTGTAGTATCAGAAATTGTTATAGCCATTATTTAAATCTTAATCCTTTTTCTATGTCGTCAAATAACCAGTCTAAATACCATACATTCTGCCAAGGAATGAGTCGCCTCACATTTTTAGCTGTATGATGATTATATTTCTTTCCTCCAACATCATAAATGATATCAAAGATATTGTATATCTGACCAGATGTTGGGCCTCCTACTGTTCCTGCTATCCATCTTCCTGAAGGAGAGTATGGTCTTTTAGCTCCTAACAGAGGTGCAATACCTATTCTGTTATCTGTTAATGTTTCAATAGCTTTATTAACATCCATAAATATTCCTCCTAAACCTGATCTATCAAAAGCATTTAATATTTTTTGAGTTAATGATAATTTATTATAATCTCTGCCAAATCTATATTTGTGATAAATAGCATCAATCATCATACCTGTTCCCATTAATAAGAATGATCCAAATAAAAAATCTAAATCTTTTTCTTGCATACCTCTCATCAACATTCTTTGTTGAGCTGCCATAGCAAATTTTTTAAATTGCATCCAAGTTGAACCCCATTCTTTACTCATAAATAATGGAGTATCTCCTAATCCGGGAGTTACAATAGTTCTATTAATCTCTTTATTAAGAGCTGCACCAAAAGCTCTTTTAGCAATTTTATCTTCCCATACAGCTGTATTAGCCATCCAGTTATGTTTTAAACCTATATCGTTTTTACCACCTGGCATAGAACCGTGTTTTTCAAATTGAACTATAATTCTTTTAGCCATTTGTTTATCAATACCTGCTGCTGCTAAAGAAGTTTTCCATTTATCTGCTAAAGGTTTTCCTTTAGTCCATTTAAAAGAATCTTCTAATATTCTAGAACCTACAGTTACAGATGCAGCTGATTTAGCAAACTCTGTCCATCTAGACATTAAGTTAATATACATAAAGTTTAATTGCGACATTCTTCCAATGTTAGCTTCTAGTTTAGTTGCCATACCAAACATATCTCCTATGTCAGAATAAAGCATAGCTCTTTGACCATTAATCATATCTATTGCTTCTGCAAATGATTGAGCTTCTTTTTTGCCCATAGCAAATAAAGAATTTTTTCCAAACCCTTTTGAGAACATTTCAAATTGAGTATTAAAACCTCTTTTAATTCCTGACGTCATAATTACACGAGCTGTATCAGGTAATGCTGCCATAAAACCTGTTAACATAGTTAATGCATTATAATGTTTAGCCATTCTCATAGCTCTTGACCACCAAGCGTGAGGATCTTTAGGTAATCCCCAAGTACCTTTTAATAATTCAACAGATGCTTCTAAATCACTTAATGCTTGATTTCTTTCTTTGACTAATGCTTTTCTTTCAGCTTTATTATTAGCTTGAAATATTTTAGCATTATAATCTTTAGCAACTTGTAGAACTCCAGGAAAAGTCATAGAATGAGCTTCCCCTTTATAATTAATTCCTAAACCTTGAGTATCACCATATCTTCTAGTTAAAAGAATATCTGGTGTCATAGATCTATAATAGACTTTTTGTAAAGCAAAAATATCATTTAAAATAAAACCTTGTTCTAATAATTCTAATTGAGCTTTTTGGTCTAAATTTAAAGTTCTTCTTTTTAATGCTCTAGCATATCTAGGTCTATTAAATACATATTTACTAATTAAGAATTGTGTATCTATTTCTTTAAGAAGTTCTTCAAAAGTTTTAAATTGTTTTTGTTTTTTTAAAAGATCCATTAAGTCATCAAAATCACCTTTAGGTTTCTTTTTAGATTTAGCTACTTTTTCTAATTGTGCTGCTAAATCATCAAGAGTTTTTTGATATAATTTACTTCCAGGTTTTTGTCCTGAAATATTCATAGCAGCTTTAGATAAAGCTGTTTTAATTTCTATATTTAAAATGTCTTTCCATTTATGTCTTTCAGGATTTAAAAAAGGATGACTATTTGATAGATCATCTATTAAATCATCAATAACTGTCTTGCTAGGCATTTGTTTAATTTTACCTGCATTAAATGCTCTTTGATAATTCTCATAAATAATTTTTCTGAAAGCAGCAGGATTAGATTCTATCGCTGGTCTATTATAAATTCTATTAAGATAGTTATCTACTCCTTTATTTTTATTAATATTTTCTAAAGTTTCTTCTAAATTTTTAATAATATTCTCCATTTCAGTTTTTGTCATAGTATAATAAGTTCCACTAGAAGGTTCATAATAATCAGATTTACCCATCTTCTGTTCTTTAAATCTTTCTAATTGACCTTTCCAAAAATTTAATTCGTGTTCTACAGGTTGTTGTCTAATTTTTAATTCATTAGCTTGATCAAATAATTTTTTATATAAATTGTCATATATATATCTTGATGACGCTGCTACCTCAGGTATATCGTGATTACCTTTAATTCTAGCTTTAGCTATCTCTTTAGAAAATCCATTAATACTATATCCTGTAGGAGAAATAGTATTTTTAGTAAGTATTCCTAAATCAGACATATTTTTATCTTGTCCAATTTGATTTGTTCTTTTTAAATATTTTAAATATTGTTCTTTAACAAATCTCATATTTTCAATTTCCCATTGTTGGTACATTCTTAATTGAGTTTCTAAAGATCCTCCAGGAGCTGTAGCTTCAAATTTTCCTTTAGGTAAATTCTTTAATTTTAATAATGGTGTATCTAAAAGATTTTCAATCATTTCTCTAGCAGCAATAGATTTAGATTTAGTTAATCTAAACACAGGAGTCCAAGGCCCATCTTCTCCAAACTTATATAAATAAGTTTTCATAAATTGTTCTCCTTCTAATCTTGCTGCTTCAGCTTTAGCTAATGTTTGAATTTTTTTACCTTCACCTGTAGCTGCTGCACCTACTGATCCTGGAACTAACTTAGTATCACCATCTACAAATCTACCATCTGTATAGATTTCATTTGTTTTAGGTGGTGTACCTTCATTCCAATGTTTATCTAATTTAGCAATCTTTTCTTGTGTTTTAATATTAGGTGCTTTTTTAAACATATTAGCAATAATAGGAATACCAAAACCTGCACCTGCTACCCAAGGAACATAAGAGTCATCTCTTACTTTATCTAAATTTTGTTTAGTAAATTCTTCAGCTAATAAAGCACTACCAAATAATTTTACTGATACTGGTGCTTTAGTAAATAATAATAATGTAGAAGGATCTGTAAAAGCTCCAGTTACTCTACCTAAATGATACCAAGGAGAAGCATAATTTGTTTCGGCTCTTTCTTTTAATTTATCTAATATAGCTCTAGATTCTGCTTCACTTCTACTAAAATAAAAATGATCAAAGAAATCTTCATATCCTTTTAACTGTTTATCTTCTGCATAATTATACCCATCTTGAGATGGAAAATCTTCATTATCTTTCATAGCTTCAAAAGCCATAACAGGTAAATTTTCTTCTTTAAAACCTCCCCACCAATCTTTAGGACTCCAGGTTCTAGGAGTATTATTTTCCTTTTGCATTTGCTCTATATCAGTAAGAGTAAATTCGTTTTGAAGATAATATGAACTTGACATTATTCTTTGTATGTTCCTAATCGACCATCATATGAATGAAGACCTTTTTCAAGGCCCATCATAATATATGTATCAACTATATGTTGTGATCCTACTGGGAAATATTCATTAAATTTTTGAACACCCATTTCAGTAATCATTATAAATTTAAGGAATTTATGCATTTGATTTTTATCTTGTAAATCAATAGTCGTATCTTTATCAAAAGCTTTAGATGCTTTTAATGCTTCCTCATAAGGTTTTAAATTTGTAGCATAAGGTATTTTAGATAAAATATCCCATACAGTAGGAGTTTCACCTAAAACTTTTTTAATATCATTAATACCATAAGTTAAAGCACTATTGTTTATAATCATTCTAGTTACAGCTCTTGCTGAATCAGCAGGATGTGAGAAGACTGCAAATTTTCTATCACCTCTAGTATATTCAATTCCTTCTATTTCACCTTCCCATTTAGCAGAAGATAATGCAAACCAGTTATTTGTTCTAAAGGTTAAAGGTATTGTTTCATCTTTATAATTTGTTGTAGCAAAATGTTTAAATTGAATAGAATTATCAGCTTCGTTTAATGGAGCTTTATTTGGCCAATCAAGATTTTGAACTGCTACTTCTGTTGTTTTCAAAAAAGTATTATTATTTATTTTATCTCTAGTAGATAAATTATCATTAATTTTATCTGCCATTATTTTAAAATGAGTTGTATCTTCTCTTAAATCATAATCTAAATCTTCCCAAGATTGTTTAATTAATTCTTTATCTATTATTCCTGTTGTTGCTAATGAATAAGCAGTTACATTACTCATAAACCATCCTAAATATTTAAATGGCCTCCATTCTCTAGGAGTATCATCGAATAAAGGAAGATCTGGGTACCATCTAAATTCAGATATAGATTTATCTAAATCAATCGATCCATAAATAAATTTCTTACTCCAATGTTTATCGTCTTCAGGTAACATTGAATATAATTTAGTTTTCTTAAATTCTTCAAATGCTTCTGAAGTAGCTTTGTGTTTTACTTGCGAAACAGTTGATGGTGCACTTTCATCTAATTCATTATCAAATCCTTTTGGATAAAAAGGAGAATCAATATCGATTCTTAAATTACCTATTACCATAGACATTTTATATCCAGCTTTATCTCTGTATTTACCACCTGTTTGAGTAAAGATTATTCTATGAGAATCCCAACCATCTGCATATTTTTTAAATTCATCTTGCCAATTTAATTCTCCCCATCCAGAGTTTCCATTTCTAGCAATATCAGATGCAATATGAGAATAAATATCTAGATCTTTAATTTTTCCGAATGTTAATTCTATAGGATTTTTTTCTAATACAAAATCTCCTCTTTTTTGAGATTTAGAACTATATTCTGTTACTCCATAATTATTATTTCTCATTCTTTGCATAGCATTTTTTAATGCAATCTTTCTTAAAGGTGCATTAGCATCTGAATAAATATCAAAGTCTTTTGAATTAAGTGGCATTAACTTAGACATTTCATTTAAAAAATAACCTTCAAATTCTGCTTTTGCATTAGGTGGAATAAGTTTTGAAGCTGGTTTAGGTAACCAGTGAGTTGTTTTACTCATCAAATGTTTTGCATTTGGATTTTCTTCTGTCATATAAAGCTTTTTAACTACCCAAGTATTAGATGCCCACCAAAAAGGTGTAGCAAATGCCCACCATTGATCAGATCCAAATTCTTTATTAATCATATGATTAAATTTAGTTTCTCCTGAATATCCAAACCAACCACCATCATCAGCGTGATTTTGTTTAATGCTTTCTTCCAACTTTAATCTTTCTTCAAATTTTTCAGAAACTCTTTCATTCATAAATTTACCAGCTACTTCATCTGTCATTCCCATTACATCGTTAGCTAATGCATAATCTAATAATTCTATTTTTGCCATATTAGGATAATTGTCTTCACCTTTCATATTTTGATAGACTAACATTTTTTGTTTAAAGTCTTTCATAACAGATTCTATTTCAAATGAAGCGTTAGGTTTTTTTTCTAGCCAATGAACTAATTTTTCTGGTACAATATTATGTTGTTTCAATAATTCTATTGCTTTAGCTCTATCATCTGGATTCTCTGGATATAGTAAAGTTTGTTGATTAAAAATACCTGCTTTAGCTAGTGTTGCTTCAACAAATAATTTTTCATCATTAGGTTCTGCAAAATTTAATTTTAATTCTGGATTTGCCCAAGCACTATCTACCATACCAGCTATCATATTTGCTTTACTTGCATATTCAATTGCTTTTCTATATTTAGATGAACCTGGTGTTATATCTAGTTTAGAAACTAAATCGTGTACATTTGTAACTTTACCATTAAAGAAATTATTCCAATGTAATCCTCCAGTTAATTCTTTTTCTTTCTCCATATCAAAAGTAGTAGAAGAAGATTCTTTCATTGATTTTAAATTAGCTTTATGTAATCTCCATTTACTATATACTTCTTTACCTACATTTTGATAATTAGTAGAATTTTTCATAAAATTTTTATATAAATCAAAGACAGGATTATTTAAATCTTTTATTTCTAATACATTATTAAAGTCTAAAGCGTGATTATCTTTACCCGCTAAATAGTTATGTAAATAAATCATTGCTTCATTTTGTTTTCCAGCAGAATCATAAGCAGCCATTATTTGAAATACTCTTTCAATTTCTAAATTTTTAATAGATGTTTCAACATTTTGATTATGATCTTTAGGATTAATTAATCCACTTTGAACTAAACTTAAATCATTACCTGAGTTTTCATTAATTGTTTTCATATGCATTTGAACTGTATTTGAATTAATACTTTTTATTTTATTTGCATAAGGTAGAACATCATTTTCATTTATACCCTGAAAGTTTTCAGATATATCGTTTTGAGTATTAGTTCTTACTTTATCAGAACCTGATACAGCTAATTCATTATCCAATCTATTTCTATTAGCTGTTGCTTTAGACATAGCATTTAAATGCTTACCAGCAAGAATAGAAGTTACATATTCTTTATAGATTAAAGGTGTGCCATCTATAATAGATTGATTATATGCTTCTGTAGCTTGTTTCATAGCTACTGGATTGTTTTCGTGTTTTTTTAAAAAATCTAAATAAGCATCAGTAGCTTTAATATTAAAATCACTTTTGAAATTAGCAGAATGAGCTAATGCTGCATTTTCAGTATATGCATCAATAACATTTTCTGCTGCATCAGCTATTGGTTTAACATAGTCAAATGTATGAACCTTTGGTATGCCAATGTTATCAGCTATACTTGGTTTAATATTAACTTCTTTTTTTCCTTTTGATATTGCCATTAAGATTTATCGCTTTCTAAATGATCATAAGTAAAATCATAATTTTTTGCTGTTGTACCTTTATATTTATCTACTTTAGCTTTTGTTGTTAAACCTGTACTAATTATACTTACATAACCTCCAAATACTTTTGATTTTGATGCTGCTGCTTCTGCTTGAGATTGTAAGGATAATTTATTTATTCCAAAAGCAGTATTTAATCTAATTGTTGTAATGTCTTTATCTGCTATCTTTTTAGTCATATGTTGTATATTTTGAAAACTACCAGAATCTGCACTAAAACCTGATCCAGACATAACAGCTAAATTATTTTCTTTTTGAGCTATCATCATTTCTTTTCTATCATTCGCTTCCGTTTCCCCTTTAAGAGCTGCCATTTTTATTTCTTGTTCATATTGATATTTTCTAAAAGCAGCTTGTTCTTTTTCTGCTTGTATTTCTCTGTATGTTCCAATTCCTTGAACAACAGCAGAAGCAATCATCATTGTTACTGGATCTGCACTCATTACGAAAAGACTACCTCCACCTGCATACCAAGAAGTTTCATAGGTAATGGATCATCTTGGGATATTGTTATTGTTGGATTTTTATCATAACCTAAAAAGAAAAATTCTTTTTTAGCAGTAACAGGTGCTAGATCAGAACCTGCTGTAAAACCTAATTGATGTACTACTAAATTTTTTGCTGTTTTATCTGCTGCCTTAATTGTCATATCTAATGTAGTATTCATATCTACTATAGCTCTTGAGATTCGTCTAGGTAATCCTGTTAATGGGCCTTCAGGTAATTCTTTATCAATAGGCATAGTTTCTACTGTAGGTATATAATTAAATCCTACTTTTACTCCTGTAGCTCTAGCTCCTGATGAAGTAGTTAGTGTTATAGTATTAGATCCTGATACCGTATATTCTCCTAATGAAGAATTTCCATCTACAGCATTTACTTTTTCTGTTTGATAAATAGCATTTACAGTATGTAAAAATCCTTTAGTAAAAGTTATTGCCGCATCATCAGCAGGTGTTGCAGCTAAAGTTTTATCTAAATTTAAAGAATATTCACCTCCAGAATTATCTGTTATTGCTTGAATTGTATATTCAGTTGCGTTTCCTGCAATTGTAAAAGTTTCATTAATAACAGGAGCTGATGTTAAACCATCTACAACTAATGTTGTTCCAGATTGAGAACCTCCATCTACAAGTGGAGTTCCTCTTTGAGATAATGTAGTTGTAGTTTGGCAATCTAAAGTTGTTGTATCTTCATCTGCAAATTTTTCTAAACTATAAATTGTTGATCCATTTAAAACTCTTTTTACAACAACAATTAAATTTTCATTAAGAGTAATAACTGAATGATATGTATCATTAGTTCTTGTTGACCATTGTGTCCAACCTGCAATTTTTTCATCTCTAACAGAATGAAATACTGATAATTTACCTGCGTGTGTAGATCCATTATTTAAAAAGAAAGCATATTGTTCTGGTCTTACAAAATTACCTTTCATAATAGCTACTTGTTTAGGTGAGTCTATTAAATGTTGTGCAAGTATAGATACAGATGTAGATTTATAACCATCTTCTATATCTGAATAAACAAATTCTCTAATTGTTTTTCCATTTTTTTGACAGAAACCTGCTGCTTGATCAAACATAACTGGAGCTGTTCTAGAAATACCATAAGGTGTTTGTCTTTGAATTGTAATGTTACTTGGAGTAATTGTATTATCTGATGAAACAGGAACATAATATTCTCCACCATCTGTAAAAATTAATAAATCTTTTCCAGATAACATATGTCTAACTTCATTAACTTGATCTCCTGTTATATCTACATCAATAGCATCAGATGCTCCCGCATCATCTACATCAAAATTACTATATTCAGAAGATTTAGAAGCTAATATTCCAGCAGGTCTAGAAAATAAACCTCCAAACCATAATCTATTATTATGAAAAGTAACAGCTTGAGGATAACCTCTTAATGAAGATATTGTTTGTTCATCCCAATCAGATGCAGCACTTGTATCATCTAATGTTTCATTTACTGTAGCTGAAACTTGTGTTGCACTTGTATAACCTGTAATGGTCATAGTTTTCTTTTTGTGTCGTATTTTTAATCCATTCCAAGCAGATGTAAAAGTATTAGCACTTGCAGTTACTGTTATAGAACCACTTGTTGCACTTGGAGTTATTGTTGTCGCTGAATCAGCATATTTATAATAAGGTTGATATATTGGATATCCAGAAGAATGAGTATCAAAACTAAATGTATTAACAATAAATGAACTTGCTGATTCTCTAAATATTTTTCTTATTGCATTGTTTCTATGACAAACATAAATAGTATCTCCAAATTGAGCAAAGTTTAATTCAAACAATTGAGCTGTAGTCCAATTGCAATTAGTTGTATAATTTGATGTTAAAGCAGAACCACTAATATTATAAACATCCATTCTATTATTAGATAAAGCTATAATAGCTACTTCATCATCAGAAAATATAAATGGAATTAATCTACATTCAGCAGGTAATGTAGCAAGATAAGTTGTACCTGGTCTTCTCATTAATCCTCCTTCTGCTAAAAGAGAAAAATTTTTACAAGATTTAGCTCCTTGAAAATAAGATCCAACATCTGTTCTAGTAGCAAGAAGTGGATTAAGTTCTCCTGATGAAAAGTTTGTGATTACTGTTCTTAATGTCCGTGCCATTATACATCAGTTCTCGTTGATCTTCTTAAGTTAGTAAATCTATTAGTATCTAAAACTTTAGAAGTAGTTTCAGCAGAATCAATATTTTTAGCAATTAAGAATTGTCTTTCTGATAAATTTTTAAATTGCTCTATCATCTTAGAATCTCTAGCAACAGAACCAGCAAAGATTGCTGCTAACTCATATTCTAAAGCTAATCTAAAATGGGGAGGAAAATATTCTTCTCCTACTTTATAGATATAATCCATAACTACTTTACTACTTGATCCATAACCATTTAAATAAATATAATTTTGATATCTTGAATAAGGAATTACATAATCATTAACTGTTAATGTAATTATTTGTAATACCGCAGGTGAAGTAGGTACTTGATATGCATAATCATATCTTCCTGTTGGTGTATTTGTTAATAAGGAAAGCTCTGCTTGTGTTGTAGCAAATCTCCATCTATGTCTTGTTAAGGATGCTTCTACAACATCGTCATAAATATTTGATGCAACTAATGCTTCTGTGCTGCCATCTGAAAAAGAAGAAATAGGTTGAGCACCTATCATTATTAAAGCTCTTGCACAGATATCTATATTTGTTGTCGCCATATTCTTTTTTCTTTATCAGTAACCTGGGCGAATTTCTTCGCCCAAGTTATATCTAAGCTTTACGCTAGAACGACTGTATTTAGGTTAGTTCCGCCATCTTGAACAGTTACTAAAAGTATGTCCACAGCTGCGTTACCTCCGCTATTTACAATTATAATGTCACCTACAGCGAAATTATTATAATCCGCTAAAAAGTAATCATCATTGTCTATTGTGCCGATAGCATCTCCGTCAGTATAATACCAAAGAGAATTGCTAGGGCCCATCTGCGATATTTTTTTCGCAGGATTTGATGTTTCATAAGCCATATTATTTATCTCCTTTTATTATTCTGTACAAAGCTGAACTCTCGCTGCATCACCATCAATTTCCACTGAACCTAATGAAATCATAGAAGTAATTAGGTGTGAAACTTTTTCTGGAATGTAGTTAACTTCAGTCCGTACATCTGAACCGATACCACAGCCAATTGCTGATTTATGGAATGCCAGATTTTTTCTGTCAGATCCCGATAAAGATAATCCAGAGTGAACAAAGAATAGGAAGCCCATCCATCTCTTAGCAGTAATTCCGCCAGGGAATGGAAGTTGATCAGGCCCCACATATTCAACTCTAGAAAATTGATCAACAGATAAAAGATCAGACCATTGTTTCGGCCCCACTACCCAATATCTTTGACCATCATCAGGAACATCGTTTCCATTAAACACCTCCATCATATTCTTAGCTTTAATGAGAGTCATCCCAGTTGCTGAAGAATTGACATTGGCTGCAATTGAAGTTGCTGCATCAAGAGTAGATATTAACACTTCGTCAGTTTTTCTGCCTAGTGCATATGCTGCTGATTGAGCTACAACTTGTCGTTCATCAATGTTAACCTTTAATTCGTCAAGTTTGTCAACATAATCTGCTGCGTAGTAATCAGTTAAAGTTGCTGTCACATTGCTGTGAGCTAGATCCATTGCAACCACTTCAGCGTGTCTTGCTTTAGTGTTTGCAGAACCTTTTGCAACTTTCTGAAACTTAACAGTAGATCCATTAACTCCATTGACAGTTCTTACTAAGTTTTTTAGCTTTGAACCCATACGCTGATAAGCCATATGAACTTCTGCTTCGAACTGAGTAATAAAGGCGTTTGTTATTGAACTTGCCATTGTATTATGTCCTTTTGTTAGTTGTTAAACATTAATCCGATTATCTTCAAAATGTTTATTAGTTATCCAACTAAGGGCTAACATTGCCATTTCTCAGGTCTTGTAGCTAAAATAAATTTAAGAATGATTTTAAACAACGCACATTATACCCACTTTTTAGGTATAGTGATAACTTCTCCAAATTCTATTTTACCATCTTCATCTTTAGAGTAAGTACCAAATATTGTGATATATTCAGGAGTATCTTTATAAACCCAGAAGTCGCTTGTTGTGCATTTAGCAGGACGAGAATCTTCAATTTCTTGAGCAGTAATCCAACCTGTTTGAGATACACAATCAAGCCACTTAATAGGTTTGTTAAGTTTCTTATAACGAAACTTAACTTTATTTTGTTTGGTTTTTGTACGCCTTCTCATACAGTTCTGTAACTCTCTTAACATAAGCTGGATCTCGTTTAGAACTATCGTAATAACGAGGATCATTAAGCATTGATTTTAAGTCGTCAGCAGAAGCTGCAACATCTATTTGTGTAGTTTGAGTAGGCATAGTAGAGTCTTTATTAAGCTTCATTAACTCCTCAACTACTTTTACTCCTTCAGCAGTAGAAGCTATTTTACTAATTGTTGAAAAACCATCTGGAGATAAATGTTTTTTACTCCACATTTCAGCTGCTTCTACTCTTTCCCTACCATTACTTCCAAGTTTTTGAACTTCAAGTTCTGGATTAGGTAAAGTAGCTATTGCATTATCAACAAACGCTTTTACTCCAGTATCGTATTGTTCTTGAGAAAATCCTGCATCTTTTGCAGTTTTATCCCACCACTTTACGAGTTCCATTTCTTTATCAACTTTTAAATCAACACTCTTAACTTCAGGAATGTTTAATTTATAAGACTCTGGAACATTGGAAAGTCTTTCTTTTTCTATATCCGATCTTATCTGTTTAGATAGATCTTCAGTACGAGAACCTAATTTTTGTTCAAGTGTATTATAACTTGAAGCAAGGTTCTCTACATTTACTTTATTATTATCAGCATCCCAAAACTTTTCCTGAACATACTCAGGTCTAGTTGATGCCCCAGAAGGTGTTTCTGTGGCGATTGGTGCTGTTGTTTCATTAGCATTATCATCTGCCATCGTTTTCTCCTTTTTTTATACGAGTTGTTATCACACCCATTAAAAATCTCATTCCTTCAATATGGAATAAGCCATTGCTAGTGATGTTTGGCCCAGCAACTGTTTCGGTAGTAATAGATTTTAAATAGTCTAGTACTGCCTTACCTTCATCACCTTTAAAGACATTAGCAAAATGTTTATTTAGCTTCTGTTCTTCTTCAGATGATCTAAGATATCCGTCTATACTTTTTGTTGGTATTTTTTTTTCTTTTTGTGATTTTATAGCATCCCAAGACACAATTACTCCGTAGGTGTTTCAGGCTCTACTGGAGCTGGACTTTGTGACATTTGACTAACTTGTTGCACAATCCTTTGCTGTTCTGCTTCATCTCTTATCAACTTCTCAGGAAGATTCATCTTCTCGGCTAGATATTTTGCTGTTTCACTTTGGTTCACAATTACATTAATCATTTGTGGGCCAAATGTTCCAGCAATAATTTCATTAAATCTTGTAACATCTGCAACATCTTGTAAATGTTGAGCTTGAGCTAATGGAGATCTAGGAGCTATTTTAACTTCTCTACCATTAACTTTAGGTATAGTTATTCTACCTTGTTTATTTAAAATTCTAATAATTCTTTTTAATAATGGATTAATAAATTCTGATTGAAGTCTTCCAAATGAAGATCCTATTTGTCTAGATAGATCTGCCATTCTTTCAGAAACTTCTGTAGCTGTCATTGGAGTTCCTTCAGGTTTTCCTAATGCTTCCATATATAATGCTTTTTTAATATTAGCTCTCATATCTTGTAACACCAATTGAGCAACATCAAAATTAGATGCTGCACTAATTGGTATTAATCCTTTACTTCCAGGAGCTACAGGAATTAAAGAACCAGGTACAAGAGAAATATTATCAGGATTAATTACGCCATCATCTTCATAAGTATAAACTCCACTTACAGACATTTGAGCATTTTGTAATATTAATTCTATTGTTAAGTTACAAGTTTTAATAGCACCCATTGCATTAAATACTGGGCCTCTACCATAAACTTCTCCAGATGCTTTATTCCATCTGAAAACTAAATAAGGATTTGAACCTTCTCCTTCATATACTTCTTCGTGAAGGATGTGTTTTGGATTTTCAAGAACAACACATAATTTATATTTTTCTGTATTGTCTTCATATATTTTATATATAGCTTCAATTATTTTTATTTGTTTCTTTTGTTTTAATGGATCAAAATTTTCTGGAAGTTTTGCTTTAGGGTATAGAATATTTATTTCAGTAGGTTTGCAATGTCTTATTCTATAAATAGCATCTATCTTTCCATCAGGCCCATTCATTAAACATACTCTAGGTAATGGAACTGTTGTAAATTTAATTGGAGCTACAGCATCACCTTCTTCAACCAACATAACTCCAGTACCAATAGCAAGATCCATAAATGCTTCGTGTACTTCTTGATTAAAGTTTGATTGTTGTAAAACTTCAAAAACATATTCTGTAATTTTATCTAATTCTAAATTGATTGATGGTTTTTGATTTGGTGGTATTTCTGAACCAGCTTGAAAATCTGCCCATCTAGCAAATGTAGGAGTAATACCTGCTTGTAATCTTGATGCAAATTCTTGTACACCTACTACAGCAGTTTCGTCAAAGATCTTATCTGTTCTTCTTTGACCTGGAGATTCATCATAAAAAGATTCTCTATTAGGAA
>VTLG01015896.1_pt1 | contig 16016 bp, 22 predicted proteins | sample 4694571 | NCBI WGS metagenome assembly VTLG01 (sample SAMN12604809, study PRJNA352737) | marine metagenome | biome: ENVO:00000447; feature: ENVO:00000209|ENVO:00000569|ENVO:01000036; material: ENVO:00002151; isolation source: viral sequences binned using virsorter ...
ATTGATCGACTCTATTAGCTTGGACACCTGTATCAAAATCAGATATTTTTGTATGAGCTATTGATGGAATATCAGCAGCAACTAAAGCTCGGAAAGTAGGAGCCGCTGCACTTCCTGTTGTTGGACCGCTAAGAATTGTATTTGCTGTTCTTGTGTCTGTCTTATTAAAGAACGCTCCAGATCCACCAACAGTGATAATTGAACTTGCAGAAGGTGGAGTTGAACCGTTATCACCAAAACCGTAATACAGTTTTAAATCACTTTCGTTAAACGCTAATTCTGAAGGAAATAAACTAGACGGCGCACCATCTGAACCACTAGCGGCTCTTTTCTTGATCCTGATTGTGTTAGCCACTAGAAGTTACCTCCGTTTGTAAGTGTGTCTGTGGTCCAAGTATTATTGGCCTTAAGACTTGAAGAGCTACCGTCATAATAGACTATAGATTTATCTACAGCACTATCAACATTAACTTGATTGGGAGCTTGCGGGCCTTGAGTTGCAACCGTTATGACTGAACTATTGTCCTCGTCAATAGTAACTGTGTTTTTATTGGTTGTGATGTTTACTGTAGTCATGCAGTGTATCCTTCATCCATATAAATAGTACCCTCTAACCAATATTCCTTCAGCCCTGAAGGGTTTGTTAATAACACATCATATTTATATTCATCAGCTGTAAGAGTAGTTGTTTGAGTGTCGGTTAACTTCCAGTCAAATGCTCCACCTGAAGCATTCGTGACAGAAACCGTTGCGTCGGCTGCCTTGGATGTGCGCCCTGAGTCCCAGATTTGCGAGGCTAGTGTGTAGCCACTTAAATTTATTGCCGAATTATCTGAATCCTTCAAAGTAACAGACACACTATGGTCTGACCTTCTTTGGATTGTCATGTCATAAGTACCCGGTGCAATAGCCATTGTTAACTAAGATCGATAATGGTGTTCCCTGCGTTCACCCATGCTTCAACTTCAAGCCATGCTCCGCTGTGTTGCTCTTTTGCAGCATCAGTTTCAGGGAATGAAAATTGTTCTCCTGATGAATGTAAAACGATCAAGGCTTTGTTGCCATTCTCGTCTGTAGTTGTCCTAGATACTTTTGAAATAGTCATAGTTCGTTGTCAATAAGAATGTACCAACTGTTCTGAGAACTTACCCTCCAAGCAAACATACTTCCAACACTTCTACCACTATTAACAGCGATATTTAAGTTCGTAATTGTTGTACTGCAAGCATCACCATTGATAGCAAGACTTGGGTTGCTGTGATTACCTCCACCCCCAACTTGACAACTAAGAGTGCCAATGTTGTGTGCTACAGATCTACCCGTAACAGCCCTCATAGGGACAGGATGAATGATCGGCTGTAATCCCTGCGAACCAGTTGTATGGTATCCGGGTAATAATCTTGCATGATTAGTCGCCGAAGTATTATCCCCTTCCAATTTGAAAGCATAACGCTGACATCTTGCCAAAGTTTCTGAATGTAATTCGTGAGCGTAATCTGTAGCTGTGTCGCCAACTTCTAATTGAACTCCTGTTATGTAAACGGCATTACTCGCACTACTTGAAAGATCAATATTTGAACCACTGCATCTATTTCCTGCTGTTGTGTCGTGCCACGAGCCTGTAGAGAAAGATCCACTTGTAAAGTTTGGTCCACCAAAAAGCATTATCGTACAAGTAAAGCCACCATCGGCATCACCGTTAAACGCTAAATTAGAATTACCGATAATTTGAACACTTTTCTTTTCCCAAGTATTTGCACTATTGATGGTAACTGATTGATGATAATATTGATAACTTGAAGCAGTATTAGCAGAATGAAATTCAAGCGTTACCGCCCCAGTTAAGTTCGACTTAATCCAAAAAGAAAAAGTCATCTTTGAACTTGGATTTGTATAATCCCAACCGCTATCTCTTATGTTTTGTGCTTCGATCTTTTGTTGTAAAAAGAATCGATCTGAGCCGCTAAGTGCTCCACTTCTTGCTTGATTCGGCGTAATTTTTAAAGAATATCCAAAACCACCGGGACAGTCGGTATCTTGGGACATAGTGAAATTACTAACACCACTTGGTAGATCAATACTTCTATTCCACCTATCACAAATGTCAATCCCAGTTCCGACCCCAACACTACCAGCCGAAGTTGTGCCACGGGCGACTCTATTTGTTTGAGTCATTGCACCGTTAATAATAATATTTCTATTACTTCGGTTGGTTACTTTTGCAGTACAAGTCCCATCGCTAACTGTTGTGATCGCATCACTTGATGCTCCTGTATGACGTATTCCGTTAACTTTTAATGTACTCATGGTTTCGGATTAGCGTCCTTAACTGCTTTGTTGTGAACGGCAAAGCTGCCAGTTGCATCTAGTTTACCTGCAACTATATCGTCATACAACATTGCTAATTGTTCTCTCCATGATCCATAAGTTTTTGATCCATCTCTTTTCCGGTCTTCTTTGTACTTGTTAGCTGTAGCTTCAGCATTTAAAGCAGTTCTAGCTTCGTCAATTTTAGATTGTTCTAATGTGACTTTGTTGTTGCTGGCATCTAAGCCATAAGTCTCAAAAGAATCATCCAAGGTGACAATGGACGGATAAGCCTTAAAGACTGCATCGTGATCAAGATTTGCCATTAGCCTGCGACCTCATAAGCTGTGATTGTGGAGATTGCTCCAGACCCAGTATTTAAAGCTCTTCGATTCACATGAAAGTTTCCACTCCCGTTCTTATAAAATTGTACTCTGTATGTTATTTGTGACGTTGAAGAAGGACTGTCTAAGAAATCAATTTTTATATGTCCTATGGCTCTGTTCCTATCACTACCGTATGATTCAGAATCATAAATTGCAGATGCATTAGTAGTAGCAAAGGTTGATACACCTATGGCTGTTGAATCTCTTAAAAGCCTAAACAAATGAAGTCGAGAAGATCCATTAGAGCCTCCAAAGTTAGCTGAAACTAAAACCTTACTAGAACTTGAAGAAGGGGTTATGTTTACATTCAGACCTGTAATTTCAACCCATGAATCGTTGGTGTTTGAAGTAAAAACATCGGTCTTGATAGTTTGAACGACCTGAACAATGACACCGGGAGTTGGAGGCAATTTTACAATCTTGTCATTACCACTTGTTCCCGGTCCCTCAAACGCAACCGACCCTCCTCCTGATGCAGCATTTAACTTAATCTTTGACATCTAGGCGGCCTCCAATGCTGCTACTTTAGTTTCTAATGTCTCTATCTTAATAATTGCTTCTTGTAATGTTTTCATTAAATAAGGAACCATGCCCGAAGGGTTAAACATGTATTTATCTGTTTCAATATCTTTTGGATAAGCTTCAGGGAACGTTGAAACTAAATCTTGTGCTATATAGCCTCTAGTCTTTGGTTCTGAATCTTCTTGTGCAAGGAAATTGAATTTCTGAGGTTTTAGATTTTTGAATCCTGTCCAATAACTATCAGTCCAATCTTCAAAATTTTTCTTAGATGTTCTATCTGAGGAACTTGTATTGTAATTAATACCGGATGTGCCACTTTTGGTTACTGATCCGATCCCTGTTCCTACATGTCTCCATTCAACTAATTTTTGACCACTTTGCGGTCCAGAGACAATAAAAACAATACCGTTGCTACTTCTATAAAGGGACGACTCACCTCCTGAATTAACTATTAATCCACCTGTTGCATGGTCGCCGGGGATCGTCGCGCCAGTTTTAAAAACGCTTCCATCCATCCTTAACCTTTCTGTTCCATCAGTCGAAAGGCTTACTTTGTTAGAAGTGTAAAAAACACCACTATTTGCATCCGCACCTCGAACGGATGGACTTCCAGCAGATCCGTCAATAGAAGCTATCCCCGAAGAACCATCAAGAGTTAATGCCATATCAAACGATTGTCCATGAAGACGTTGAAGGTATTGTAACCGTTATACCTGAATTTATCACTATCGGTCCAAAGCTACCTGCTCCTCTTGAAGCTGTAATGGAATAATCGTGAGTTACGGTTAACTCGTTTTCCCAGAAGACAGCATTCTGACCATTGTTTCCTCCTGTACTTCCTGCCCCACTTCCAACATTTAACCAGTTTCCATTTTTATATGCTTCGACTTCGTGATCGGTGCTGTTGTAACGTATATCTCCATTCGTAGGGCTGCCCGGTCTTTGTGCTGTAGTTCCTGCTGGTAATTGAATTGAACCAGTGGAGTTAAATATAACTTCGCCTGTAAATGTCGCTCCAGCTAATAAAGCAAGACCTAGATTTGCTGTGTTACTTGATCCTATTTCTATCCAATCATTATTAGAACCATTCCTCATCTTGAGGAGGTTGTTACTTGTATCCAACCAGAGCATATAGGCTATGGTGTCTGATGGGGCTGACGAGCCAGAGTTTAAAGTCCTAATTGCACCAAGAACGTCATTTAGGTCGCTACGAACAGCCGAGCCTGAAGCGTTTGAGATTACATAATCGTGTTGGCTAATTGTTCTTCCTCCAATTCATTAATAGTTTAAGCCCCTCGGCCATAACCTACAGCAGTCCAAGAAAAATTCTTGTTAATCGCTGATCCTCCTGAGTTTCGCAGCGTGATAGTAAACTGCGATCCTGTAACGGTTCCCATGTCGATATAGTCACCACTAGAAAGGCCGTGAACAACAACAGACACACTTGGGAGATAAGCATTGGCACCGCCTAATGAAGAGGTTCCTGTCCAGAAGGGTTTAGCAAAAGAAACTGTTTTAGAACTTGTTCCACTAGCCGTCAAACCTGTGCTGTGTTCGCTTCTGACGTCAAGCCTTGCTTCATAACCTAATTGATCGACCAATATATTTTCAGTTGTGTCGTTGCTTGTCATATCTGTTTTGAACTGAAAGGCTCGACCGCTAAACGTTCCATTTTTTAATGCAACCCATGAACTCCAAGTGGGAGATCCACTCGGATTGTCATTTGTAGTCCGAACAGAAAGAGAAGCATTAACATCGTCAATAACAGCTCCATCCCAATCAGAACGAGCATCAATATCAGGCCAAACGTCAATCAGATCACTTGGTCTGACTCCTCTACTTACAAAATATCTTTGAAGATCAAGAGCAAAAACACCCTCTAAATCTAGGGTTGAAGCAAACTGGTACGAGCCAGAACTATTAATTGCTCCGCCACTTGAAGTCAACTGAAGTGCATCAAGTCCAGAATCATATTCTGTATTTGTTTTGCTTCCTGTAAATGGTGTTGGGCTTATTTGGTCTTCTCTCTGATTCTTTACAAGTAGAGTATCCGCTTTCTGAGAAGGAGTTTGAATAAGAACGCTTGCTGCATTTGTACTAAAATTTCCTGTTGAATCGGCAAATTTTACAAGTGTTTCACCAGTTAATTTAGGAATCACTACTTCTGTTGAAGTCCCTGCAATAGAGTCAATAAGATCAACTGAGTTGTTCCAGTTTCCAGTGCCATCCGTTAGGCTTGAATGTCTAATATGAACCTTTCCCCCAACTTTCACATCAAGATCAGTTGTTGCATCCCACCTAAGTCTCCCTGAGTTTGGGCTAATGTCTTCAAAAGTAAGGTTTGCAATATCTGAAGGCGGCGCAGTTTTTCCTAAGAGTGTCCAAGTGTTATTAGCAAATCCGCTTCCATATCCGAGATAGTTGTATGCTCTTATCTCTGTTAAAAGTGTTCCAACTTTTAAATCTTTTATTTTTAAAGAAGGAGATGTCGTTACAAGTGAAACCCAATTATTATCGTTAAATTGATAATTAATTCTATATTCTGTAACTGCTTGGGTTGGTCCTGTCCAAGTAAGATCAAAAGCTGTTTTGATGTTTTGCCCGTCTTGATATAGATGCTCTACTCCTGAGACATTCGTAACATCATCAGGGACAACACTTAACTCTGAGACATCTCTTTGTGTTACTTCGTCATCTTCGTCAACAGCATCATAGATGCTTTCGTTATATTTAATAGCCGAAACGGAATAAACTCCGCCGTCTCCTTCTCCAACACTTAAAACTCTAAATTGTTGGGACAATAAAGCACTCGCCTGAATCATCCAGACAGCAGTTTCTTGAGGTGCTTGAGATAAAGTTTGACAGTTAATAGTTGTTCCAGAAATCATATTAATTCCTTTCGTTTCTGGTAATCCCGTGGGCATCATTACTGAAATTGTTGCTGGTAAATCAACATCAGATAAATCCACATCACTGTCTATTTTTATTTGAGTTGTAGAAGATCCTGATGCAACTCTTCCCATCCTTCTGCGTCCACCTTTTACGGGATCAGCAATATTAATAATCATCCCCGGACGGATAACAATCCCAGCAGAAATATCAACGGAAAATGTAACGGTCTCGGTTAAATTTTGTTCACTTAGTAATAACCATTTACCCATTCTTCGGGCTTGACCTTGTGAATAACAACCAACGGCTTTTATATCTTTATTAATAACTCCATAGTTGCTAATTGCTTCTTGATCTTCGACATATTCAAATTGAACCTCACCAAGCATGTCGTAATCTTGCCATGCCACTGTTGCTGTCGTGTGTCTTGATTTTTGAGATGTTCCAGAATATTCAAAAGTACCATTGACTACATTTGCAGGACCGAGAAGATATTGAGCCGTACCGGGCTTGTCTTGCTTTAAGACAAGTGAGCCAGCACCATAAAAAGCCATTCCTCTGAAAATTGAAGTCAATTCTTGAATGACATTAAAAACTTCATCTCTTGCGTTAATTAATAAATTAATAGAGAACCTTGCCTCGTTTCCGCCCTTACCGTCTGGAACAAGCTCATTGGCATATTGAGAACAACTATAAAAGTCCCATTTATCTAAAGAAGACTCTGGAATGGATGCCCCGTAACGGGTGTCTGTCATCAAATCATATAAACACCAAGCAGGATCAGAACACCATTGAGCAGCTCCAAATATTCCGTTCCAAGTGCCTGCGTAGGTTACTCTTCCCGTATTTGAATCAACCGAAGCAGTTGAAGGCAGACGAACCTTTAACCCTTTTACTAAATATTTCCTCTGAGGTATTCCGTTAAAATTTCTTGAGTCAAAACGAAGATAACAAAGTGCTGAATTTGGATAACGAAATTTTTCCCTTTGGATTTCTGTATAACTAGACCAAAAAGTACGACTCATGCTCTTAGTCGTCTGATTATCTGAAGTAACCCTTTCAAGTTTTATATCTACAGGAAAATTAGCCGAAGATAAATTGATGCCATAATCTCTTTTATAAGCGTTGCTTGTTTTCCCTTTAATCTTGCTAGTAACTTTAGTTGTGTAACCTCCTCCATTTTCTTGTGTCCTGATTCTGATTGTTACACTATTTCCAACTATGTCACCATCATCTTCAAATTTCTGAAGCGACGGAATGTTAATTGTAATTCTAACTTTATCAACCGTTGTATCTGTAATTGTTCTAACAACTGGAGTCGAATTTAAAATTTCAACATTGACATTCTTCTCGCTTTGAGACCCTTCACTTCCGGGTCCACTAGAGAACCAACTTTGAGCCTGCGTCCCTTTCTTTTCAATAACTGTATATCCAACAAAGTTTTTTCTTCCACTTGCACTTTTAATCGGAGTGCCATCTAAATAAATCCCCTTTTCTCCGTTAACAATTCCCTCAATTTCTCCTTCACAAAGTAAATCCACGACATGAGCTTTCTGAACACTTTGAAGCGTGTCATCTGCTTCTGTTGGAGTGTGTGATTGTCCACCACCGCCACCACCTTTTCCACCACCACCACCACCGCCTGCTCCCTGTATGTCTGCCCCTAATCCTGCGTTGTGAACCCGAATATTTCCAGCGATAAAAGTGTGCTGATTCTCAACAGTTAAGTTGTAGACCGTTCCATGTCCTATTTTTTTGCTTTCGATTAAAGGTAATAAATGTCCGTTAATATCTACGACACAATCATCAGGACCAAGCGTTCCAATTCCGACGAAAGCATTGAACTGATTTAATACCCAATGGTTCGGAGTTGCGATAACACTCTTATCACCCCAGAATTTATAGTCCCAAATTTCTTCTGCTAAATGTCGATGTACTTTTAATATTTTCGCTTCATGTATTTCGCCTTTATCGTCGAAACTTAAAACCTTCTCTCCTTCTTTTAAATCATTAATAGGACGAGAACCTTCAGGAGTCTTGATTAACGTAGAACCAAAAAAGCATCCACCGCCACCACCACCAGCTCCTTCAATATATTTCATAGTTGTTCAGTATCTAAACCAGAGCTTAAGACAGCACTACCAATAAAGCACTTGCCATAGACGATAGGAACAGGCATACCCTGTTGGCTTGTTTGAGTGATCCCGCTGAATGAATAATTAGTTAGTTTTGCCGCTTCTCTGCTTCTTTCAAAACCCATTTTTGGCGTTGGGGAAATAATTTGCCCAATCCCTCCCATCAATAGAGACACACCCATCCAACCAACGGCTTTTGAAATTCCAGCCGTCATCAATCCTGAACCAGCAGCGCCAAAGAATCCAGCCCCGCCAGCCGCACCAGCCGCAGGAGCGAAAAACACCGCCGCACCAATCAAAGCAGCTCCAAGCAATGCTTTTCCCCATCCTCCACCTGCTCCTGAAATAACAGGCGTAATATTGAAAACCTCTTTCTCACTCCAAGGATATGCAAGCCATTCAATATTGTCCTCACTGATTTCTTCTTTACCTAAAACAACCTTGTAAGCAATTCCATCCTTTTCGCTATCAATAATCCAATTTTCTAAACCCGGAAAATTTGCACATAAAGCTCTGATCGCTTCAGCAGGATTAAAGACATCAAGCTCAAAGGTTCCTTGACCTCCAAGCTGTTCTTTTAATGCCCCGTGGACTTTAACGACTTTCATGCCTTAATCCTAATGCAGTCGCCTTAAAATAATAGCCTCCCCACTTATAAACATCACGACTTGATAATCTCCCTTGAACGTGATGTAAAACTAAATTCTCACCTAAATAAATTGAACCATGATTGACGACAGGACTTTGAATTGTCATTAAAAACAAATCACCATATTTTGCTTCTTCTATTCCAATTTCTTTAAAGCCTTCTTTCTTGAAATTATCTACATATAAGTTTTGACCTTTCAACCACCAATCGTCTTGCCTGTTGTAATCCTTTAATTCAATTTTAAATTCTCTTTTATAGAAGTCTCTAATCAAAGTGTAACAATCAACAATTCCATGAGACCACTGCCTCCCAACATAAGGAAGTTCAAAGCCTGATGGTTCATATTCTCCCCAGTTCTCTGTTTGCGGGTTAACAATAAACCAAGGTAATTTACTTTTCTCGCATGCAACTTTATCCGCTTCGCTTGGGGCGTGGTTTGTTGTTGGGTGACTATGGATAACAGCCGTAACTGCTCCTGTCTTTTCAGCTTCTAAATAATCCGCAGGATCAAGAACAAAATGCTTTTCTGGATCTGTTGCTTGATTCTTGCAAGGAAAATAACGTTGCTTACCTTTAACAATATGGACTAAACCTACGCTTTCTTTTGGGAAGTCTTTTTTTGCATGTTCTAATGCTTCCTCTTTTATACTGTCGAGTAATTCCATTAACGAGTTTTACCTACACTGGGGAACGATCCGAAGGGCAAAGCAGCATTTTGACCGAATCTTAGCTTGCAACTAGAGACTCTTTTGCCACATCTATCTGCTGACAAGGAGCCTACAGAATTATCATTTACATCATAATAATTATTACCTGTATAACTACACTCCGAACTTCTATATTCCCACTGACAGACGTTCGCAATTAATTGTCTTTTGGGCAGGAATTGACCAGCAAGATCAAATTTAGAAGCTAATTCAAATTGAACAACGTCTCTTGTTTCTGTTGCTTTTCTGTCAATGTACCAAACTTCAATAGGCCAATGAGCATATTTATCTGCTGTCGCTTCTCCATCTAGGTAACGTTTTAAAGTTCGTATCCTTCTTATTTTTGCCCCTGCAAGATCATTCCCCGGTGTCGTGTTATTTACATTCAAAAGTAAAGCGGTTATGACTCCATCTATATTTGAGACCGTCAATGTGGGTCGAGGTAAAGACCCTTGAGAAGTCCATTCAAAACCTTCAGCCTCTATTGCAAAACGGAAATACGTTTGACTGTCCCAGATAATGTTCCCAGTTATGTCAGAGTTGCAACCATTATGCCACCTAGTTACATTCGTACTTCCATGCAGAGAACTATCTAAAATTAATTCAAACAGTTCAATAATTGCGTCTGGAGCAAGACTTTGAACATCTTTATAGAGGCTGCTAACCGCAACCCAAGTAACAGAACCATCTGTAATTGTTGATCCAATATCTGTAGGCCAATCAGGCTGGCTGCCTCCAGTTGTGCCTGCGCTTGTACACCGAAAAAACAAGCCTGAATCTTGTCTCGAAACTGACCTTCTTTCGTCTCCAACTGAAATACTAGCTCCTGCCGACCATGCTGTTACTGCCATGATTTAAGGCTCCGCTACTTCTTTAAACGTTGCTTGGATCGAAGCTCTATTTAAATATGGAATAGTTTTAGTCCATGATTGACAAATAAAATTAGAGGAACTTCCTTCACCCGGAGGGGTCCAAACAAACGATTCTTTCCCCGCCCTTGCTTCTAAAAAAGTAGAGATCGTATCTGCATCTGTCTCGCTTATATTGTCCCATCTTGGAGAATACGTTTTTAAATCTTGATTTAAGCCAAAAACTGTTCTCATCGAATACCCGTCACCAAACTGGACTTGTCTTACAGTTGGACGGCTTGTTTTAGTAAGCCCATAACTAGGAGTGATAGCAGGAAAGGTTGCCATAAGTTAAGCCGCTAATAATCCTCCCGGACGTTTTTGACGTACAAGTTCAGATTGAATTGCACCTGCCAACATGTTACCTAATTGTTTTGCTTGGTCTCCATTTCCTTCAACTGACGAACCTGTAGCATCTACATTGACCGAAATATTTACAGATCCACCACCGACATTGTTACTAGAAACAACTTTCCCGCCGCTACTAGGAACAAACAATTCCGGCCCTCGCTCACCAACTAGATAAGGCTGGCCTTTAGAAACTGGGCCACCAACAGATCTTTTAGGGAACCAACCTGTGCTATCCATAAAGGTTCCAACGGCATAATTAATTAATTGCCTTTGGATTGCTTGGAAAACACTTGACGCGACTTCACCTAGTGTCTTTGTGCCATTGATTGCGCCTTGTATCGCATCAACTACGCCATTTTGAATAGTATCTGCCACGCTTACCCACATCTGGTCTAGTTTTGAAAGCTCCCCTCCCTGTGAACTAAGTGCCTTTTCCACCTCATCAAGAAGATCCAATCTTTCTTGAATACTTGTATTCCCGTTATCAATCTGACTATTATTTTCTGATTCTAAAGCTTTTAGTTCAGTCATCCTGATATTTATGTCTTCTCTTACTTCTTGCCATCGCGCAAAGATTGCATCTCTAATTGGCTGGCTTGAACCTCCTGCCTTTATCCGCCCTGCTTGATTTGCAACTTTTTCAATCAAGGAATACATTTTATTTAATTCATCCATGTTCTGAGCCGAAGCCGGATTTATACCCTGCGCAGCACTCAAAAGCTTTTGCGCCCCTTGCCCCTCGAGTCCAAAACCCGGAGCCAGTTTACTCATGGTTATATCGATAGCCCCGGACCCTAGTTGCCTATAACCTTCCCCCATAATCAAGTCGTTCATCAGCATTACAGCTTCAGCCGCTTTCCCTACAATGTTTTTTATTGTCGTCAAAATATCTTTCAAAGCCGGGCCTAAAGCTTGATCTAATACCCTCACCAAGTTCCCAACAGTATTAACTACCTCACTAAATTGACTACTTAAAGTTTGCGACATAAGTTCAGAAGCGGCTGTTGCTGTCCCCGCGGAATTAGTCTGTTTTTCTAAATTCCTGTTAAAGCTAACAAGGTCATCATTTAACAAAGGCAATACAGCCTTTAACGCGTCAACACTTCCAAATAATTTCACTAATGCTGTCGTACTTCCTCCTGTCTTCGCTTTGACATCAGCCATGAAGTCAGCAAAGCCTTGAGACCTCAGACCTGCTTCATTAAATTCAATACCTAATTTCTTGGCAAGTTTCTCAGCTTCTGCGCTTGGTTTCAAGATAGAAACTAACGCCTGATTTAACCCGGTAAAGGTTGCCTGAACTGGTACACCTTGCGCGGTAATAGTTGATATAGCCGCGTTTAATTCTTCAATAGATACGTTTGTTGCTGCTGCTGTTGGAGCTAAACGTCCAATGAATTTAGCGTATTGGTCAAGGATTATTTTACCGTCATTCTGGGTTTGTATAAATCCATCTACTAACCTTTCAGATTCTTTCGCGGATTTACCATAAGCGTTTAGAACACTCGTTACAGCATTTCCAACTGTATTTAGATCCGAAAGACCTCCTTTAGCTCCAAGTGCAGATGCCTCTAATACAGCCGCCGCGTCTGCAGCTTTAACAAAACCAGCAGAGGCAACATCATAAGCAGCAGTCGTTAATTGAGTTTGAGAATAAAGACCACCGAGACTATTACTTACTTCTAATAATTTACTGTTTAATACTTTGGCTTCTACTCCTAATGTTTTTAAAGCTTGAGTTGCTTTTTCTGCTTCATTAAATCCTTTAAAGTAATTCCTAACTAATGCAACTCCACTGAAAGCCACAGCAAGTGGCCCCATAGTATTTAATAATCCTTTTGTCGCACCATTTAATAACCCAACTTGTTTCTGTGCCGCCCTTAAACCTGAAACTGCCTGACGCGAATCAACTCTTAAATCTATATTCGAAACAGCCACAGCTTTAAAGCTTTTTTATGATTCTAACCTTTCCTTCTAGCTTTATCCATTTCCTCTTTTTCTCTTTCTGATTTTAATTCATAATAAGCCGCCCAATGAAAGAATTCCTCTTGGGTTAAAGAGTTCCTCAATTGTCCAACTGTCATACCTATTTCGGAGGCCAGAAAGAATTCAAAGTTGAACCAGCTGTCCTCCTTTAGTCGTTTTTTACTTCTTCTAGTGTCTTACCTGTCTCATCAACATTAAAAAGGAAAAGCTCTATTTCATTTAAGACTTTTTCAGGTAATTCTCTTTGCAGTTTAGGCGCGTCTGCCATGTGGAAAGCCTTTGTTCCATCCTTTAGCTCTGCCATCTGACACAACATTTGAGTGGACAAGACAAGAGCATCATCCGTGTTTGCTACCGCGTTCGCTCTCATGCGATCTGCCCTAGTGACAGCCTTGAAATACAAATCAAGAACAACTTTTCCTTCGCTATCCTTGATCGTAAATTTACGTCTATGATCTAAATCAAAAGCGCCGACCAATAGGTCAACAGTGCGAGGTTTCTGAGCCATTAAATACCAGCTGTAATTGTGCCATTAAAGGTAAAACTAACCGTTATGACCTCTAATTCTCCAACAGTAGCACCGTAGTCGGTTCCTGTAATCAAAATCGTTCCTGAGATTTTCTTGCCGCCTGATTCATCGAGATAAAGTTCAATGTAAGAGTTGGCAGGGTCTTCCGCTGTAACGACCTCTTTTATAAGGTCTAACTTGTCACCAGAAGGAGCGTCATAGAAAAGCTCACAAGATCCAGAGCCGCCGACTCTTCCACCGATATATTTTTGAGAAGCGTCACCATGCGCTCCACAATCAAGTGATTCTTTTTCTAAGGTCACACTCCATGCACGAACCGCTGCCAGTTCAGATTTTCCACCAGAAGCGTCTTTATCGAAAAAGACTGTTCCTTGTTGTCCTCTATAAAAAGCCATGATTAGATGTCCAGAGTGATTGCGCCGTTAGTAACGAAGTTACAAGTGATAACCTCTAATTCTCCAACTGTAGCTGAATAGTCAGCCGAAGTGATAACACCATCAAAGGAAATCTTTTTTGTTCCCGTTGTGTCTAGATAAAGCTCAAATAATGCAGCACCGGTATCAGACGCTGTATTAACAGCTTCAATGAAAACATTGGTCTCATCAGATGAACTAGCTGTATAAAGAAGCTCAACAGAACCAGAGCCATTAATAATACCCCCAACATTTGAGGCATAAGTGGCCCCTAATGAGGTTGTTTCTAAAACTGCCTTTTCAACAGTCAAAGACCATGCTCTTGTTGAAGTAATTGCAGCGGCAGAACTGCCGGCATCGTCAAATTTTACTGAGCCTTGTTGGCCACGATAAAACGCCATAATTAAAGATCCTCAAAGGTTTCAAACGTCATACGGACGCGAGTTTGGAAAAACCCTTCAGGAGTTGGCGCAGCCACCACTTCCGGGCCAATCGGCGGGTCGAAGTAGACCCCAGATACAACAATCCTATTGTACAGATCTCGTATCCTTTTGCCGATTGTATAGTTAGCACCTGATCCCCGCCCCTTTGCTGTGAAAATATTGACAGTAATAGCACCAATCATTTTATTACTCGATCCAGAAGTCTCACCCATTGTTAAATATTCATTTTTTCCAAAACTAACCAAGCACTGAACAAAACTTTTATTGGCAGTAGGTTTATAGCTCACATTAGAAAAAACCACAGGGATAGGTGGAGTCCCTGTTTCCATTTCATCTTTTATTCTCCCCTCTATCGTAGAACGGACTGTATTTAAATTAGTTGCTGCCATCAGGTTTTAGCTTTGATTTGTTCATAGCTCCTTTTAGTCCAATCCTCCAGTTCTTTTGCAATTAGGTCAATCCATGGGCCGGGATTCTGGTCACTCCATCCCTCATACCCTAGCCTTTCAGCGTATGGCAAATTGTTATGAATATTGTAAATATTTCCTATCTTCTCTCCTCCATCCGGTTTGTAATTAGTTCCCACCGGAGGCAGGTTGCTCTCTACTGCGTCTTCACCGGGATTTGTCTGATTCCAATATTGTTTATCGGGCAGATCTTCTGGCCCGCTTGTGTTGTTCTCTCCTATCTGCCAGTTAGACCGAAAACGTCCGGTATCTACCGGGCTGCCTAATTTGACTCTTTTGTCTGCCTCCAAAACAACCGCTTGTAAAAGCATCTGAACTTGCTTTTCCATGTGGCTTCCCATAGCCTCTGGAGGTATTTTCATCGTCATGCTCTTAACACCAATTCATAAGTAATGGATACTCCCGCTTGGTCTTGTGTCTTGACTTTTATTATTTGATGGACTGATCCATTAAAAGTAACACGGTCAGCAGTTGTAGGAGGTGTCGAGAAGTTCTGGGCTGCAACAATTAATTTCCGATCATCAGCTTCAACAAGGTCATTAACTTCTTCTTGAGTAATATCTTCAAAGACACCTTTCATAGAAGTATCTGTGGTCGAGTCTCTGACCTCGCCGCTTGCGGTGTTGTAGGTTCCTGCACTTACTTTATGAAAAGTGAAAGTAGCACCGATCCCACCAATCGAAGCGACCTGTTGAACGGCTTTTTTTATTGCAGTTTCAAATCCCATTAGATTCGATAAGCGATAAGTGACCCGGCGCTGGTCTGCGTGATGCTCGTAAAGATCCCTTCTATTTCTGTGCTTGCTTTTAATTCAATACCAGAAACGGTAGAAGAACCGTTCTTAGTCACATTAGAAGAAACCAAAGTAACTGTTGAATCTGTCAAACAAGTGATCTTTCCGAATCGGCCTGTATGGGCGCTTGTATCGGTGATGATGATTGCTGCTGGATAGTTTGTCATTCCCATTGGGTTTAGCTCCTTTTAATTGCTACATTGCCCGGCCCACTTATTCTAAGGCCAGTAAAATATCTTTCTACCATAGGTGGGATTTTATCTGCTCCCGTAGCGCCTGCGCTAGTTGACGTCTCTACAGCAATTCCTCCTACACCTACACGCTTATAATCTTCTAAGCCTGTTAAATTCAAAGCCGCTTTATTATTTTGCAAATAAACAGCTAAGACAGTCAACGCTTTCTTGATCTGATCAGGTATTTCTGTGTCCGTAAAGTAATCAGTTGTTATACGGAAAGGGAAACCCGTTGCATAAGTATTGATATAAGTGTCTGGCCTTCTTACACCAGTCCTCGGCCATTGCAAGGCTTGTG